>Ga0210059_1007862_pt1 | contig 16916 bp, 15 predicted proteins | sample Ectturendosymbi2_FD_188042 | JGI IMG/M metagenome (GOLD analysis project Ga0210059, IMG submission 188042) | Ecteinascidia turbinata endosymbiont from Florida, USA - Sample 2 (SPAdes) (version 2) | ecosystem: Host-associated > Tunicates > Ascidians > Unclassified | place: Key West, Florida...
CAGCGCATCGCAGTAATTGGAACAAACAAGATTGTAAAACTGACAGTGACAAGGACCAGATGGCCTTGTCGCGGCACTATTCAGAGAACCACGGCACTATAAACAAGCCACCTCTGCACGAAGCATGCACCGTTACTTTTGTCGAACAACCAAGTTGTCACTCTCTGGATATCTGTGAAAATAAATGGTATCACCTAATTGACGCACAAATCAACATTCAAAACATGATCCTCCCCCATGTGAAATAATTATTACGATGCTTTGTGTTGTTTGACTCAATCCGATGTTGTCTTCCGCTTTGTGCGCTAGTTCTTCTCTCAACACAGCTTGCTTACTCCCACCGCAGCGTTTAAAGCGAACTCGTGGCAGGTTTAAATGCGAACCCCGGAGACTTACTGCTCGCACATGGTTTACTATTTTTCTCTACCGTTGTTAGTCATTTCACCAAGAGTTAGCTTTTAGTTGGAGAAATTTTTCAGCCATTAGCTTCAGCTAGTTAGATGTTTCAGTCATTTATTTATTTGAGTGAACGTCTTTTTAATTTTTGAGTAAACACTTATTTCATGAGTCACAGTTTTTTTTATCGCCACTAGTATTCTTGACGTCAGTCAGTTTGTTAAGATGTTATGATTTATGAGCTTGTGTTACGAAATTTTGATTGTAGTCTTGAGTTTGTTTTTTTTCTGCTGTTACTTCAGCATTTCAACTTTTCACCCGTAAGCTCTGCTTGCAATTTTCAGGACTGATGATGCGTAATTTTGCGTGAAATCGATTTCCTATTCAAAGTTTGCTGATCGATTCCTTGCTTACACCCATCGTGGAAAGCACATACTTGAATAGAGATATGTGCAAGTTTGAATCATCGCAAAAAGACGAAAGCAGATGGCAGTCGACTGATTCCTCGAAAGCATACAGAAACATTAGTGCTTTTAAGTGTAGGCGTAAAGAAGTAACAAAACATTTTGATACTCATGTTTAGCTGTGAGGGGCCTTGCACATGTACAAGCAAAGATGTCGAAATTTATCACAGAAATTATATACAATTGATACTCTAGGGACTTCCACCGAATTGCGTTATTATCGGATGAAGACAGTTTAGTTTACTCCACATTTAGTATTTATCTGGTTTCCATAATGGTATTGAAAGGTAATTCCACCTTTTTTGATTCAACTGAATTTCACTGGCCGACAATTTTGCTGATTTGCAGCACACTATTTAAAGTGGAAATGAGAATAAAAAATTACTGACCATCAGCGTTGCTTCATGTTTTCTATACTTTGGTATAAAATGGCACAGCCTAAAAAAACTGACTTGGCGGAACTTTCAAGAAGATAGTGCAAAATCTCATTTACTGTCCACGTTTCCACCTTCGCCAAGCTCATAGCTCTAACTGTAGCACCAAAAGAATGAGATAGACTGTGGTGCGTTTCCACGCGTAAGGATGTGATGACCAGACATCCCAGTCTCTTACGACTTGTGGTGATGATGAGACATCCCAGTGTGTCTCACAACTTCCACACGAATGAAATCTGACAGCATTTCTTTCAAAAGGCTTTATTACTTTTGGCTTTTAAATGATGACGGAGCATCTGTCTGAAACATATAATTAAAGGAATTCATCGTTTTCAGTCGGAAAATCGGACCGACATGAAACGAGTAAAAAAAAAGATTTGCAAAGAAAATTAAAATTGTTTCATTTTACAAATTTTCAACTATTTCTACTATGGCCCATCCCGCCGTTTGATGATGATGAAGTCATTGCGCTTGCGCATGTGATCAAGCGTAAACTCATTTACAAGATACATACAAGAATGCACGCATTAGTACATACGAACAGTAAGCTACACAAGAACACACACATAACGACACCTAGACGAAGCTCTCTTTCGGTTGATGCAGCAACCCCTTGTGAAGGTGTACCGATGGCAAGGCAGGCCAAGACTTGGTATGGTACAGTTTTGTCTTGAGGGTAAGGCTCCGTTAACACCCCTGGCAGTTCGTATGTTCTAAGGCCAATATTGTAGCAATTAGTTGGTTGTGTCGCGTAAACTAATTTTTGCCTTTGATTTCTTCACTTGCAGGGCATGTGGAGAATATTATACAGTAGTTATCTTTATTTGTTTAATCTACTATGACGTAATAAGCAATATGTTCTAGCTCTTCGTTTCATTTGACTTATTACAACAAACGATTTTCAAATGAGCGCTCCTCAGATGGCAGGGCAGTTGCACGGCCGCAATAGATTGGCAGTCTTACCAGGATTAGCACAAACTCGATCTCCTAGTGCAGCGGCTGGAAATGGCTTCGGGTCGGCCTTGGCTACCTTGGACGAACACGCAAATGGCAGAAATATAGTGCCTCTGTCTGCCATCAACTCCAATCAACGAATTCCTCCTATATGGAATGCTTCGAATTCCTTAAGGTACGAACTTCTTTTTTGCTATAACCTTCCTTTAGGACACCCTGTCTGCATAAGTTGCGACTCACTTAAATCACATGCTTGTATATGTATTAGATTACTACGTTGTGACAATGTGGCCTGCTTCCCCGTGGCCTACAACTGCTGCACTACAAGAAAATCTTGCTTGTTGGTGAAATATCGCTCGAAAGGTTGCAAGTTTTGTCTTTGGCTTGTATACAAAGCTATAGTAAACGCTTTGTGATGAATACATAAATCCTACAAATTGTAGATCACCGAAAACTGGTGCCGCAGCACACAGCCTCTCCTTTTCAGGTGTATTGATTGGTGCATCTCTGCTCATGCAGTAGACTCAATGCAAGGCCTATTCTCTTACACAAATGTGCCCGTAGCAAAACCGTTCCCTGGTACCCCCCAGATTTTCCCACAAATACGCCTGGTGCAGAGATTCGTTGGGCTAATGGTCACTGATTGATTTCCGCGTATTTTAAGCTGGCTTCTTCGAATTAGTGTTGGAAGATCGTGTGAAAAGGGTGCAGAACTGTCAACCAATCGCCACCTGAGTGTCTACTACAACTTACAACTGGTAAGATCAAAAAGGTTAAGGCCTACACGAACTTGTAGGAATAAGATGTCCTGCCGAATATAATGGGAGGTGTTTGACAAAGATGCAAGAAAGTCCTTTGCAGACAGTGTATCGCCCTTGTTCCGATAGCTTCGGGCATGCCTAGCGGACGTGGAAGAGGAGTGGCAGCTGTGCCTTAGCTGCTCGGGTATGTGGATGGAAACCACTCGGTGTAGCGACAGATGACAAAAAAAAATTGCGCAACCAGGAGCTGAAAGATGCCATCCGAGCAAAGAATGGTATTTAATGCCTGGCTTCCGAACAAAGCGTTTACTTCTTAGCAATTGCGATACGTCGTTGCGCGAAAGTCCTGATGGCAAAAAAAGTCAAATGCAATGTTGGGATGATTTCAGACATAAACTGGATTGCAACTACAGTACTGGTAGGTCAACCAAGTCTTTTGGCAGACCATCCTGTGTCTCCACGGCAAAAGATATAATATTGCTACATCCAGCAAAGTGTGTTTCTCAACAATGGGGGATACTTCCTTGGAAGATGGAGAGAGTATTTCGAAGATTATTTGAACACAGCAACTTTAACACCTACAGACTCACATGATGTGCATTTGGGAAAGGAAAAAACTATCGCTGTCACCGAAGTTTCCCTAGCTGTGGAAACATTGAAAGCTGGAAAGGCTGCAGGTTGTGATGAAATCCAGCCTGAGATGATCAAAGCCTGAAACAATGAAGGAATTATTTGGCTAATTCGTGTGTGTCAAGTGGCTTCGCCATCTGTATGAACACTGGAGGTTTAACAAACTAAGTGATCGTCCTCATACACAAAAAGGGAGACCAGAGGGAAAGCACTGCCTACAGAGCAATTCTACTCTTTAACCTCCCAGGAAAAGTGTGTGCCAAGCAGTGTTTTTTTAAGGTGTTTTGAGGGACCAAAACGGTCTCTCAAAATATAGTGACCTGAGATCACATCAATGGAGAACGGTGTCAAATTCCTCCAAGCGGTCTCTTAAAATTTCCTTGCGGTCACCAAAGCGAAACCTTAAAAAAAACCTTGGTGACAAGTGCCATTAAAAAAGATGCCGCCACATAATTCAACCTCAGCTGGAGGATACCCAGTTCAGTTTTTGTCCTGGCCGTAGAACCACAGACCAAATTATAACTCGTTAATAATTTTGGGAAAAGTTAATTATTCCAGATAAGATTGCATATCAACAAACTTTGCCTAAAGAACGTTGGTTCAACCGAAGACACGTTTGAAACAAGTTTACCCCACTAGATAAAGCAGTATAACCAGTGACGGATTTACGCTTAGGCCATGGCCCAGGGCCACGCGCAACTCCTTCCTATGACGACTCAGTATTAACTTAAAATTTGTGAAACTGCGCAGAGGCATAACTTCACGACTTACTTTGAAACGAGCGAAAATGCAAACCTCTTCACTCTTATCAGTACAGTAACAGCTAACAACACGACTAATATTGTTTGCTACGTAATATTGCAATGGCAATACTGCTTTTCATCGGAGTTCTGCAGTGTCTGGCGGTCTACCGACGTTGCGAGCTTTTTGTCAGTGGAAGATTGAACATCAGGTAAGAAAGTGTTGTGTGAAAGGCTTGATACTGAGGAACATGGCTCGGCGCGAGAGAGATGTGGGCCGTCTGTATCAAGGTGGTTACAAGCAGTAGCGAGCCCAAAATTTTGGAGGGGCCAAATACTTGGACTTTAAGCGAGCAACAGCATTTTGTTCGGGACACTGCCTGTCAAAGCACAAGTGACAAGATTTGCTAGAAATTTGGGGGGCATGGCCCCCTTTGGTCACCCCTGGCTACGCCTATGGTTACAAGAAAAGAAATAAAAAGAAAGAACAGCACTTACTTGATGTTCATTCTTCCATTGACAAAAATCTCATAACAATGCAAGACCGGCAGACTCTGCAGAAATCCGGTAAAAAGGAATATTGTCAGTATTGGATGCTTTGTTTGGTTTTTACCAACTTAGATTGCCCGCAATCAGAGATTGCATGTTGAAGCTCTATATGTTAGTTAAATCAGCCAACTAGAACAGGTTTTCGTGGAATTTTACTTGGAAAAACGTGGCTTCATTGGGACTACTTCATATGGTTAGCTGAGGGTGTTGCGACAATACTTTGATGAGGCAAACTTGTCTTCATGCTTTTTACCATGAGCCTATAGCGTAGACATAGAGGATTAAAACATTATATTTTGTATTGCTTGGAAAATGACAACTAAAAAACGCCATAAATAAACCCTGTGTCCACTGAATGGATTGTGCTTGTTTGGTCCATAAAATATGTGGTTACTATAACAAATGAGTTTACGTACAGTTAATCAGAGCGACAACCAGAAGGTATTTTCGAGGGCGGCAGTACGGTCCCGCATGAGAATGTATACTCGTATATCCGAAAAACAAACCTACAAAAAACGCTAGAAATCACGGAAATTTAATGAAGAGAACTTCTGAACTACACGAAAGAGCTATAAATTCCAAGAAAAGATCGCATTACCATTTGTTCTTGAGAAGAATGTAGGAAAGGCTTTAATTTCTGTTGAAGATATAAGGCAATTGTAAAACCAAAGTCGGCAGCACAAAAGATAGGTTTTTGAGGGGAAACTACACATAAGAGAGGCATACCTTCACGCTTTTCAGAGAAACGGCCAAATAGGTCACACTTGCGTGGGGTCCCAAAAACTAAGATGGTCTATGGCCCCGCACTCCGTAAATCCGTCCCTGAGTATAACAAGTTCTTGCGTTACGGGAGAATAAGAGATTTTATTATATGGTTCATTCTTTGCCTTTCGCTGTAAACTGACTCCCCTTGTGTTCGTAAATGCAGCTGTTAGCGTTTTGCTTCGTTTCGTGGCGCGCATTTTTCACAAATGGCATTTGTTCTCTTAGCGTTTCAGCTAGCGTTTTGTTAAGCAGAATATTTGACATCAATGGCGTCACAAGCGGAGATTGGGCAGAAGCGTACCGCACATGTACTCCCAGAGAAGCGTTTTGGGGCGGCGCTATGTTTCATTGTCTCATGTAGAGGATACAAAAGGCAAACCAAATATCATTGCCTGGGAGATGAAGGCACTCGTGACGCCAGCGTATTTCCTTTCAAAGCAGGAGAAAAAAGGCCGCGCAATTTAGTTTCACACTCACTCTCGAATAAGGAGACCTGAAAGCCCACGCAGTCACCTTTTGGGCCTGGTGTACCCATTACGTCCTAAGAATTTACACATCCTTGTCCTTCAGTCAATGGAGACTTGTTCTCTTTACTATTCAAGGAATTTTCACTGGTACCAAAGATGTACTTTGGTTTTGAACTTACTTGACCACGTTACTACCACCTATTGGTACAGATATCCTACAAGCAAGAGTTTTGTTTCGGCACTCGAAACATGATAAACACCCGTACGCATAGGTGTAGGAGCAGGCAAATTTTTGAGGGTGCGAAGGATTTTTGCCCAAATTTTCCCAAACTTGCCCGAAAAAAACAACACTACAAAAAATGACCTTCAAAAAATGTTGATTTTGGGCGCCATTTTTTTCAAGTAAAAGCACATCAAGTGCCATTTTTGCTCGTATTTTCAGGGATTTTGCAAGAGTTTTCACACATTTTGCCCAGATTTCCACGGATTTTAACCAAATCAAAACTTTTTGGGGTGCGTTTCATCCCCTGCACACCCGCCTCCTACACCACTGCCCGTGCGTGACAGTGATGTACTTAAGACACGAACCTGCGAGGCCGAGACTTGCTGGTTGAAATTTTGAGAGCGATACTTTGTCACAAAAGCGGAGTCGAGATCCATAACTCATTTTTCGAGACCGAGACTCGAAACCTGAAAGTTTCTCGGTTACTTAGCTGAAATCTGACTCCTAGTTTAATGCTGCAACAACCTATCTGTGGTCATTCGCTGGACTTTTCTTGCCCTCATAATAGTATACGCGAATCATTGCAAGGAACACCGGAACTTCCGAGTTTGAAATTGGTCGAATTCCAATAACTCTTGCCAATCTTTTGGTTTTTCTCTCACCACGTTCATAGAGCATTCTAACTCTTGATCCAAACGATTCGAGACGGAGCACTGCACCCTTCGAGGCCGATGCTCTCCAGAACTAACCTCGACCAGAGATCGAGTCACCATGTTCCATCAGTGCTTTCTGTTCACACTGGGGTTCAGGAAGAAGAAAAACTTTGCATGATTTAACTGCACTAACACTGCGCCGTGAACGTCGCAAATTCAATGCATTTGCAGACTTACGTATTGTACCTTTTGTTGAAGTTCTAATAAGCAAACAACCCCATAAGTTTTTTAAGAAAGGGGCATGTCATTTGGTTCCAGTTATCGCTGCTTTATTCTGCACTCTGCCACAGCACTATAACTTGATATAATATTATACTCTTCAGTATCTTTGTAAAGCTTCGTTTCACAAACAATGGTATGATGACGGGCAGCGACTTCACTGCACATAGCTGACGCCCGGTGACAAACTTTTTCGAGTCGTCCTTAGCATTTGACACTAAGAAACCGACCCTCGATTCTGTGCCGGCTACTGCAATACGTTTCATCAAACTCATATTCTACAAACAAGAAGTTCTCAGGTGCATTGAGATGCTTCCTCCGCACCTCGAAAGGATTTCTTAGCTGATTTAAAAATTCTGAAGGTTTCATTACTAAATTCTGACGCTGCACTTCCGTGGATGCTACCCAACCAGTGGCGCCATCAATCACGGATTTTCGCAGAAACAGGCGTAAAAAACATGGGGGCCGGGGCGTATTGCACTGCTCAGCTTTGCAAGATATACGCGTTCGTAAGTGCATACTTTACAAACCTACACTGGTATTTATATTAGCTTAGCAATAAGATTTGAATGAGAATATCTGGTCTTTACAGAAGTTTTTACTCTGATGATTTTATTTAGCATGTTAACAGAAGTGAAAAAATAGATGTTTATCAGTAAGTAACAATGTTCATAGAACTGCAGCTTCTACAATTTTCAACATGAGGTCAAATGTTTTACCATGAAGCTAGTATAATTTCTTATTTGATTGAGCAATATACTTCCAGGTCGAGAGAAAGTGATGAAAGTGTTGGCGTTCACATGCAAGGACTGACCACTCGAGTAACAATGGTTGAAGAAGCCAACAAAGCTCTCTTGGAAGAGGTGAGTACGGTTTCCTGCCCACCTGAAGCAGTGCTGAAGATTGATTTTCTACTCACGAAAACATCCGTCGAACGCCACTTTCAAATTTATGTGCAGGTTTATCGGTTGCAAAGCAATGTGCGAGCCGCAGAGGTCAGCAAGAAAGAAGCTCAGAAGGAAGGGAAGAGAAACCAACACGATTTAATGGAGACACTGCGCTCTAGTAACGATGTAATCAGTCAACTGACGGCCAGGCTTCGGAAAGCAGAAGAAAAACTGCATCGGGAAAGGGAAAATGTGCAGAGCTTGCACGCTCATTCTAAAAAACTGGAGCAGGCAAGCGAACTGTGCTTTGTTTCAGATTTTATCAAAACAAAGACTTTGTCTAGTATTGTAGATGAACTTATGAAACCAGCAGTGTCGACAACCTTGCCAGAACCGATGTTATTATGTTTTAAAAATGTTTGTGCATTGAATGCACCAAACGCTTGTTCAGTGTTGTTGCTAACGACTGCCTCATAAATCGCTTGGTTTCTTTGCTATCGCATATAAACGGAAAAATGTTTACTCATTGTTTTGCAAACATCATTCGCCGTGTTTATTTTGAAGGAAAAAAGTAATGCGTTTAATCAATGACGAAGTGCCGTGCTTGATGTTGTATTAGAGCAAAAAGATCTAAAGCAAAAATTTTTTGAAAACGCGTTAATTGGTGCTGTGCTTAGCACATGTTACAAAAAAGCAGGCTTCAGAACGATACTAGCGGATAATCCTTTTGACAAATTTCACGAACTCCCCGAAAAGGCATTTCATTTATAACTTCAGAGTTTTAAGAATGTACAGCATTTACGAGAAGAACCCAAGTGAAGCGATATACTCCGGAAAATAGCAGACATGTAAATTGCGGATCTTAAGCTTAGGCTGGAGTTCTCAACCAAAGGTTCTTCGAAATTATGCGGATATTAGTCTTGTTTTTTTGCTGGGTATATCACTCACGTTCTTCAACGACACAGGCTTTGATTAATGCGCAAAAAGAAGCAGACTCCCAGCGGGATGTTCAGATGTCGCAGATGACCGAACTCCGGCACAATCTTGATGATATGTCCCGAAAGTGGGACAAGAGCGATCGCACATCGGAAAACATTGTTGACGAGTTTCATCAGCTGAAGAACAAAGTGGATATGCAGGTAGCAAACCGTTTGCAAGTAATTGTTATTACCGGCTATCAAAAGCCTGCCTGTGCAGAGACAGCTGTTTCAGTTTCTGCTTGGTCGCGAGCAAACCCGTGAAAAATGAAAAAATTCTCTTATGGAACGCTTCGCAAATTGCTAAACACGACGATGGCCGTTTACTGCACTTTATTACAGACAATGGAGTTTTCGCACTTGCAAAGCGAAATGAAGCAGCGGTCAAAGCGTATGGAAGACGAGATGAAGCAATCGACTTATCAAGCTAGGCTTCAGAAGGATACTACGAGTATGGCGGAGCAGAACAACTTGCAACTTAGGTGGGTTTTCTCGTGATGCATTTCTTTTTAGCCTTTTTGACATAGTACAGTGCTTTCATTGCAGCTTTTGAATTGGTTTTCGTCAATCTGACTTATTCGTAGTTGCTTCCGTGCCATAACCAAAACAGTCAGCAAAAACAACTGACTTTTACTTCAAGGCGAGGCTCATTGTTTTGTCTAACGGGTAGATCTTGCGCTGGTGGTACTGCCGAGTACAATGCCTGAATTTGAAATCAAAATCCTAGATTAAATTAACACACGCATAAAGCTTTACATACAATTTTTCGCAATTATAATGTATGTTCATCGCCTATTAGACCTACCATGGGCGGGACTGTCCGGGTGTCCCGTCCCGGTTAGCAAAATGTCCAGGAATTTCACTTGTCCGATTTGTGAGTTAGTGGTATTTCTCTTTCGTAACCGCGTTAAAGGTAAATTAGTTTATAAAAGCTCTTCATCGTGAGATCAGACAAGGGTGTCGTGAGAATGCGAGATATTAGAAAACTTTGAAACAAAGTAAAAAAAAAATTCTCTTATAATCTTAGTACAATACTTCACATGTGTTCTCAGACAATCTTAAAACAAATAATTAAGGTATAAAATTTGCCACGCTCTGGCCCTCGGTCGGTCGTCAGGTTATTTCACTCATGGTTTTGAATTTGTCCCGGCTTAAGCCTAAGAAATTATGGTAAGTCTACCTATGATTATTGTTCAAGCATAGTTTTAATCTCGAATCTAACATTGGCCGCCTTAGGCTTTCTTTCCTATCCCAATTACCCAAAACTGCATAACGCTGCTGAGTAAGGTTTGAAAAATGTCCGACTTGAACGTTCTGAAGCCCCTTCGACATTTCCCGTGCATAATATTCTTTGAAAAGTATCCAAAAACCGCTTAGATTTTATTTCTTTTTAGACACTTGCTGGAATCTCGCCTTGCGGAAACTCGAGACGCGCTTATGGACATAAGAAATCGTATTTCCCAATCTGAAGCAGACGCCAGGGCTCAAGTCCAGCAGGTAAAGGTCTATCCTTGTTTGTCAAGTTGTACCTTTAAGTTGCACTTTTCATTATGATGGGCTTTAGCGCAGACGTGTTCAGAAAGGTCCAGCTGAGAGGCACTGAGAAACTTTATGATCACCACGTATATAGTTTCCTTCACGTTTCATAGCGCTGTTAAGCCTTCGTTGTGAGACGAGTAGATGGAAGAGTAAGCACGTAGCTTAGGTAGTCGCTTTGTTATACAACGAGGTTTTCGTTGAAACCTTCGACTTTATGGTGAAGAACGCCAAATAGGACAGGTGAATTGAGGTTTTGCGCGTCGTCAATGCACTTCGCGTTAAATTGGGTGGAAACGTACTTCATCCACATCTGTGTTCAGGTACATTCATAAACTTATTTTACGCAACTTCTCTGCAGATTTAACGTCGCATTATTTAGTTTTCAGCGACACTTCAACGCTCAGTGTTATAGCATAGGAAGCGGATGCGAAGATCAGAAGAATGCTTCAAGTGGCTGCTGGACGTTTTGCATTCGGTGGCGTTGTTAGCCTGATGATTGATACGCCTAAGCTTTTTGACATGGAGACATGTAGCTGAAACTTTTTGCAACCGTTGCCTGCCGTGGGTTGCTGAGTTGGCAGCCGTTTGTGCTTTCCCCCGCACTTTTCCGCACTCGTCTTTTTCACAGCTTGCCTTGAAAGTCTCCGAGCAGCAGACTTCCATCAACGACCTTGCTCACAAGCGACAAGAGGAGCTTCAGTCACTGGAGAAGTCGCGTCAAGAACACGACCACAGCGAAGAAGCGGAACGAAGCAAACTTCGAAACAAAATCCAGGTGCTGTTGATTCGTTTGTAGCTTTTCCTATGGTACAAGCAGAGTTGTCAACAGACTTCAGCAAATGGCGGTCTCGATCAACGGAAATACCCCAGTACCTTTACGGAAGATCTTTTTCGGTTTTCTGTTGAACTGCCAACCTTAACTGAGCGTGTCATGCGCAGGCAGCTGTCGAGGAAATGAGCGACAAACTGTTACAAAAAGAAGTCCGTCTTCGAGAAGAAGCGTTGAAGAAATTCATCGACATCGAAAAGCTCTTGCAGCGAGAGGAGAGCGCTCGCGTTGAATTTGAGAAACAGCTCCGCGAAGAAACAGAAAGCAGGTGCGATGTGTGGAAACCTGTATGCAAAACGTCGCTGCATCGAATTCCTTTCAAAAAGAGATTTAGTGTCGAGGACGGAATCGTTGCATGAACGGACAATGAATTTTTAACATACAGAAGTAAAATTAACTTCGGAACCTAGACGTAAGAAATGTTATAGTTGGGTTTTACAATCTTTTGAAGTATCTTCAGAACAGCAGCGAAATCCTAAGCAAACTTGCTGCCTGCATTTTCAGTCAGTGCAGAAAAAGGCTTACTCGAAACGCAGGAATTGCAACAGCGCTGATAGTGGGGTCGTCCAGTACACAACAGTCACGTGGTCGGGAAGAATGTCATAATTGTTTGCTGACGTCATTATTACTGACTGAAGCTCGTGCCACATACTGGTGAAAAGCCAGTTTCATGCGAAGCTTTTTTGCTGCAGACCAGGTGGACATCTTGCGCTACAGGGCCACACAGCAACAAGTCTAGATGAAGATTTCTTCAATGGAAATTTGTTTTGCTGCTTACTGCTGCGTTTTTTCAGATGGAACATGCAGCAAAAAGTGTACCTTGAAGAGATGCAAGCCCTGAAAGAGATGAGGCGAACCGAGAGATCGAAACAATCTGCAAACAACAAAAAGCTGGAAGAAGCTCTGCATCATCTTGACAGGAAGTTCATTCAAGACAGGTGCGAGTTAATAATTTTAACTGGTTTCTCTGGCGAGGAAATACTTTTCGCAGTGTCATACTTTTGTGTAACAAGAGATTGTCAGGATCTTTGGTCCAACTGCACATCTTCAACTATCGGTTTGTAACACTGTAGTTGAGCTCTTCAAACCGTTGCCACTGTTTTACTTCATATAAATTTAGGTTGTACAGATATTATTGACTTTGACACAAAAGGATCAACTTATTTCTCAAGTTGTGCAATTATGTGCATTGTTTTACTTCGTATTAAGCTTTAACGAAAAGACATACCTCGTAAGATTTGCTACTGTTTCAGAAATGTTTATTTACCAATAACTTTCAAAGCCAATAAACTCTGAATTCGGTAAACTTCATCAATTGACTTGTTTGAACTAGCAATCAACTGTGGTTGAATAGTTTTTTTACGGTTACAGAAAAGCATTGGAAAAAGTCTTGCTGGCCGAGATCACCAAACGCGAGGGACAAGCATCGCGCGTTATATCGCAAGTAGAGGGCGTGCAAGAGCAGCTGCGAGTCGCAGTCGCGAGCCTGCAGCAAGCAATCGGCGGTCTTCAGTACCAGTCCACTAGAGAGCAAGAAAAGCTTCTGTCCTCTGTAAGAAAATGTTTTAAATATTTTAAAACCTTAATTATATGACTGCATAAACTAAAAAAATGTCTGGGAACAATTTTAGTGATGCAACTTTCCACACTGCTTCAATAAAGTTTAACTTTCAATCAAATATTGATCACTTGGTTTGTCTTGTCACTCGACATTGGAACTTTCAACTTTTTTGTCCAAAATTTTGCACATAGTCTTCATATTGCTGATTTCAATTTGTTGTGGAATTTATTTTAAATTTAGATTTTATACATCATTCACGACTAATGGATTTATTTTATTTACTGGTTTGTCTACACACAATGCCTTACAGGGTAGCATAGTTGATACATGCAGTCGATACAAAAGAAGAACAAACACTGAAACAAAGCACCATCAAGTACTGCGTTTGTCGATTGTTATACAAAAGTGTTACATAACGGGAAAAATAGAGATTTGTCAAAAGCATCAGACAATTGAAGTAAGCGGATAAAAAGCTGAATAAGATGCGCATCCTTTACCAATAGCACACAAAGTGCTTCTGATCAAAACATCAAATAACCTGAAGGGACAGGTAACTTGATGTGGACGTACAGCCGTACACTTACTTTCATGGGGGTATAAAGCAAAATTCTAAAGGCATTGTTGAAGGCAACACGGAGGCGTTTAATAGTAGACTGTGTGTACCTGATCCACAATTGGCAGACATTGGCACACAATAGGCACGAAACAGAGTGCTTTTAGTAACGGCAGTAGAGCACTGAACAAAGTTGTCTCTAAGCTTCCTTGCTGCACGACAAAGCGATTTCACTTTCCTCTGCGTGTCAATTTCATCTTTCAGTGAGGCATGAAGTGATACACCGCGTGATCTGACTTGTCGGCAAACTTACCACTTGCGCTATGTAAGAAAACAACTGGTCAGGCTGCTTAAACTTTTTAGGGGGAAAAGCTACCCCGACTGTCAGGGACGGATTTAGGGAGCGTGGGGCCCTAGGCCATCTTATTTTTTGGGGTCCCACGCAGGTGTGACCTATTTGGTTACTTGCCCTAAAAGCTTGAAAGTATGCCCGTTTTATGTGTTGGACTCCCTCAAAAATCTCTCTTTTGTGGTGCTGACTTTGGTTCTACGTTTGCCTTGGATCTTCAACAGAAATTAAAGCCTTTCCTACATTCTTCTCAAGAACCAACGGGAACACGATCTTTTGCGATTGTGCTCCAAACTTGTCTGGCCATCAGCTGAATAAATGAAATGAAAATTCCAGGAGAGTTAAGATGGTGTACCACTTCCCGCGTTGCCAAACCTGTGCAGATGATCTGCTAGAAAAGCGTTGAATTCTTCCAGCAATTCAATTCTTCCGAGGAAGTTTCCATTATGGTTAGAACCATTTTTTTCATCTCGTCCTCGGAAAGGCAAGCCCGCGAAGCTAAAAATTTTACAACTGAAACAACTCTGCGCGATACATTTCTCCGGTAATCTTGTTCATTTTCTATCTGGGCAGCTAAACTTTTATCAATCAAGTCGGTCAGTTTAACGACCGAACACGCACAATGCGGAGATGCATTATTTGTGCGTAGTGCTCCCTTCTTGCTCAGACGGACGTTGGATATCTTTCCAATCGTTGAATCCGATCGTTAACGACACATGACAGGAGGAAAAAAGGTTACAAACATAGCAAAACACTAACCCGGTCGACTCAGAATAAATAAGCCACTTTCGCCCCACCCCTTCCCCATTGACAAGTGTTCTAAGAAAAATTGAATTATGCATCCTGTCCTGCCATCATCGCAGGTCCTGACCGAGGTTCTAAGATGCAGTAAGTCTAAATCTTGTTAAAGCTTTTTCTCCGCAAAATGCCTGCGTAAGTCTGCACTAACGCTTTTCCCATCAGCTGGATGCTCAGGAAATGAAGCCAAGTCCCCAACAGCGGAAGAATTCCTTTCATGGCCCTCTGCAATTATTCCTTCCAGACTAACGTCGTGCTGAAAATCTTTACCACCTCCAAGCTTCATACTATTAACATTTGCTATCTTCTGTTCTCCCTCATGTTTTTCTTTCGCACACATCTTGCTGGAAGAGATTACTCTCCTCGCGACACACATCAAGCATTGCCAAAGCACTGCTATCTACTACGGACAGAGAATCGAGCTTATTTTATGCAAAATCTTCACTGATTTTTTTTGTTTTTTTGCAAATTCAGTGCATTTCGTATTTCTTGTTCTTTCTTTTCCATTCCTTTCTCGTAACCACCTCGATACAGACGGCCCACATCTCTCCCGCGCCGAGCCATGTTGCTCAGTATCAAGCCTTTCACACCAGCAATTTTCCACTGACAAAAAGCTCGCAACAAGGCAAGACAATCAGACATTGCACAACTCCGATGAAAAGTAGTATTGTCATTCTTGTATTGCGTAGCAAACAATATTATCGTGTTGTTACTGTGCAGATAAGAGTCTAGACATTTGCATTTTCGCTCGTTTCAAAGTAAATTGTGAAGTTATGCCTTTGCGCAGTTTCAAATTTTAAGTTGGTAACAAGTTGTCATAGTGAAGGAGTTGCGCGGGGCCATGGGCCATGGCCTATTTGACCTATGCGTAAATCCGCCACATCCGACTGTGCTGTTGCAGTTGAAACAATTTTGTGTTCAGCAGTACAAGCACAACCGAAGGCGTTGAAAATCACTGATACTGGGACCAAACACACACATCATCAGCATATAGTAGGTAATTGGCGACCATATTTCCCACAGTAAATCCTGCTTTGCCTGTGCCCAGATGTACTTGAAAGCTCATCAAGATAATTGGCGAATAGACTTGGACTCAGAACTCGCCCTTGTATCATCTCGTTGGTTACGATGTAGTGGTCTGAAAAGAAAGTGCCCTACTTCACTTGCATGATCTTGTTCCTATACCAACTCCAGTAGTCTTACTGTGCAAATTATAAAATCTGTAGTATTTTTTCTAATGCGCACATCTATCTTCAAGCTGTTTATTTTTAACCGCTGCCATCAAACTCTACTTAAGGCATCTGTAAACAAACGTTCTCTTATTTTTTCACTTTTCTATTAAAAATCTGAAGCCAGGATTCGTTTGACTTGATTTCAGGTGAAAGAAAGATTTTCTGAAGAAGAGAAAAAATTTTCTCGTGCCCTCTCTGACACAGATTCTCGTGTGGGTGCTGTGACTGCGCGACTGACACAACATGTAAGTTAAATGTTGATGGTTTTACATACGCTTGAAATTTTTATGAGGGCTTGTTTTGTGTTTCTTTAATGATTATTTTGATTGCGATATCAACCACATATTGTAAACGTTTCGATAACTCCTGTTAGCATCATCATTGCATTGCAAATTATTTTGATTGTTCTATAATCAGTAGACACTGGACGTGAAATTTCTGCAACTGTCGAAGCAGTAGGTTTTAGAAAATAGTTTTACTGGCAGTTTTGCGAAGAGTCCAACATTTCGAGCGTTATGAGCTTTTGCAATTGAAGCTCTTTGGTATCTTGATAGCAATATATTTTCCAGTCGTGTTGTTGTTTAACATGAGGAATATTGCTTGTTCGCGCTACATATATATTGTATTATTCTTCGCGCACATTCCGTTCGTGGTGAACCGCGCATTCAGCGCAACGCCAGCGGAGAGGCTGCAATACTAACATGCGAGCAATTCCTGAAAAAATTGCTACTACAAATAAGTGCAAATAGGTAAAAGATTCTTTATAGCTCTGTTTCTTTGCTTGCAGAAGTTGATTTCAATTAACATCGGTGGTCGTTTTTGTTGTAGGAAGAAACATATGAAGCCAAAATGAGCGAGATTCGTTCGACGATTCGA
>Ga0210059_1007863_pt1 | contig 16916 bp, 8 predicted proteins | sample Ectturendosymbi2_FD_188042 | JGI IMG/M metagenome (GOLD analysis project Ga0210059, IMG submission 188042) | Ecteinascidia turbinata endosymbiont from Florida, USA - Sample 2 (SPAdes) (version 2) | ecosystem: Host-associated > Tunicates > Ascidians > Unclassified | place: Key West, Florida...
CTTCTGACCGACGATGCTTCCCAATATTTCCGGTTGCTTGAAGTTAAAACGGTGCGTGGGATTGGTCAACAGATGTTTGCAAACTTCAGAACGTTGATCAAATTTGTGTTCGTTGATTCGGGTTATTAAATTCCGGCGAGTCTGTCCAATGTAATTTGACCCACACGTGCATGTTTGTTAGTTTGTAGACTACACTTGAGCGACGAAGATGATTCTGTTTGTCTTTATATGTAAAGGATTTTTTCAACTTATTAGTTTCATGTATGAAACGAAACTGAAAGGGCATGATGGCATAGCGGTGTACAAGCCTTTGCATTTCTCGGCGGACTTCATAGGAAATTTCAGCCAGATCTCAACGCAGGGTCATCGCCAGCGGGGGGGCCAGTGGTGCCCGGCCCCCCATTTGAAATCGGTGCCCCCCATTTCACGTTTGGCCCACCGGTTGCTGCATATATCCAATACTGTATTTTAAAAATGTGGCACCCCTTCTGGTTTTTGGCCCCCCCTGCTACTAAATTTATGCGACGGGCCTGTACCAACGTCGATGGTTCATCCATTCCCCTGCTGCTTTTTAACACATAATGGTCTATATGACGCAACCCAGTACGAATGCCCTAAATTGCATCCTTATTTTTTCCTTTGACTGTCGCATTTCATTTATTCCTGATGATGGCTTACGCATAAGCCGAAACGTCGAATAAAACAATGTTTTCGATTATTGTGGCTGCTTTATTTGTAATAAAAATCTACAGCAACTCCGTGGATAGTTCACCAAAGATCAAATTTACATTATGTAAAACAAGCATCATTCCACTTACAGAAAGCACCACTGCATAACTACATGTCAATTTTTTACAAAAAAAATTATCTCCGTGTCTTCTAAGATTACCCAGCACCTTTCGCAATAAACTTTAAGCTTAATCCTTGCAACCCTTTAGCTGGTTGCAATTCACAAGAAAAAAGTCTCATCAGTGATAGCACCAACAGCTTCAGAATTTTCCAATTTTTCAAATTATGTTTTTCTTGCTTTGCCATGTAAATGCATAGGTCTTTGGTTGACTTCAAAGTCACCTGGAAAATTTTCACTAAACTTAATTATTGCTTCCAAAGTGCACACAGCCAGACAATCGCTCAGCTTGTTTTTTGTTGTTATTCAAGCGCGAGAAAGTTCCTTCAACCTCAGCAGTGCTTTGAGGTAATGCAATCAAGGGCGTACACAAGGGGGGGTTGGGGTTAACCCCCCCCTTGAGATTGATATTTTACAAAAACTTTATTGCCTGCACACAGGAGCTTAATTGTTTTCGCATACTTTTTGCTTGTTAATTTGCCGCCTTAATGCAAATACCACGGAATGTATTTCCATGCAAATTTCAAGGAACAATGTAAATGGGCTAAAAAGAAATAATTAGGTTTTGGTGGGAATCTGGGTTATCGTCTGCATCCAGAAACCATGTAACCACTTTTTGCATACCTTTCGTCCATTACGCATGTTTGAGATTGTGTTCCGCGATAGTTCACTTTATCCAAAACAATCAAGGGCGTACGCAAGGGGGTTAGGGTTAATCTCCCCTTGAGCTTGATATTTTACAAAAACTTTGTTACCTGCACAAAGGAGATTAATTAATTTCGCATACTTTTTGCTTTTCAGTTTGTCGACTTAATGCAAATACCACGGAATGAATTTGCATGCAAATTTCAAGGAACATTTTAAATGGGCCAAAGAGTAATAATTAGGTTTTGGTAGGAATCTGCGTTATCGTCTACATCCAGAAACCATCTCACTACTTTCTGCAGACCTTTCATCTACTACGCATGTTTAAGATTGTTTTCCGCGATAGTTCACTTTATCCGAAACAATTGTCTTTATTTTGTCTTCTGCAGCTGATCAGCGCAAGCGCTGACCGCATTGGCTACATTACCAATTTCTGTAGCATGATAGAACTGTTGCACGAGCTCAAAAAAGCAGTTGTTAACATAGAAGCATTCAGGCATTTCATAATGTCTCAACAGGGAAAAAGGAAAACTAAAAGTTTGCTGGACTTTTATACATAACAAAAATCGAAAGTTTTTTTGCGTACTTTATGCGCAATCTCAATTCTTTTGTAGTTTTGCAAGACTCGATCTTGCAAACCGGGGCGTGCGTCAATCAGTCAGCCGTACTTGTTCTACGCTCGACTGCTCGTATTCGACAAGACATTAAAGCGTAGTCTCATTTTTACTTGTAAATTGCTCTGACGTAGTGATGAGTGTGTTTCACTCCCCTGTTTTAACGCGCAGCCTGATATTTTTGCAGTTATGAACTGCTGTGTCGTAGCGTTGAGTGCATTTTGTTCCGATATCCTAACTTGGAGAGCTAATAGTTTATATTCAGTGCAATGACACGAAGAATAAGGGGTGTGGATGTAGAAAAATATGTATATTATGTCAACAAATTTCGCCAAAACGTTGGTTTGGAAACAGGAATATGACGTCAAATTGTGACGTCGCAAACAGCGGACACCAAACACAAATGACCACCACATGCCACTCAATGACCCCCCATGAAAATTTTCTGCGTACGCCACTGAATGCAATTATAAACACATTGCATAACAACTGTACTTTTCACTGTACGTGTACAGTATTGTACTTGTATTACAATCTTTGCCAATTGGAATACTGGGCTACACCTAGTAGGCTAAGCCTTGTTTTTTACTCAGAATGCAATTCTGGCTACCAGAAACCTGGCCACACTGCAGTCCAATACTACTAGGATTTACTGCCTTCTAAAACTAAATTGGAAAAGACGCATTTTCCAGTGCGTTTTGCAAGTGCACTGATAATAAATTATTGACCAAACACGTCCGTGAAGTATCACACACGTAGAAAGAAAGCGATAAAAATTCTAAACACAAAAATCTCTACGGATCTCTACAAAATGGCGATTGTTCCCGTAGGGATTCCCTAGTATCTACAAAAGCCTAAAAATCCCTACTGTAGGGATTTTTCCCTACGAGTGGCAACACTGGTTCTCACGCGGCAAAGGAACAACGAAACAGTGTAACTATTACGAAAGAATAGCATTATTGATACTATTCGATAATAAGAGGCTGGGTAAAAGTCCGGCATCTAAAACCTGAAATTTAAAGTAGGCTATTTTTATCTCTCTACTTCGATAGGCACAAAAAAGGGCGCATTTAGGGCAAAGGGACGCCTTCAACGGGTCGACACAGACATTTTTTGGGGGAAGTTGCCCCAAACTGCCCCACCCCTGAATCCGCCACTGGTGTCAACTGCATATGGTAGAAAAAATTCCTGCCTGTCTTAAAATCAGCTATTTGTCAGTCACATAAGTTGATTATTAACAAGCGCTGTCATAAAACTGAAGCTTGCCTGTCCACGGTGTTGAGTTTAAATTGAGTGCGTATAAGCTAGCGTGACTGGAAGCGGGATTATTGCAAGAAAGTTGCTGATTGAATTTGCAGTGTGCAACTGAGTTTAAGTTGATTGAAAACGCACAAATTTTGTTCATTGGCAGGCTTGAACAGCGATATATGTGTCTGTGTTTAGTGCGGGAAGTGATTTTGTTAAAATTTTGACATAAAATTTTGGGTTGCACCAACTAGTTATTTCCTGGGGTGCGAAGCCGTCGTAAAAAGACACAACTCCGGCTCCAGAGCTCTTCTTTTCATGAACATGGCTCCAGCTCCGGAGCTCTGGATTTTCATGAGTGCGTCTCCGGCTCCGGAATAGTGGCGAATCTAAAGAGAGGCCTGGGTGGCTCATGGCCCCCCATATTTTTGCTTGGCCCTTTTTTGGTCCCCCTAGTTTTTTCTTAATTGCCCGTTCAAGTTCCTTTGGTTGACGTATACAACCAACAATTTTCGCCCCCCTGGAAAATGTGTTGAACATAGTTTAGAACTATTTGACACAGCTCAAAAATTTGGGCCCCTTTCAAAAAACTCTTCTCTTCTCCTGGTGTCCCAAACTGGTTACGGGCCTGGTTTGCTGTGGCATCATATCTTAATCATACTCCTTGCTATCACCATGACTACACAGCTACAAAAGCTATGGATGCTTTATTATTGTATATATCTAATAGCTCAGTTCTTTTTTAGATCGCTACACTACTACAGACACGGTGTCAAGCGAAATTTCTGACTTGCGAAATTTCTAACTTCATACCATGTGCGCATGCACAGAGTAATATTCTACATACCAAATACGTTGATAAAACTAATTATTAATTCGTGTTTAGGTAAGTGTGTCGGGTTAGGGTTTGGGTTAGGTTGACAAAAAGAAAAATATTTGAGGTCAACGACTAAGTCCGAAAATTTTCAATGGTTAAAGTTATTCCCGTGCTATAGCTTGTTGTGGGTACCTGACATCTATCCAAAATGTTTTAATTTACACAACACACATCAGAAAAATAATTGCCAGACTTTATTTCTTTATTTTGAGAAGCAAAATAACTGAAAAACAATAACAGGTCAGAAATTTCGCAGAGGTCAGAAATTTCGCTTGACACCGGTTTGATCATTCTGACTAGAACGTAAGATGGGGCACCTAACGTTTTTCTTACTTCTACAACAATGGTTCTCAACCATTTCGCTGAAGGGAGCCAAATCCAGATCTGGGATTTTTTTGGAGAGATGCAAAAAATTTTACCACAAGTCAATTGACACATTTTATTTCATTGCACCAACGATGTCTGGTAGACAAAATAGTATAGGTATTACTGCAAGGGCGTACGCAAGGAGTGTTTGCGGTTAAAAAACACTTGAACTTGGTATTTTACAAAAACGTTATTGCCTGCGCATGGGATATTAATTGTTTTCGCATACTTTTTGCTTGATTTGTCGACTTAATGCAAATACCACGGAATGAATTTGCATGTAAATTTCAAGGAACATTGTAAATGGACCAAAAAGTGATAATTAGATTTTGGTGGGAATCTGGGTTATCGTCTGCATCCAGAAACCATCTCACAACTTTTTGCAGACCTTTCGTCCACTACACATGTTTTAAGATTGTGTTCCGCGACAGTTCACTTTATCCAAAACAATTGCCTTTATTTTGTATGCTATGGCTGATCAGCGCATCCAAGCGCGGACAGCATTGGCTACATTACCAATTTCTGTAGCATGATAAAACAGTTGCACTAGCTCAAAAACCGCAGTTGTTAACATAGAAGCATTCAGGCATTTGATAATGTTTTAGCAGGGAAAAAGGACAACTAAAAATTTGCTGGACTTTTATACATAACAAGAAATCGAAAGTTTTCTTGCGTACTTTATGCACATTCTCAATTCTTGTGTAATTTAGCAACATTCGACCTTGCAAGCAGGGGTGTGCGTCAGACAGCCCAGTCGCACACTTTCTACGCTCCACTGCTCTTATTCGACAAGTCATTAGCGCAGCCTCATTTCGCAATTGTAAATTGCTCTGACGCAGTGATGAGTGTGTTTTATTCCCCTGTTTTAACGCGATGCCTGATATTTTTGCAGTTATGAACTGCTGTGTCGTAGCCTTGAGTGCATTTTGTTCCGATACCCTAACCTGGAGCGTTGATAGTTTATATTCAGTGCCATGACACGTAATTTTGAGGGGAGTGCGGGTGGAATAATATGAATGTTATGTCAACAAATTTCGCCAAACTGTTGGTTTGGAAACATGAATATGTCAAATTGTGACGTCACAAACAGCGAACACCAAATACAAATGACCACCATATGCCACTGATAGAAACCCCCCATGAAAATTTTCTGTGTACGCCACTGTATTACTGAATGACACTGTCTATCGAAAGGAATCCTTTCCCAGCAAAGAATCAGACACTAAACTCTTACAGGAGTATATATTTCGTCTACGAAGTAGGCATCATCAACTCTTATTCAAATAGAATCTGTTGCTGAAAGACTGCTAAACGCCGCACTAAGGATGCTTAGTAGGCCTAACTGCATGCGGCTCTTACAACAGTGTTTGAGAACCATTGTTCAACAAGTTACACCACGGCTGCCAGTTATATTCTTAACGATTTATTAAACCAAAGACATGGACGTCGGAAGGATTTTTTCCAGGGGGGGCCAGTAGGGAATTTTCTCAAAATTTTTTCCAGGGGGGGGGGGCAAAAGCGGTGAAATTTGATGTTTACCCCTCGAAATTGAAAAAACATCCTTTTTTTCTAATAATTTTAAAATCCACTTCCGACGCCCATGACCAAAGAAACGTCAAAGGCTAGCAGATTCCGGGTTGTAGTATGGTGTCGTAACTCGTAACAATCGCGTTTAGTGTGCTATAAAGAGCACACGTAAGTCTATTTTGTGTATAACCGTTAGTAAGAGTAACTAGGAACGCAGGGCCGGATTTACCAATTGGCTATATAGGCTTAAGCCTAGGGCATCAAGATTCAAGGGGGCTTCCAACAAACTGCGATACGCATAGTCGAGTCGATTGCCGGTATATGATCAGTTCAATAAATATTCGTCAAAATTTCATGTCTTAATCATTCATGCTTTATTCACCCGGTCTGATTCCGTGTTGACAACCCTAGGGTCTCCCAATGAGTTTCCATGAATCTCAATATGACCGTTGGTCAAGCCGCATACCAACTATTATGTCGATATACGCAAATCACGTTGGCTGCGTCCTGTGTCTGCCGAATCGTGCCGATTGCTACGTGTGACTCAGGCGAAAGAACTTGTGGCTGTTCGCGTTTGAAATGCACCTAATCAAAGCTAAGTTGCAAATAAGAGGTATGTGTGGGGCTATAGCAACATTATCCTACAATAAAAACATAGTTGCTTCTTCTGAGCAATACTGTAGTTTTCTTAGCGTTTCTATTACGTAAAGCTTGCTTGGTATTTTTAGATGAGATTTTTTCCGTTTTAACTTTCTTCAACAAAGTCAGTTGGAAATCATATTGCTGATACGTACTTGCGCAAGTTTGCACTATTTCCATGCTAAGCAAATCAGGGAAGATCTTAATGAGCTTGAATAACAAGCAAAAGTCACTTTGCCAACTGGCAACCACAGAACTCTACCTCCAAGAGACAAAGAAAATGGTAACAGCAACAAAATGACAAATGCGCGTTTGGGTCTGACGCCTTAGGTTAGTGATTCTTAGTTTAACCACGTACGCGGACCCTTATTTCTAAGCTTGATGGTCAGTAGCTGCTCAGGGAAAGGTCTTTTTCCAAGATTCAAAATCTTCAAATCTGAAATTTGTTGAAAAGCGTGAAAGGTTACATTTGTCTCACTGAATTGCTTGCGCTGGATAAAGTGCATTTGCACAGGAACAATGAATACTACCTTTTCGATGTACCATTTTGCTTTATTTGTTTATTTTATGATCAAATTAGAAGGTACGGCCCGCCGCCAACCTTCCGCTGGGGCACCTGACTAGATTACCTCTCTGTGTTTTTTCGGTGTCCCCGCGGCGTTCGTTGTCTGAAGAGTACATCTGGCGCAGTGAACTCAGTACCAGCAAATAAATCTGTCTGTCTATCCGCTAAACGCGGCTATCTCAAAGTGGCCCGTGAGCCAAATTAATTGCCCTTCCCTGCAATGGGTAATTTCAGTTAGAACAAGCATAACATCTTTTGATAATGTTGAAGTGTCTCTCGCTCTGTAACACACAAGCACGAGCGGTGAATCTGATTCACGCTGTCCTATGCGATGATGAAGGCGTTACTCAGGCTCGCGGCTGTTAGAGACACGAAACAGGCAGGAGAGTTGAGAGGTGACACTGTACCCTTTATTGCCTCGAGTTCTGCACTGGTTTTAATGATGCAAAACGGCAGCATTTATCGACCATTAACACAGACGGCGACTTGTCTTTTACGATTATACAGCAGCAAACATATCGCAGTAAACAGTTAATGGATCAGCCAGACGACAAATCGCTCATGGCACTACTGACGAAAAAAAGGACAAGTAAGGTTCTGCGAGATCGTAAATACATGCACAGAAAGGCGAGAAGAAAAACGCATTCAACGAAAGGCGTGAATATTGAGTCACGTGGTAAGTAAAACGCTGTGTGAACATGTGAACGGTTTGTGCCCAGCCGGATGGCTCAATGAGCAGTCTATTACAAAGCACTGGTTCCAGTCCGTACGTACTTGTTCATATAGTTACGGCCACTGGCCGCAACAATAGCAGTGTGCAATAATAAAGGGTGTTAGAGACTGCAGAGAGTTTCTGGAAGTTAGTCAGCAAAATGTGTGAGAGTACATTTTTTATGATGAAGCAATAAAATCTAAAAACAGAAATCGAATGGGAAGTGAAACACTGTACGATAGTGTCAGAGAAGCCTCGGCCACACTCGTCCCACTGATGGATATTTGTAATAAATTGCTATTTGCTATTGTTTCAGTGACCCACTCACTTTCCATGACGCACTCACTTGTCTTTCCTTTTTTTAGTTTTCACTGTTCTGAATCTGTTGTTTTATAGGCCACATCATTTAATTGGAGGTGGCCCGCTAGTTGTCGCGTTTTGTAAAACGGCCCGTAGGTCAGAAGTAGTTGGATCACGCAGATGATTTTGTTATGAAGCAGGCCAAGACAAAACCTTTCTAATTGTCTACTGTGCTCTGTACAGCCTTACTTGATTCTATGGTTGTAGCTTTTTGTACATATTTCAAAAATGACAGCATAGGGAGTGACATATTTCAATAATGACAGCATGGGGAGTGGCTTTAGTGCGCAGCGGAAGTTTAAACTAATCCCGTCTTCACAGGGGGGCATTGGTGGGCTTAGCCCCTCCAAATTTAAATATGAAACACTTTAAATTAGAGGAGATTTTATCAAATTTTTGGAATGTCAAGTTCCCCTGCGCAAATGCAAAGCCCCCTATTGAAGACTTTCTGGCGACAGCTCTGGTTTAAACCTCACATCCTTCCATGCGACGGTTTCGTTGCGTTCGATTCGTAGCATTGTGAAAAAGTAACAGACGCGCGAATCGTGAACCCAGCAGTTGCAACCATTTGGGGCGTTTTACTTGACGTGTTTTGCTCGTGTGTGTGACATCTTTGCAGCCGTGGTAAGCGAGTCGCAACGTGGTCCTCACGTTGTGCTTTAACGTATTTCTTCCGCCACACATAGAGTATGTGCAGTGTATTTGTTTTTTGAGCACAGATAAGAAAAAAACGGATGTGAAACTTATAAAAAGCGAAGGCCATGTGCTTTGTGAAATATTTAAACCGTGACGTTTTTGGTTGGCTTGCCTGCAAAAATTAATATTTACCCTGTTACGGCCAGCCAAATACGATTTCAATAATTCTGCGTCATTGAACGCTTTTGCGTCGAAGGCAGCAACAAGCGCAGTGATTTTGGGGCACTCTAGTAATGATTTATAATTTTTTATTGACCGTGCTTTTAGAGCGTCCACATCGTCATTTTCTGCTTAGCGCAAATTTATTAACGCTTTTCCATTTCTTCCTCGTAACAGTGCGAGAGAGGGCCTCACAAGTGGATTAGCCTAAGGCCCCGCATCAGCTAAATCCGACCCTGCTAGGAATGGACCCGGAGCTACCTCTCAAATGGCCATAGCTTCGGCTCTGGTGCCAAATTTTGTACTGAGCCCCGGCTCCTGATTTTTTATTTGAGTTCTGGCTCCGCAACCCTGTTTTTATCTGCACGTTTTAATAAAATCGTCATCGATTTTTTGTGATCAAGGATGTTTCTAAATTTTCACTGACACTAACTGTAATGCACTAGTACGGTGCTTCAACAAAGCTTGAGCTTATGAGATGGGGAAGTTTAGTTTCATAAAAAACACCATTTATGCAGCGGAGCAGTTTAACTAAACAATTCCTCAGAAATTACATTGTGCTGGGGCACTGCGAATCGATAGCCACAAGGTTTTTTTTCCGTGCCCTGGTTACAAGTTTACCCTTTGCTGTTGTTTTCCGAAACAGATGAAAACAACTCAAGTTTTGCTTATTGGAACTTTGCTGCCACATACGTCGGCTCGTAGTGTCGTTTCGTGTGTGTTGGGCGTGTGTTCTCGCATCAGGTGTGCTGGAATTTAGCATTGTGGTCATGGGCGTCGGAAGGGAAGCCTTTCCCCTCTGCATTTTAAAATTTGACATTTCCCATCAAAATTTTCGCAAAAAAACGTTGTTTTCTTAGTTTCGGAGTGGGTAAAGTGAAATTTCGTCACTTTTGGTCCCCTGCAAACATCTTTCTCCTTACACAAGGAAAATCTTCTTTCCATTATTTAAGGTATGCGGGCGTTGCATGCGGCTGAAATAAACACACACTGCATGTACTGTCGAATGCACGCCTTTTATTGTAATTCTGTCAGAACGTACTAAAGCTACTTTTTAAAACGCGGTCGCAAAATTTTCATGATCTTTGTGCTGTAATTATTTTGTCCTTGAATAAAGACTAGCCGCCTCGTGGCGACATACTGTCTTTCATAGCTCATACTTTAAAAGAATAGAAACAAATTTTTTAAAAATATTGCATCAAGTACTGCAAATTCTGTTCTTTGAACCCACAACCCCATTTCACGTGAGACGGATTGAGGCATTTGACATGCTGCTATGTTGTAAGAGTAGCTATCTTTCGAGCATAAAGAGTGGTCGTGGATTTCGTAACAATGTTCTATGAGGTCGACCTCGAAGCATGTATCGAAGAAATGGGAAACAAAAATCAGACGCACTAGTGCCCCATGAAGTTAGTACTTTGTAACTGAATTGTATAGCTGACTCAACAACCTGAAAAATACTAATCGAAGTGCGCTAGCCGCATAATATTTATTTAAAAACGACAGGAGCCTTTCCTTGGGATTTCCATAAAGACTTTCTCAGGTAATGGAGTGTTACTAGATGTTAATGCAACCTCTTTTGGCACGCATGCACAATATATACAACAGCTGTTTATGTGGATTTGCTCTGTTACCATGGAGTTGGAAGGTGGGCAGAGGGGATTTGCCCCCCTGGATTTTGGAATTTGACATTTTCCTATTAAATTTTTGCCAAAAAGTTGTTTTCCCGGTTTCGAGCGGGTAAAATAAAATTTCACCACCTTTGGTCACCTGTGGAAGAATCTTTTTGGCTACTCCTGGAAAAATCTCCTATTGCCAGCCCCTGGAAAAATCCTTCCGACGTCCATGGTTGTTAATAGAAATGGTGATACACAAACTGTGTTCACAAAGCATAGGACGGGGCGATTTTGAGAAATATGGAACATTTTATTGTCCAGAAACGTTATAAACCACGAAAAATAGGTGGATAGCAAGTAGTACAACAATATAAAAATCTAGTTCCTGTATCGACACAAGCAATGGTGCGTGACATTAGAAAAACGCATAGAAGAATATTAAAGACTGACAATCCAATTCTTTCTAGTTTTGCCAAAACGGTTATTTGCATATCACAAGGAAGGGAACAGTGCAATACGTTCCAGTGGGGTTTAACGAGCAATCAAGAAACATCTACATATAGGAACGTAAAATTCAGCTCAGATTAAAGATTTAGAATTTAGATACAGTAATTCTATGCTATTTGCAGCTTTACATCCATTTTCCTCTTTTGTATTTTTATGAGATGCAGCGGCAGTCAACAAGGAGAAAAACAACCAAAGTCATTGGCAATCGGATCATAACGAAAATAGTCGTGTACGCAATCTGCTATAGTGCATAGTCACACAAAAAAAGCGAACAGGAGAAACGAGAACAATGAAGTATATTGTTGAAAACGAACGCATCGAAAACTGCAGGGACAGCATCGCGACTTAGCCTACTCGCAGCAGCAGAGCGTACAAGCAAAATTCAGGAATGAAAAAGCTAAGCACAGAAAAGCAACAAAAAAATACAACGGCGAAGAACAACAGACACTAATCATACAGTTCACGTACTTCAACTTCCACCGTTAAATTTGAAAATAGCACATGTGTTATGGACTTCATGTACACAACATGACAAGATTTGAGCTTTTCTATGATCTGGGCTGCAGCAAACTTGCCAAAATGCTCCAGGGGATCTTGTGGAGGTTCATTGACGTTTTTATTTTTCTTTGGACATTTTCAGAAGCGACAGCGCCTCTGGCTGCAGTTGAGACCCACCATTCGGTTTGTAGGCTTACTGAGAATTTGCAGCATTAACTTCATTTCGCGTAAACATCAGTCGTACCTATGTAAGCTGCCCGTGCTCATCTACTTTTTTTTCCTTTTATCGGTTAGCTGTTTACCTCAAAGTTTTGATGTTAGGATGCCTTCATTTCTCTCACACTACTGGAACCCTGTATGATGATGGGTGTATGGCCCTACAGTTGGGGTGCTGTTAAAATGTTTTTGCTCCTAACCGTGTGGTCGTGTGCAAACACTTATTCTTTAATATGTTATGGCTAACCATTTTTTGTGCTCATGCGTTGTTTGGTAGTACCTATTATATGGACCACGTGTCTGCAATAAACTATCATTAGGCTATTATTATCTTTGTATTGTTATTAGTAGACATAATGTTATCAACCAAGCAAGAACAAACTAACATTTATTGCGCTGCTCAATGCATACCATCACATATCACAGACGAACTCACGACAGACGGGCGGGGCTACGTTTCTCTGATTTCTAGAAAAGTGTGGCAGAATGGAGTAATTTTGACGTTTTCGAAGTTGGACTTTTAGAATAATAACTGGGTTACGTTTGCATCGTTAGTGTAGGCTGCAACAGAATTGCTGAGTAATATTTTGCTCTGAATTTCCATTTGGAACATTTGGGGAGAAGATACCTTGTCACATCTGGGAATGACTGACTAGGCCTACTTTTAAACTGAAGAAATTATATAACGTATAGACTCTGCACATAGGGTTTCCACTGTTAAGATTTATTCTTTCAAAGTTTAGATTAACTTTCAAAAGTTAAGATTTGCTCAAGACGTAAGAATTAATAAGAATCTTAAGTACAGTAACCTAACTTACTCTGATCTGCTGTTTCTCGGTCTTTCTTCTTCTTTTGAACCAGTGTTCAATCCACTGCTTGACCGCACTCGATCTCGGGGCAGGTGTTGAGCAGCCATTCAATTGTCTCATTGTCCAGAACAGTCAGGCCGTGCAGTCCATGAGGAGGTTGATGGATTGGACATTGGAGGAGAACATGGTCGACGGTTTGTTCTTCTGCGCCACACTCCCGGTCTTTGAGGTGGACGTAGTCTTGTGCTTTGGCTTCGCATCCACTCCAATTCCAGCTCCCAATTTTTTGCTCCGTATCTGCACCGCCTTTACAAATCATAGAAATATAAAACCCGGACGCCGTCAAGACTACGCAAAGTCCTGAGTTGTATGCATATTGCGTGAGAGTTTTGCTTATTGTAGCTTCAGGCTGCATAACATTTTTTCTGTTGAAAAATAATTCACTGCATGCTTGAAATAGCCAAATTCAAGCGGACCATCATATTGTCATTGTCGGTGTAACTACTAACTAAAGGTCCAATCACTGGCAACTTAACGTTAATAAAGTAATGAAAAGAAATCAGTCTGAAATACTACAACACAGTGATTCCCAAGCGGGAGTTCCCAGACACTTGGGGGTCAGAAACAATATTTTCAGGGGTCCGAAATGCGTTTTTCGAGCGTGAGGGTTTGTATGTTCTTGATTGTACTCAGTGATGAAAGTAGAATAATTTTCTTACCAGAACGACCCAGTGTTTGTCAATATACCGTCTCGAAATTTCACCCATAGCCTAATTGTAAAAAAGCAATCAAGAGCACGTCTACTTTTGGTCCACCCTGTACTGTACATTTTAAAACCACAAAAAATCTACTGTACGTTTTGAAAACAACCATTTAAAAATCAACCAAAAAGCGTAATAGGCTACGTACCGCAACTTGCACTATCTCCGAAAGTGGGTCAGGCAGTGCAACTTGAGTCGTCTAAATGCAACATTTCCGCCGTTTTTCCGCGCGTTAAAAGGATAAATACCACAGCACAACAGCACAAATGTAGAAAATTGTTTAAAAGCTTTCCACAAGGGTTCACAGTAATTAGCCTAGCCTCTTTCTGCTTGCTTTTGGCTAGCCATGCCACTTGCTGAGTGAGCTCTTCCTTTTACAAGCCATGTTTTGACGTACTATGGATTGCTCGGTGATCCCACAGCGCTGATAAATAGCAAGTTGGTGGCATTGCTTGTAGTTATCAGACTTCTTCTATCGTTTATACAGGAATATTGTTAATTGCGCTAAACCCTGGCTCACAGTCGGCATTGCTTGGTGGTAGAGTGTCAACTGTTAACTGCCACAAGCAGCTTGTTGAATTTATTAGAAATGCTTTTTCCAACAGTTGCCTTGTATTCAATAAAACCAAGATGGATTTCTTGGTTATTGAGATGAAAGGTCTTACATAAACTTTTTATTTCATCCTTGCCAAATCGAGGATTTTCATGTACCTAATTGTGTGGATTCAAAACAGCCATTTGACTAACAAGGTTTTTCTACATCACTTGGCGAGTTGCAACTACGTTAGCCTATGCTCCGTTTCAGGGGCGCAACCAGCTCTTCATTTCGGGGGTTGCAATTTTCATGAAATTTCATTCGATGACGTCATCGTGCTTATTCAACCGTGGTACAACGTTTTCGCAAACCGTCACAGATAAAGTTCTCTTCGCAGCATTTCCAAAAATGAGAACGTTTCAGTTTTAATCAAGATGCAGACCGAACGATGAGGAGAGAGTAAAAATTAGTAGCCTTTTCCAAACACGTGGTTCCGCACTCAGCTAGTGAAGTTATGGCCTTAGTGTGGTAGATGTTTAGGCTACTAGTAAACCTGTGTAACTTTTCGTCTTGTTTTAGCAAATTCCTCAAGAGGGGTGGGGAGGCCAGCGTGAACATTGGATATGGTCCGCATCAGAATTTTCGTTACTCAAGTTAGAGTGCAAAATCTCGTCAAAACGAAGCTGCATGATAAGCAGGTACTTGGATACTAAGTCACAAGAAAGTCGCTCTTCCTCATAGTTAAAGAAAGGAAAAATTTTAGGATAAAATTAATTGATTTTGCGGCCCGCCAGCGGTGATGCACAATTCATGCGGCCAGGGATAGTAAATAGGTTCCCCACCCCTGATCTAGATTTTTAAAACTTCAGTTGAATATATTTGCTGTGAGATAATTTATGCAGACGATATTGCGAGTGGTGCAGTTGTTAGATACAAGAGACTGATATGAATGTCAGAATATGTTTTCAATCACTGATGCTATTGTTTCCATCGTAGATACGAGACTTCGTCTGCCAACTGAAATACTCTTGATCAGGGCTGGTTTTAAGCCGATTTGACCGAGTTCTTCTAATCGGGCCCCGCGCCAAAGGGGGCCCTGCGCTCCGTCTAACTTCCCAGCGCAAACTTGCACTTTCTATCGAAGCTGCTTGTGTATAGTGCCGGCGCGGGGCCCAGTTGCTTTGAGAGACCAAAATGGTCCTCACATTTTTCCAACGGTCTTTCAAAATACAGTTTAAACTCGCTTTACTACCACCATCAAAGTACACCGAAACTTTGCTTTATAATCATCTTGGTATTCAGATGAAACAGTTGCGGTCTCTCAAAATGTCTTTGCAGTCAGCAGGATCAAATCGAAAACTCTGGAGGGGCCCACAGTGTTTTGTAAGCGTGGGACCTGTTGCCAAAGAAAATCCAAGTGTACTGCGCGTTTTTTAACGCCATTATCTAAGTTCTGTAGCAAAAATAGTGATTGTCTTCGGTAGTATGTAGCCACGTTTTTTCACTAGCATCTCGTTAAGGCAAAAAGGGCTTAAATATTGAAGCTGTTTTCTGTTTCATTTACAACAAGCGTTTCGCATTTGGCAGGTCAGGTTTCAATAGTTGCTGCAAAATGCGGTTCGATAGTTTTTGGATGTTGATATTTCAATAGTTACTACAACTTGTCTTCTGAGGTAACCCTTAGTTCGTAATAGCAAATGTGCACTGCTTAGTGTTTTAATAGCGCTGTTCATTTTCCCTCTCGTAAAGGCAACCAACCAACAGAGGCAACCATTGGAGAATATTGACGAAAACATTTGAAATATACTAGTTTTAAGTATGAATAACTGTTTCAGGTGCGCAACAAATAGCGGTTCCTTAAAATGTTACAGAAAATTACTAACAGTAAAGACATTTTCAAAGTAGCAGAAGTGACAATTTGGTTCAAGTGAAATAAGCCTTATGATGTTCTTGTGGTGAAAATTCCACCCTGAAATACTGCCGAAATAAAGGATTATGTATCAATGTCACATATTGGCGTCGTAATTTCTGAGATATAGCCTAACAAACTGAAAGTTGCAAAAAGTCTGAAAAGTGGAATAACTTTCGTAGAAGTTTGAGGCTACTACAGTACTTGCTTGTTTTGAAAAATTAAAAAGATTTAAAACGTATTGGGAGGTCCACAATCATTTCATACGAGTTTCTTTAGTGTTAATAGAAAAAAAATTGACCTTCTCCGTGATATGCAAAAGATACTCTAATAAGCGGTTTTTACTTTTTTAATCGGTGCCCTATTAAGTGATCTTTAATCGACATTGCCGCAAGACAGTGTGTTGTTTTGATGATATTTGGCACTTTAAACTATAAAAACACTCTTTGTTTGGAAAAGTACAGGAAAACAAGCCATCATTTTTTCAATTTGGAACATCGCAACCAGACATTGTTGAAAAATTCTGCATAAAACATCCATGTCGAAATGTCTTAACCGGGGCCCTTCTATGCATTCGTGGGGCCCCACGCATGCACTCAAGGGCCCTACAAGTTGCTACAACTTTCATAGAGGTGGCTCTGCGCATGCACTCATGGGGGCCCCACGCATGCAATCAAGGGGCCCTATGCACGCACTAGAGGGCCCCTGCAGAAATGTTGGTGAACTTGTTTGAAGATCACTACATCTTAACTGTGGGACGGTGCTAACAATCTTTTAATTGAGTATCGCATTTTTTGCCATCGGCCCTCCCAT
>Ga0210059_1007865_pt1 | contig 16911 bp, 8 predicted proteins | sample Ectturendosymbi2_FD_188042 | JGI IMG/M metagenome (GOLD analysis project Ga0210059, IMG submission 188042) | Ecteinascidia turbinata endosymbiont from Florida, USA - Sample 2 (SPAdes) (version 2) | ecosystem: Host-associated > Tunicates > Ascidians > Unclassified | place: Key West, Florida...
CTGAAAGCAGAATACCTACACATTGCAACTGCTGTTGGGGGCCCTTTGAAAGCAGAGTCCTTAACTATGATCTGCTTCGGAGCATATTATATAAGTGGATAATAAGATTTTCACCAAAATTGAGGAAATTTTACGCGTGAAGCACCTCGAGGGGGCCTAAAAAAGCAGGACCGAGGCAAGTGCCTCGCTCGCCTCCCATTAAACCCATGTGGCGGCCTAGGGGATGGCGCCACATGTAGATAAAATGGTCACCAGTAGATGGCGCCCATAACTAAAAAGTTCTCTTGTGCTTGCCTCAGTAGTTCAAGGCGATACAGATACCTGTAACACCCACCACTGCATATTATTTTAAGATAGGGGTGTCCCTTCACTTTTTGGGGGGTGGGAACGCGTTCCCACACTTTTTTCATGGTTAAGTTTGTGGTGTAATGAAAGTGAATACTTCATTAAATACTGATTTAAAAATGAGTTTTAAGTGTGTTTGAAAATGACTAGTTTTTTGGGAGAGTTTCCGCACTTCTTTTTTCACATTAAATCCCTGCTTTGAGTTACGAGAAATTGAAACACTGACCAACAATGTCGTTAGCTTTGCCTCTAAAGAAAGGACAGATCCAATAAAATGTTGTCCTAATTGGAGGCAACTACTTCTTTAGGTGTTTTATTTTTTGAAAATTTTTTTTCAAATATTTTAGGGTAGCAGTAGTGCGGCAGAACCTCTAGGAGAGAAGATGATTGCTTTGGGAAGAACGGGGATAGTCAAGCTCTGAATCATTGCGGAGAAATGCACCCCAGGTGCTCGGTTTGTTCGCTGCAAAACGACTTAGTTTCTGATCTTGTCCTTCCACATGACGTCGCAAATACTGCGGAGGCATTGCAATGTGAAAGCTGTCTACTTTTCTTTCGTGCTACATGTATATTGGCCAGGTTTGTAAAGAAGAGCAATTAATATGCAAGCCTTGTATATGGTGCCCTTGGTGCGCAGTGTAAGGTGTTGATTCCGCCAAAGCCTACGCTGGAACTGAGTCGACTGAAGGTGGTAGATGTTTTCACCGATTCTCTACTGAATTTTCTTCTCCAGAGAGCAGTCAATGGACATAAAAGAACCAAGATAGCACAGGTTGCCGACTGTTTTGAGCCTTGTCTTGTTCACGACGATATACAGTAGTACTGTATCTGCATGAGGTGTATCAGTGCACGTCAACTGATGCACTACAACAGACTTCTTGTTGCTAATGCTATTGATCAGAGAAAAGGCCTCACAAGCAACAAAAAACGGCCCATTAGTGACTGAAGGCCCGCTCTGTGTTGTGTGAAACGAAAGCAGTATCGTCTGCAAACAACAGTACACATGCCAGGATGTACCGACTTTTTGCTTTGGCACGCAATCTTCCCAAAAGTTTGAATTTTCCGTGTGCGCGGGTACGCAAGAAAACTTCAGCAGCGGTGACCGTTTTCTCATCGTCATGGAATGCGTTATGGAGAACAACAGAAAAGAAGGTTCCAAACAAAGTTGAGCCAAACACAGCCTTGGTTTAAGTAAGCTACTTTTCGGTTCAAAAGAAGCCGGTTGAGCATCTTCAAGTGAGATACGTGTTTCCATATCGTCATTCAACCACCTGACAGGCTGAGAAGTCTAGGCCTTCTTCGCTGAACACATCAAATGCTTAGGTCAATTCAACAAAGGCGATGTGCAGCGGGAGGCGTCGTCCGTGATAATTTTGGTTTGGCGCAGTGGGATCATGTTCGTAGTACAGGGGTTCCCAACCTGGGGCACATGTACCCCCAGGGGTACATTTGCCTATCCGAGGGGTACATTTAAGGTTAGCAATAGAAGAAAAATATATATTTACATAATTTTATTCCAAATATTTATACACATATCAGTGAATATTATTTTCAAAAATCATTATATGCTTGTTGTTAAATATATCTATGAATAATCATGATAAAATATTTTCTCATATGAGATTTTAGGGGTGCATGTTCATCTGTCGAAATGCTGAAGGAGTACATACTTATCTGTTGAAATTCAGAAGGGGTACATGGTCATCTGCCAGAATGCTGAAGGGGTACATGGTGAACAAAAGGTTGGGAACCCCTGTCCTGGTAGATCTGTTGCGGCTGAAACCACACTGCGGTTCACGGAAAACTGTCTCCACAAGAGTTTTACCTATCCAGTTGCATTCAAAAGTGGGATTCGTCTATAGTTTAAGTAATTAGTCTCCAATGGCGACGCAGCCGCATCTATCAGCAATTTTTTCTAAATTTTGCTGATAATAATTTAGACATCGTGCATCGTCTACTTTTCGCTGAAAGCTTTCTGATAAAGACTTTGCGGATTGATTCGACTGTATCGCCTCTGTAGAGACTAATTACTTGAACACAGGTGTGTGCAACTTTCAATCATGGCAAAGTGAAGAAATCAAAGCCAAGTCCGCTGATTTCTCGAAAGCTTGTTTTCGGAAAACAGTCTTCATTCTAACACTTGCAAACAGTCTTGCAAAGCACTCGAAGTGAATTATCGCATTTTGACAGTTCGCCTTGAATATCATATAGACCTGCGGTGATTTGCTACATGGAGAAGCTTTGATAGCAGCACGAAGTTTCTCAGTTGTTGGAACATTGTTCAGGTCTTATGAGAGAGGTAAGCAAGAAATCCCGGCGATCGCTCCACTGCTGATTGGTCTAAAGTCATTATCTTTTATCACTTCTTGAAATAGAAGTTTATATTCAAATTCTATTTGAATTCGAAATTGTATTTGAATACAGTATGTCTGAAAACGAACGACCAAAAAAATCCATGACTAATTTTTCATGTCTAAACAAACGGTCATTGCTTTTCACCAGATTATACTTTTTTCGTGTACGAATGCTATTTTCAAGAACCCTCAAAGGCCTCCTTTTCGCTTTCACGGGTCATAAATGGCTCGCGGGAAACGACTTCCCCATCACTGTATGAGTAGATTAATTAGCTTCCTTCAACAATTGCTGTTCAATGACGAAAGCAGTTTGGTCCAATAAAAATGTTCTTGGTTTTTTAACCTGCTATTGCAGAATATGCTCAAAAGCATTACTTGTACAAAAAGAAAAACATATTTAAATTACATTCTCCCCGATTGTGGTAAACTTTTAGTTTATCACAAAAGTAAACTTTTAGTTTACCACAATAGCAGCTTCTTCCTGTGGAGCTTGGTCTTGGCTATGAAAGTCCAATCTGCATTCACCACCTTCATCCTCTTTGAAATGTTTCAAAACAAGTAGCCCCTTTTCACTGATTTACAAAACAACAACAGCGGCTCTCGTATGTCAGCAAAATTATGACAAAAAAGTTCTCCGAGTCCAATGAAAAAAGTAGTTTCATGTCATTTTCATAAACACGCATTTTTTGGGGTTTCGCAAACTCGATTCAGACAGAAAGCATTGTGCAAAAAACAAAGTTTAAACTTGCATGTATGTGAGCTATTCGCACAAACTGACTCCACAGCATTTTTATACACTGTGCCTTGATCTAGATTCAGCAAATACCTTTCTCGCAAGCCGATGAATACGAATAACGTACAATTCACCATATTGCCAGTCTGTATCTTCTTTTTCTAATAAGGGCAACGTACACAATTTAGCAAAAGTGATTGGTCCCTTGCTTTTGAAATAGTAAACTAGCGGTTTTTATCCAGTTTCGTGGCACCCACATCTTTTTTGTGCTGCTACGGTCAGTAGTCAACTGCAAATCTTACGAGATAATAATTGTTCTTATAGGTGCCAAAACACCACAGCGAAGGAAGGAAAACAACGAAAACAGCATTAATTCCTGAAGAAGGTTTGGTAGACTATATAGAAAATGTGTGTAAATGATACCTGAAAGGTAAAAAGATCAAGGCAAAAAATAAAATATGTTTGTGCTAACTGAAAATCCTTGATCGATGACACTTTTCAGGCTGTTCAGCACGACTGCAGCTGGCTCTAGACCTCGTAAAGCCAAGATCAAATTATTTCAAATTACACATTTTCTTGTGCACAAGCCTGTACATAAATTTAGAGGTGTTTCGAATTGCCACAAGTAATTGCTGTGGCTGGGCACTCCGCACCAAATGCCAACAAAGTCACCCTTTCACACCGTTGCTCACAGCTTATTGGTTTACTTGCTGCAGAAATTCGAAGCATCCCCTCCGAACGAATATACATACATTTTGGATGTTTGACATGTCTTCTGCTGAAAAAACACGTGCTAATGTTTCTAACTTTGAAACATATGCTACCCAATCATGCAGTCTGGACCTCAATATCTGACAAAATAGACACGTTTTCAAGTCTAACAAGCTTCGGGACGAGTTCATGCTGGCATCGCACCAGAAATCGTTGCGCCATAAAAATGTCCCTGTGCAAGTAAACACCAAAGTATAATTCACTAATGTTTTATCTTAACTCAAAATATAAAACGCTGTATCAATAGGTGTGTTCAACATCATCAATGCGAGGCTTCAGGCCTTGTTATGTTAACGAAGATGAAAAATTTTATTTCTATTTACCTGGTCCACCAGGGCCAGCTTGATTGGGTTCTTTTGAAGATAGTTTTCCCTTCTTTTTGGAGTTGGCACCAGTTCGAGCATCTGCCAAATCAGTGTCGCGCTTGGACTGATTTTTTGTTTTTATCTCTTCTAGTAAATCGGTGATACTTTTTGAGTCAACTTTCGCGTTACTTTTGCCTGCAGCAGTTTTTTCGGTGGTGGATGCTTGCGCCTGTGCGGGTGTGTCGGTGACCCGGAGAACTGCCACTTGATCAGGCATTTTATCAGCTGCAGCGGTTGATTTCGCTACTGCGATAGTGCTGTAAGCGGCTTTGTAAGCAGACGTTTGCCAGGCTCGAGGGGTGTAGACAGTCTCAGAAATTACGTCTTTCCATTCCTGACCGAGCATATTCGCAACAAAACCTGGAAGCAAGGCACAGGGAGCGGTCCTTTCTGGTGGCAGCGGATCGCCACTTTCAGGGTCGTATAAAGCGGTGCGGTTGAGGTATTCCTTGTAGGAAAAGCTGAAGCGTGTTAATGCTTCAGCCAATTCTTTAAGAATGTTCGGCGCTGCAAATGTAGTTTCTTCAAATTGATAGCGCTGAGGATCATCAATTTCATTGCTAAAAGATAACCTTGCTCCTAAAGGATCGTCCCCGAATGGATTGAAGCCCATCAGGGACATACTTTGGCTAATTTCTGGCAAAAGCCTGCGCGCTTCTTGACTTAGATCATTTCCAATTTCACCCAAACCTCCAGTGTTAGGAGCAACACCATTTCCGTCCTTGGCATCCTCTCTTTTCCCTCCTTGCGATGTTTTTGCCCTCTTCAACAAACTCTTTGGGTCTTGCTTGCCCAAAAAAGCCGCGATGCGTGGATTTAGATTTGCATATTTAAAGTACCTGGCAACAAAAATATCCTTTCAGTCGTCTGCTTTAACTATTGCATGGGTTCATCTGTAAGACGGTTCAATGTCACACTGTGATGCACCATGAAGAAATTACTCTCTTAGTACAGAGACGTAAACACTAGAATTAAACCACAAACTGCCGTTGCGGTGGATATGAATCCTTACATACAAAGATAGGGATCAAAATTCAATTGATACCAGCTTAGGTGAATCAAACGATACCTTAGCGCCTGAGGAAGCTCTTCTGGTTCTTTCCGCACTCGCCTATAGCTTCTTGGTGGATTGCGCTGCAGATGGAAGAACAAGGAGCTCTGATCTTCAACAGTTGCCGGGTCCATGACCACCGCACCGGATTCAAGGCAAACTGATGCAAAACCAGCACCTGATGTTTACATATTAAAACATCTGCAAATCACTTACGGATGAAATTCTCGAACGCGAGGTAGGATTAAGCCTACTACATTTGTTGTCTCTAAAAAGCCAATTTTAATCAAGAGCTATTCCATGGAATCAGGCTAATTTCAAGTAGCTGATTGTATTTTAAGGGCTCAACACAAAGAGATGAAGATTGGACAGATACTAAAAGTTTTGCCTGTCGATATCTTACCATTCTGCTTTGCTCTTGCTATTGTTCATTGTTCCAAACCAGGGGTGGGGAAACTTTTTCTACTCGAAGGCCGCATTTTAGTTAACTCAACATCAGTTTAAACCGCAACTTAAAAAGTGTGCGACTGTGGGTCTTCATACTCGTGCTTCGGTGGTGGTATGAGGTTTGGGTTCGGGCTGTTTCTCTTGGGCGGTCGATTCTTGCCTAGACCCGAATATCAGCATCGAGATACCACAAGTGTGACGAATCTGATCGCAAATAGTTTTGCTAGAAAATCGATTTCGCGTCAGTGACGTATCTTCAGTCCAGCAAATTTGTAAGCAAAAGCTTACAAGTGAAATAACGAAAAAGACTAAAGCAAGATCAGTGAAAGTCCGCAGACTACTACAGTAACAAGCACACACTCAGATTCGGCTGCGTCACCCTTGCGGTGTCTTGATGCTGAAATGTGAATATGTGCAGTCAGAATCATCACAAAGTTATGAAAGCAGTGTGTGGTCGGCTGATTCCTCAGCCAAACCTGGAGGCTTAACAGTCAAACCTGGAGGTTTTCATGCTCTAAGACTCGGAGAGGCAATCCCTACAAACGCAGCTTTCCTGAAGTGTTGAAATTGTACATAAGCAAGAGTTAATATTGTGTTAATGGTAGATCTAGTGAACTACTCTACCGTTGCTACAAGCTTGGTAATTTTCGGATGACGTTAGCGCACTGAACAGGAGTTTCTTACCGTAATGTTTGGGCGGTTGAGTGACTCATCCACTGGGCTGCTCGCTGTCAGCCGCTTTGTAATTGGAGTCAGGGCCTCCGAGAAAAATTTTGTCGGGGGTACGAAGACCGATACCGCCCCCCAAGCTTGTCGGGCCCTCATCGAAACATAGCTTGTTTGTACAGTAATCAGAATCAGCTGTCGTGCTAAGATCTACAAATAGATTAATTATTATACTGGCAACTGGCTTACACTAGTAAATTTGAGCTTGACCACAAACTGAGAGTGCTTACTTTCATCTTTCCGGGTCCCAGTACCTACCGGGTCAGGGTACGATGTACTCTTGTACCCCCCTCTCGTAGGCCCTGATTGGAGTAAGTTGGTTTTTGGTTCTGGTGATAGTAGCCTCTTGGGCTAGCGTGTGCTTGCTACTTGACAAGCACCTAGAATAACGTGTGGAGTCTCTGGAATCGTCTACTATTGTGATTTCTGGCGACGGTTCGGAAGTGGTTTCTGGTGCAAGAATCATTTTGAAACTTGACAGGGAACAGCAAGCAAATTTGTGCTGACCAGCAATTTATTGTGAAAATGTGTGAGTGTGGCAGAAACCTTTTTGTCAGGGAATTATTATATTCGTTATTATTACTATACAGCAGCGCTTTTCAAACTTTATTTAGTTACGGCACACTATAATAAATACTAGATTTGGCCGCGGCACACCTACTTTATAAAAACCTACTCTTAACAAACTTTGTAACGGAAGTGATGTAACATACAGAAGGTTTTGTCAAAACATAAAACATTCGTGGCACACTTCAGCCTCTTCAGCGGCACACCAGTGTGTCGCGGCACACAGTTTGGGAAACACTGCGTATACAGGATATATGAAAACATAATATATACAGTATATATATATATATATGTGCTGGTGAAACTGTGGAAATATGGAGTGTAAATATTTCAGAATACCAAGCATAATATAAACTACAGATCCCGAGAAAACTTCCGTAAGAATGTTTTTGACCACAGTAACGTTTCTGTGACAGCTTTTATTCAACGACGTCACTGGCAATTTAAATATGCTAATCTAAATCGTTGCTATTTTAGGCAAGCAAGACCGAAAGATTTGTGCAATCTAAAATAATGGGATAGGCAATACACACATCATGCGATGCATGTCTGTTTAATATTTGCTGTGGTTTTTCAAGTGGCCTGAGTCCTGCTTCTGCTATAGGACCCCCCTCAAAATCTTTGCTTCGGTTTTCCGAATTTCAGGATCCACCACTAAGTAAAAAGCGCAAATCGAGTATATGTTTGTATTGTTATTTGCATTCTGCATGCTCTGATTTAAAACTTTGGACTTTTAATCAAACAGTAGTGTTGCGCATTGTGCTCGAGCTATTACGAGAAAAGACAACTAACTGAAAACTTCACTCATTTTCTACTTTTTTCATAATCACGAGCATTTAAGAAGTAGTTGAGAACGATTGAAAAGTTGGGGTAAACACACAACCAAACCGTAATTTACACTCAGAAGTGAAAACCGTGAGACGTTGCAGTTCAAAACGTTATAAGTGTTAATGCGGAAACACTGGAAAGCACAGTGTGAGTTTTCTGATTTGAGTCGTTTTTGCGGACGGTGTATGAGCAAATTGTAAAACTTTTATAGTTCTTCCACCTCGATGCATAGCGTTTTGCGTTCATGTAGTCTCATTTTTGGACAGGTCAACATTGTGAAACACAGTATAACCAATATTCATACTTCACGTCGAAGCACACGAAACGGCTAAATAAATTATTACAACATGCAGAATTGTACATTGTACAGAAATTAGTAAAAATTCTACTTCGGTTAAATTACTGGTGGGGAATCTGTGGCCCTCGTGAAAATTTGCTGCGGCCCGCACCAGAATTCTCGTTATCCTAAACACAACATCGTGTCAAACCGAAACTCCATTGTAAGAAAACGATTAGACAGTAGATCAAGATAAGTCTCCCTCGATCCTGAAATTTTTTTCTCCAAAAGGTAGAATTTTAAGATAAACTTAAATTTTTTTGCTCCCCGCCAACGTTATTCCATAATGCATGCGGCCCTTGATAGTAAATAGGTTCCCCACCCCGGGGTTAACCAGCACCTAGTTATTTTGCTAACGCTCTACAAATGCAATTGCAAAGTTCGGAATCGTGATTTAGTCTACAGCAAATTTTTTGGTTCTTCAGCATTGGGCCCATAAAATATTTGAACAGTTCTCTCAGTTTTATGTGAGCATCCCCCACAGAAGACAGCCGGCTACATTGCACTTGAGAGAAGTGCAAGAAAACTACAGTACAAGCCTACAGTATTCCACAACTGCACATTTCCCAATCTACCTCCAAATCAGTTCACTCTTGGTCTTAACTTTCATTTTTTACTTTGTAATTCCTCAAAAAAATGAGGTAGTATCATATACCCAGAGTTGTCCATGGGACATATTTATCTGTTCCATTCCCATCCCATAGCAATTTATGCCTGTCCCATCCCATGGGATTCCCATTACATTACTATAATATTAATATGGAATACAATTCAATTAAAATTATTAAATTTATGAAAGTGTAAGTTTAGTACCTACTAAATAGGACTACGTGTACAAAGAGACATGCAAAACGACAAAATTTATTGACTTTAAAATTCAGAAGTATAGTCTAAGTATGACAATTCATTAACATTCTGACACTCTCAGTCTATTTCTGAGTCTCATGGGAAATACAAATGTGTACTGTCCCGTCCTATCCCATGAGACGTTTCCCATGGGATTCCCACAGGAATCCCATTCCCATGGACAAGACTGCATATAACACAACAGAACAAAAGTGGAATGAGTGGGAAGCTAGGCTTTTGTTGGGAATTACAAAAAGTGGGGTGTTTTTGTGATTTAGTGGTCAGTGCCTGAACGAAATGATAACTTCGTACCTCTCCCAACAAACACCAACCATAACCAGTAAAATATATAACCAGTTTCTGAATATACACCAGTAGTAAAGTAGCTCCAAATCCTCTTTTATCCTAGCTGGCCAGGTATCAGCTTCAACATTTTCACTGAACCTGAAGTTGAAAAAAAAAATCTTGCCAGTGCTGAAGGACAGACATAGCAATTTGCTTTCATATTACAAAATTACCTTTACACTGCTTAAAAAGAAGCTTCGTTGAATAAATGCGGCTACAGAAACTTTGCTGTGATCAAACAAGTTCTTACGGAAGCTTTCACAGGATCTGTAGTTTATATTCTGTTCGGTATTCCGAAATATATACACTTCATTTCCACAGTTTCACCAAGACAAATTAAATCCTAATGTCACCATCGTTCACTGGAATTCTTTTAGCTAAAAGATAAAAGTCACTTGAATTCTGATACTGTATCTCTAAACGTTATTTCACCAGTCTATTGTTAGACTGCTGTACCAGCGATACCCAAATACCGAACCTAAGCATTGAAAGGAAACGTCAAGCAAACAAAGCAACGCTTGTTTGAACAAGTGCTCTTGATTTTGTTTAGCTTTCCATGACCGAGCCTGCTTTCCTGACTGAAAGTGGCTGCAGTTTCAGCGGGTCATGAAAGGGAAGAATGGTATCGAAGGAACTGGGCCGCAATCTGAAAGTAACTCATGCACTGTACAAACCCAAGGACAAATTTGTTGAGAAAAAAAAAAATATATATATATATAGATATATATATATATATATGCTTTTCCCATCTCAGTCGTTGACTGCAAGGTGCGGTAGCTTATTTCAACAGCATTTCCGCATAAAAAAGAGCGTGAACTACGTGTTTTGGTAATCTCATACTTAAAATCCGAATATCAAAGGAAACGCTTTAGTCTTCTAGGCCATTGATTCGTAACCTTTAGAAACATGCCGAACCGTACGTAGAATTTCAAGCTTTTGTCAAACCCCAATTTTGCCCAATATAACAGAAAGTAAAAATGGGTTACTGAAATGAAATCAATCAACAGTTTATATATTAATACCCGCTTATTAAGGCCACGGTTAATAAACTCAAAATTGTCCGGTCCAGAATTACTCCGTTTATTCCTGTACTAAAAAAAACGCTTTGGAATGTAATAATAAAAAAACCGCTATAATAAAAAAATCCGCTGCAATAAGAAAACCCTGGAAAGGTCTGAAATGAATTAATGGCATACAAAGGTGACCATGGTTAGCTTGCTGTGATATAACCACGCTTTTAGTCATGTTTTAGATGACCTTTGTCGAACCCAGGTTTAAGAAACACTGGCCTAGGCCCTGGGTTGTCTTGAGAATTCTACTGCGTCTATAGTGCGTCTATTTTGTATTTTAAAGTAACTCGCACTTTTGCGCACTTTATGGCTTGATGTTTGCTTTTCTGGACAAACTAAATTTCTTGTTAAGCGACGGTTTCATCAAACAGCGCGCTCCGTGCAAGGAAACTGTCCGACTCATTCTTGATACATTGCATTTGCGTGCGGGAGCAACGCTCTCTGACCTCGTTCCGAAAAGCTTTGAACCGCTCGCGTGCATACCGCGTATATTTTCTATTACCATGCTGCTGCCTATCTGCTGCTCTAGCGCAGTCTTTTGTAAATAAAGTTTATAAAGTTTTATTTTACTGCATCAACGAATCTGTAAACGAACTGAAAGTGGTGCGAGCCTTACATCAGCCTTGCTTCGGCTTAGCAAGTTAAAATGTCAGGTTGCTTAGTCGGGAGACAAGGCCCGTGCTGATGAAACGACTGGGCTGACCTCTCTATTCATAGCGTTTGGGTAATGGGTATATCTAGGATTCAGCATTCAATCACCAGCCAACCTCCAACACAACTTCTTGGGTCCTGCAGCAGCATCCCACCTGAAAACGCTATATGTTGACACAAGTTGTAAGAATTGTATGCAGAACCTTTCTGGCCAATGGCCAGCAATCACAAGCGTGTTTCATTGGTGTTCAATGTACAGCAACAGCGTCAGCCATCAATTTCTGTCGAGTCCACTGAAGGCGGAAATAACAATAAAATAAAATATGTCGTTGGTTCCTGCACATCATCGTGCAGATATAAAAATGCTCTGAGCAAAGAAGTACTTACGAATTGAGTAACCAGCATGACTTACTGGTTTTGTTCCATCCAGCCCAAAAGACGAGTTTTTTTCCGAAACCCAATAAATTTACCAATGCGAAGCAGAGCGTTGTGATAAATTTTATAGCGGCATTTTTACAAGCTGGCCAGTCACCAAGTAAAGAAAATGCATAAAAGAAGCTTTAAAACATTTTTCGATCATGACAGGAATTCTTAGTGAACTGTAGGTACGGTTGTATGAGGCCAGGGCGCTCAACAACTTCCTCAACTGAAATCAGATTGTCAGCAGGATGAGCAGATTATTCAAAAATGCTAATCCATCACAACAAACAAACATGTTATACAAAGTAATAAATTGAATTGTTTAAATCATCCGCCTATTATTTTTGAAACGGTGCGAAGTTCCAAGTTTGATCTCCTTACGACCGCCCATCAGGCAATTGATTAGCAGAAAATTCTAGCAGTTGCTGTTATTTTCAAAGCTTTGAGCAACACATTCGCCTTTCAGGCTCGCGTTTCTGTCCAAATCACTGAACCTTTAAACTAAAATGGAATCATACAAACTCTGATCCTGGCAATATACATTCTTCCATCAGCAACCTATAGCTTCCACAAAAACGGACCTAGCTATGCTTTGCATAATTGCCAATTCATTATGATATACCGGTGCGACACATTGCGTGAGCCGTGAAACAACCTGTTTGCTATTGTCACAGATCAAAATCTGAGCATAATTTTAACGTTTAGTGAACATTCATACCAACGCAATACTGTTTTTGCCAACTCAACTTGACCTTACGTTTTGTTTTGAAAATTCTGAAACAAATTTCGAACAAAATTATACGACTCTTTCTTTGACAGTGTGGTTGAAAAAAGAGTAAAATCTGTCGCAATCGCTCATTCATTGCCATCAACCGTGGCAATCTCCAGACAATACCATTTAACAGTAATAGCTCGAGACAGTGACATAAACGGCCTCTTCCGCGTATTTAGCCACAAAGCGGCTGCGATGCCCATCTCGTGTCGCGTCACGCGCGACCGACTTTCTGTGGTGCGTCGGCAGGTACACCAAGCTCATGTTGCCAAGCGACGGCAGGCGGCCTGATAACGATAGCCTTTTCACTTGTGTTTACCTGTCAAACTGCGTTTCCAGCAATGCTCAGATACCATTACGCGACTTTTATCATGCAGAGTTGCAACAACCTTTTATTCTTTTTGAGTTGTGAACTGATTAAGGCTTGCATGACTTTAGCCCTGAGCGATGGTTCTGAGATGGCGGTGAATGTTTTCGCGTACAATTTTCGCGAAATGTCCACACAAGATAAAAGATTGTAAGTCCCTTTGAAGCGCGTTTCTTTGAGTAGCGAACACGATTAAAAGACAAGGATTTCTGTGAACCTCAGCCCAAAACGTCAATCATCACCAAACTGCTGTTGGTCACAACAGACAACAGAACAGATTTAGTATTCTCAACGAAAAATTTAACGTGAAGTTAAACTAGTAGAACGTATAACCTGTCATATCTCAGTCTTGACAGCACTGAATTCTTGTCAAGGATCAAGTGAAGTCAGAATGGTACACCTATTTAATGGAATACATTTTGCTTCTCTCAGAGAACATAATGTCCTTCACTGGTAACTTGTGAAAACAAAGCGGTTACTGATAGTCATAACTGTGGCGAGAAATAATTTGAGTGCAGGAAAAAAACAAAAGAACCCCGGGTAACAGACAAAAAGAGAACAAATCGAATTAAGCGCATTTTGAAGGAGGCGCCTTAAAATGTTATATCTGCAGGGCCGTCGTCAGCGGGGGGGCCAGTGGTGCCCGGCCCCCCATTTGAAATATGTGCCCCCCATTTCACGTTTGATCCCCTGGTTGCTGCATACATCCAATACAGTATTTAAAAAACGTGGCCCCTCCTGGTTTCTGGCCCCTTCTTTTTTTGGACCCCCCTGCTGCTAAATTCTGGCAACGGGCCTGTATATCTGGTTACAAAAATGACAGGACAAAATCTAAAAGTGCAGATTTCGAAAATGTAATTTGTACATGCTTAGGATTACTGCAACGGTTTAACTGGGTTGAGAACGCCCCACTGAAGCTAATTGACAGGGTTTTTGACCGAAGAAAATCTGAAGAGCTGAAAATCGACTTGCGGCCTATCCAGCCTCGTGCTTGTTAAAGCTTCACGCGAGGCGCTTCATTAACCTCAAGCAATCAGTTACACGGGATATAGCCGCGTGGCTTCCGAGGTAAACAAGCGGAGATGGATGATCGTAGCAGAACCTTGGCCAGAAAGCTTTCAATAATGGGGCTTTGCGTTTCTGCGGGAGGCTTGACATGCTAAAAATCAACAATAACTCTGATTTATAGTGTTTCACATTTCAATTTGCGGGTAAGCCCACCAAAGCCCCCCCGTGGCGACGGGACTGGATCGTAGTCCACCTGCAACACTCCTCAGGGAGTACAGAGCGAGTAAAATGTAACTGTTGTCTTTTTAGATTTACTACTGAGTCACATCCAAGTAGCGATACGAGCTTCTTGCATGGCCCGTGAGAACGTTCGCGGGTCAGTTTTTTATATTACTGCGGCCCATTGTGGAATGACTTCCTGCACACCCCGTAAGAGCTGACCTAATTTATCGACCTTTTCTCAGGTTTGAATTTTGCTGTTATAAAAAAAATGTGACGACACCGTTTTTCTGAAATTGCAGTCCACACTATGGTAGAAACCTATACAATGTATCTGAGGCAAATATATAATGGGCTCGCATGCCATGTTGATAGAGAATCTAATGAAGACAAGTCGTTTTTTTCAAGATCTTCACCGCCCGTGGCGTGTTTCCGTGTTGATTGGCGGCGTTGTCTTCGAATTGCACGCAAATCGGCCAACTTACACTAAAACTCCAACTTTCAAGCTTTGAGGGCTTAGTCTCCCTATTAAGCCCATCCTTTGACAGTTCAAGATAAAACAGTTGTTCTTATGGTCTATCAGGAACCTTAGCTTTAGCAACGTTAAAACCATTCTTGTGCGAGAAACTTTCAAAACTTGAAACCACGAAACTTTGCATGGAATTAGTTTTCTATTTCACATCTTTCGCTGTTTGTCAGTGCAAACAGCAAACAAAACTTGAATCGAATAGAAAGAACGAAAAAACTTAAAAAAGAACACAATTAACAAGAGTGAGATTTTTTAACAGCACACAGTGCCCTACAGGCGATGCTTTCCAATTGAGGAGAGGCCTTCCAAGACATTAAATGCCAATCAACGAATTTGAGGTAGCAAACAGGCTGCAACGATCGCGTGCATAGCAGCAATAAGATTCTCTGCAATCAGCGCCAAAAAACAAGCAAAGTTTGCGGTCGAAGAAGACTTGAGGAAACATCGGTGGACATCACGAAGAGCACACCATCTTTCACGAACATAGGATGCCGCGACATTCAACTCATGAACCTTGATAATTATCACAGTGATGACTCAACGCCGGCTTGATCAAAGACCTGCAGTTCTTTAAGAATGGCCCACGTTTCAAATTTTACGTACAAAATGCGTTGGGTGCGTTTCAGCACACACAAGACGGCTTTTCTGCAACGTACCGCAACAGAAGACAATGTCGTTATTCCCATTCAGTTAGTTTTAAGAAATTAGGCGTACTAAACTTTCACTTTCGACAAAGGAGCATGTTGGCACAACCGAAAACCACTGAAGATCAAGGAAGATAAGCAACAAATCTTCCTCAGCAGTTCACGTCGGCGCTGTCTACGAACAACAGTGAGCTACTTTTGACAACTGTACGAGTTATTCCGTTTGACCCGCTGAGTTTCGATTCACTGCAACAGAAAAGCAAACAAAGAACGACATAGTGCGGCACAGCGCAACGCAAAGTCATTAACGTACAGCAACTTACCACAAAGCGCAAGAAATTAGTTACACAGCCAACGCACTCTTCAACAACTAATCAAGCTATCAATCCAGTTGAAACTAAGCAGGTGCGAACGTGCAGAGGCTGTCACTGATTGGCTCGTCTCTCATGAAATAAGAACCATAGCTTAATCTCTAATTGCGAACACATATTTGTCTAGTGAAACAAAAACACCTGGCACCGTAAGCAGACAATTGTAGAAAGAAATGATTAAAGCATTTCCTTTATTATCAAAGACTATTAGTTGCAATATCTGTGTCCGAGTCCGACCCGTAAGTTATCGTCTCTGACGGTGTTGAACAAAGCAACGTCGATGTGTCCGGACGTCGTCGAGCAAGCAACACGGCTTGTGCGGCCAGAGCGTTGGAAAAACCAAGGCCAAGACCAGATGACCACTCCGATCTGTCATCTTCGGCAGGATCTTGTTCTGAATTGACACGACAGCGCGCAGAGTGCTGCTCGATGTTGGGAACAGTTCGCTCGCCATCTTCAGGAAGACGGCGATGGGAATTTTTTCGTCTCTGGCGTAGAGAAGGCGGCCGCCCGACAGAAAGCGCACGCTTGAAAACCTTTAAGTTGTTGTCGGCGTAAGCATCAAAGGCGGCGTCGACTTCATCGTCAGACAGTTGGTTTGTTTGCTGTGGTGGAAGGCGTGAGTCGGTGCCGGGCTCCTCCGGTGAGTCAGTGATCGCTTCGTGATTCCTCACACTGACTGGAGGTTCGACGTTTATTTCGGCTTCGTCGTCGGTCTCACGTGCAGAGATGCGAGTGTGGTCACAAGAAGCGCACTCCTGTTGCTCAGCAGCGTCGATTTTCGACAGGGGTTCAGCTTTGCTCGCCGCTTCTTTTGGGACATACGTTGGAAAAAGCTGCTTTTTCCACATTTCGCGTTGCTGTTCCGAGGTTTTCACGGCAAGTACCGATCGGAGCTCCTTCAGCACCTCGGATGACTCTGCAACGACCTGGCTGCTCATGACATCGTCCTGGGTCAGAGTGCGTTCTGGTGTCAAGTCGTCACCTTCCTGACTTTCCGTGGTGGCTTCGAAAATCTGCAGACGAGCGACATTGAGGGTTACCGCAGCCGTATGTTAAAACCTCCGTTATCAACACCTTAACCTGCGCACAGACAGAATAATATCACGCCACTAAACACACTCCACCACGCGTTCTGTTTTTTT
>Ga0210059_1007866_pt1 | contig 16910 bp, 8 predicted proteins | sample Ectturendosymbi2_FD_188042 | JGI IMG/M metagenome (GOLD analysis project Ga0210059, IMG submission 188042) | Ecteinascidia turbinata endosymbiont from Florida, USA - Sample 2 (SPAdes) (version 2) | ecosystem: Host-associated > Tunicates > Ascidians > Unclassified | place: Key West, Florida...
TGCTCATCTAAACAGGCTCAAATATCGCATTGAGAAAAATTAAAAGTGAATAAATTGTTACTATGTTGTTTATTTTATTGCGTGATTATAAAATTTTGTTTGGTGTTCCCCAAAATTTTTTTATTGCGTAAAGTGGTCCGTGATGCAAAAAAGGTTGAAAAACACTGGCTTAATGGACCCTTCAGATCATCAAAGCACAATTTAAAAATTTTGAAGTTCGCTTAGTGGAAATTAAAACGACATCAATTATAAATCAAAGGTAGTTGTTGTTTGGGTTTATTCTCGATCCTTGACATATTCAGTGAATGTCTTCTCACGTTGAAAAATACCTTAAGTCTTCACCTTCAACCACAGTGTCGAATGCATTTACTCTGCTGTACTAAGTTAAACCTCCTGTGGGAATAGCAGTTCGCCCTTTGCAAATGTCAGGAACATCCACGCACTCCCAATTATGACTGCATTCAAGTGTGAAGGCTGCGTCACCGAAGGCAGGAGCACGTCACGTGGTTCAATTGATTGCTGACAGTGTACGTGTTATGCACATTTCCGTCCGATGATCATGCAAATATTGAAAGCTAATTTCGCAAATAAAAGTGTTGGATTTTGCTCTTATCATTTCTCCGTTTAACGGAAGCTTGCATACCGCTGAAGGGATGATATTAGAAACTTAATATTGATAAACATTTCTTTCGAAGTTTGCATTCAGGTTAAAGTAAAACGATTTTCTTAAAGAGCTTTGCGAAATGAAGGCAAAAAGTGTTTTTTTAACTTAAACACGCCCTGGGTGAACACAGCGTGCCTGTTATAGCACGTCTATGAGTTTCACTCATATTTAACCTCTCTCTTCCCGGGGATGTCTGGCGCATGCGTCGGAACCAAAACGCCCAGCAGCGAAAGTAATAAATAATTTAACTCACTGAAAAACGTCAGGTATCCGAATGTGGCGCTAAGCACATATAACGTCAGCACGTTGAAGATCGACACGGCAGCGACTTTTTGCATTTTCTTCAAACTTGGTCTGGAAAACATGACACAGAAGTCACATTCACACTCAGTGTTGCTGATTATAATACAAAAAGGATTCATTACTCAAGACGCGAGACTTACCGACGGAGTTCGGCGTAGATCGGAAGCATAGACGCATGACACATGAAGGAAAAAAACATGGTCGGTACAGCGTAAGCAGACTGAAAAACAAAGCGAGCCGATGTTTAGATCAATAAATTGCCGCCGGGAATATGACGTAAGGTAGGTGACGTAATGTTTTGTGGTTGGAGTATGGGCAACGACCTCTATGCGTATACTATAATGCGTATACCTCTGAGCTTAACCCTCTATTTGACTCCATGATGTATCCTTTAAATATTTTATTGCCCAAGCACCAGGCAAGTTAATAGTAATAAAAAACTGTTATAATGGCGAATCTTTTCACAAGTTTTACATGTTTTTGTTGTAGCTTTTAACTCAACTTGCTTGAAAAAGTTTGAGGTTGTAGAAAAACATCTGTGGCGCCCGGACACGAAACAGTGCAAATCACAAGCAGCTCCACTTGCTCATTAGTTTCTTTAAAACATTTGCTATTTTAGTTTATTTACTTACTTCACTTGCTCAACTAATTCCTTTAAGACACTTGCTTTTTAGTATTTTTGAGAGACTTGTGCATTTATTTTTTAAGACACTTGCTCCCAAATGAGAGTAGGCAAATTTGAAGGTAAGCTGGTTAACGTGAGTTTCTGAACCGTATGCATTATTCCCCAAAAGTATACTACAAAAACAAAGAAAATGATGCTGGTACACAAAATTTGATTAAAACTTGCTCTCAAGAAGTTTAGATGGATCATGAAACCTTTGATGTAAGCATGCTGATTAATGTGAATTTTTCATTTACCTGTGCTTACAGTATGTGTATTATAGTTCTACGCATAAAAACAACACTGAAAATTAAATTCAGTAGAACAGTGAAGGAAAAAGAGCTGCCATAAACTTTTTTCCACAACTCGAAGATTCCAACAACTCATTGCTTTGCCACATTTTTTCACTTTTGCTTTGTACTGCTAGTAATTTAAAACATTCAAAAACAGATATGCTTGCAATTTTGCCTATACATTCATGAGTAAACTGCATCAAACGCTTTTCAAACATTACATTGAGTTCCAAGGTTTATAAGCATTCGAGAGCATCCTTTCACATATTTCTTCAGTAAACCATTCTCTTCATTTAACACTAACGTTAAGTCGTATGTTGGTCCGCATGAGTCATTTCCTATAGGTTTTACTCCATCTCTTCATGTGATGCTTTTAATAAAACCTCTTTTGTTCTCAAAGTAAAACGTCTAGAACTTGTTGCACTTGATGATGCAATGCTTAAAGTGTTCGTTTTCGGCCCAATATTTCTAAAGTAATAGGTGGTGATGCTCACACCTACTCTTGTCTTTTTCGTTGCATATACATTTTTGCTGCTCGTTGATGTGATTCGCACTGTTGGCATGACAACGTGTGTTCCATGGATGTTGAGTCATAAACAAACATGAATTAAAACTGGAGTCAGATAATGAAACAAGAAGGTTTGCTGTTAGAAACCAAAAGCTTCCTGCTGGAGAAGAGAATACAAATTACGACGGCAGTCTCTTCCCACGAGAAAAACAACGACACTTGACCAGCCCCAGGGGGGAAATTTTGCTCCGGGTGTTTTTTTTCTCTCGACAGCCGGCAACGACCACAGAGCGTCTCGTGGCCGAGATTCGCTTGAGAATCGCCAAGTCACGTGATTACAGGAAGAGATGCTTCCCGCGAATCGGCGGCGTGGAAGTTCGCGTTTTCCCGCCAACGCCCTCGTGGTGTCACGTGAAAAGCGATTTTCACAAGGATGGCTGAAGCAGCTCCGTCCGAACAGCACTGCCTCGTGAGTAACACTCACTGGCGATTAACAAAAAAAGCGCTTTGGCTGAACTAAGATGATGAAGGCTTTCGACCGCGAACGAAAAGCTGTTGACCAAGTTTGTCCATTTGTTTGATGTGTGCGGAAGCAAAGCAGTCCTACTGCCGTGTGAGTGATTTTGGAGTATTAAAAAAGCTGATAGAATAACATGACAGCATTTGTAAGGCTTTACTGATGTTAATGGTTGTTTGTCAAAAGAAAGTATATAATTTGTCTTATGCGTCTTGAAATGAGTCACATTTCAACACAGCATGTGCAGGCTCTCCTTAATCGACTGTAGATAAACGCACAACCTATTAAAAACATAACTGCATACAAAACCATTAACTTAACAGTTAACAGTGTATGGCAATGCACTCCTACCTTTTACTCTTTTCTGGTGTTTTTAGGTTAAGTTGATATGTGGGATTTGACCACCACAAGCTGTAGACTGATTTTCAACACTTCTTGAAGCACAAGTTACAAATTGTACAAGTTTTGATCGACAAGCATATAGTTTCAAGGAACGACCCAAATATTTCGATTTTGTGAAAACCGTAGTAAACCTAGACCCGTCAGTTGGCCTGACCTACAAAATACAACTATTTCAACTCGTTTCAAAACAGCTTCTTGTTGAACCAGCAGCATCCAATAATTTCTTTAAAAGCACACGGAAAAATTCTCTCTCAATTGTCTTAGTAGCAACTGGCATCGCTCATTATAAAATAAATGTAAATCGAAAAAAGATTTATTTAAGTGAAACAGTTGCATAAAAATAGTTGCCGGCGCTCGCATCTTTAACTATAGCAGCTGTAGATGACAAACCGATGACCTTGATAAATTAACCTGGGATCTTTACGAAAATCAATCTCATTTAATGGATCTAAGTTTTCATTTTGATGGTAAGAATTTTGCTTGGAAGACGTTTTGCAGCTGCATTTGTCCACACTTGAATCAATAAACGCTATCGATGTGAGAGAATATCCGTTGCAGTATTTTATTGGAAGCATTAGAAAAGAGAAGTGCAGAGGATTTCCACAGTCGGAAAGACAATGATCCGCAAACGGCATTCATTGAAATAAAACATCACAAATTACTGAAAAAATCATCGCGACTTATATTTACCCTCGTGTTGAAGTTGAACGCTCTCGGTTCGCAGTACTGTTCCTCAACGTGCTCATCGTCATGATGATGCGTGGGTGTTGTGTGGTTTGTGCTGTTGGAATATTCAGGAACAGGAAGAGGGCAGGGAATTGAAAACTTCTTTGCCACAACCGTGAATGTAAATAAGAGCATGCAGGTCATGCCGAACGCGCTCGAGTAGCCGAGAAATTCTGCCAGAAAGAAAACTTGCATTTGAAAATCTGGACATCGTTGTGCCTTTTAATTGTTTTCTTTGCTTTGCGACTATTGATGAAGTTTTTAATTAAATTTTACAAAAATGAACCTAATTTTTTCTCTACAGATTCGAAGTAAGTTGTACTTTGAGGTCAAGAAATGATCAAGGAGTTATATTAGTTTTATTAACATACTTTGCTATTTTCATTTTCTTGAGGGATATACCAATGCATGCGTCACACCTTGTAAAATGTTGGTGTATGTAATTTACGCATGCCCTTGGTAGAACAATACCGTTCCTTCCAAAACAGTGATTCAACTTCTTATTTTGCAAGTTATACGACTTTGTATGGAGAAAATTGATTTTCAACTTTGGCCAAATATTTTTGTTACGTTATTACTGCTTTATTAAAAACATGCTATCAACATGAAAGTTCTATAACTCAGGTAAGGGAATAAATAGTGATTCAGTTGCTAAACTCTGAACTGCCATCTTCGTGAAATATATAATGTGCTATGATGGTAATAGCATTGACTCCTACATATTTTAGGTATTTCGATTGAGTGTCCACTTCTTTCAAAAAAGCTTGAGCTTGAATAAAATCTTTCCTGTGCTTCACTTAGAAAGATGTAGATTTTTATCAAGCGCAATGTTTTGCAAATAAAGAAAGAACGAACAAAATGTGACAATACAGTTTCCAGCCAAGGTTTAGATTGAAATAAAAAATTGAAAAGGGAAAATAAAGAAATCTCAATTTTTGACTAAATTGTTGCAATCATCAGACGTCTGGTCGTGTCGGAAGAATGGGCTAGTAAGCCGATGACGCGCATAGCAGATCTCAAATAAATGGTTTCATTTCAACTACAGATAAAATTAGGACGTGGTGTTTGACTTTGAACATTTTTAATCATAACAGATTCACCAATAAGAACGCAAGAGGATTTGTAAAGATTTCCTGATTTCTATTTTACGGACGTGGCATTGCACCAATGAATAGACGACATCACATGCACTTCGCAGAACTTCGTATGGTTTCGCGCGAAACCTCGGACCGGGAAATTAAAACAGCGTTTTAGGAAATGCACCGACTGATTGTGCCATTGTTTTGAGTTGCGGGCAACCAGTGCTGTTGTACACAGTGCACACTGTAGTCAAAACATATCGCTGGATCGACGCATTTGTCGCGTAGTTACGACCAGTTATGGATTTTGACCCTTTTCTGAAAATTGCTTGGAAGGCCAGAGCTGCCTCAACATTATAAAACACAACTCTTTCCATCTGGAAATGTCAGCTTTCATTTTATTAGCGCAAGACACATTGCAGTTACTGTAATCTTGACAAGACTTTTGGTACCCTGCGTATCGCCTGCTTCTGCTTGGCGGTAGTTCATGTCCTGTAATAAGCACGTTTTCGTGAAGTTATTCATGAAAGCGTTTGGTGAGTATTTTGCGTTTAAAATTATAGATGCTTTTCTTACGTGAAAAGCCCGATCAACAGACTAATTTGTACCGAGTCAGTCATTTAAATTCTGGAACTCTCCTTTTCACATGAGACCGAACAGCTCTGCCTTGCGCAGCAAATATCTTAAGGACCACAGATAAGCTATTCCAATATCCCTGATGTTCTCATCGGTATTATCTGAAAGCTTTTTCACCCAGATCCTTCGTCGAGAGTGTGAAATACGAAGTAAGGACGCACGAAAGGTTTTAATTATTTGCGGAAAAATGACACATCTCAGAAAGCAAAAATACAGTTAAAGCTTCCTAGTACAACAAAAACAAGAGAACAAACTCAAGGTGACATTTAAGCCAGGGCTACTCAAACTTTATTGTTCTGCGAGCCCGTTTTAAACAGGTTTTTTTTCCATGCGACCCGTTCATGGTTAGTCTGAATTTCAGTTGATACGTGTAAACGTCCCATTACAAATCTGAAGAGGCAATTTGTCCATGGCGAAATCATACAAATGCACACGATCCACGAAAGTAACTATACAGTAATAAAACAACCACGTAATGGAAACAGAGAAATTAACAAAAACAGTTCAGTTTACAGAAGTTCTCGAGCACAACTAATGGGATGGATTCACTTGATAATTTTTACACATATCCATTGTAGATTGATACAATCAGCCAATGCAGGAAGAAAGACATTCTCAACATTTTTCAAAAAGTATCGGTTTTTGACTTGATGATGATCAATTTTGAGAATTCAGCATGACACAAATATGTTGTACAAACGGTTAAAGAGTATTTGGATGACCAGATCAGAAATGACTGGGAATTCATCTCTTCTTATAAAAAATCACATAAGCTCAATTTTGAAAAGTCCAGTTGCAAATTTTGTCGATAAATAATTCCGCAAAATTAACCTGTGCTTGTAATGGCAGGTGTGTGGCCTCATGAAATTACAATTGTGTATGGTTTGCAGATCCAACTTGGTCTGAATCAACTTTCAAGTACTTCTGGAACTGTGTATAAAGCTTTACTTTAGTCCAAACTACTCAGTGTGCTCTCAAAGCAGTTAGCCTAGCTCCTAGACTTAAGAGTTCTGAATACCATCATGCCTTCGTGTCGGAATGAATGCAACAAGGTCAGTTTTGGTGAGTACGTTGAAACAATCATGACGTAACAACGCATAACTTGTGTTTGCTTGAGTATTATTACCGTATTTGATAACTCTGGCAGACAACCTAGTGAAGAACTGACAGCATGGAAAGCGAAATTGCCCCAAAAAATGCATTAGAAACAGAATCACTGCAGGTCTACTTTTAGTTTTCTTGTAAAGTTTACAAAAACTTTTATATCTGATTTGTCACGCCAATTTGTGTCGCGCTCCCTAAATTGCGCTTCCCGACCTCAGATGGGGTCGCGACCCATAGTTTGAGAAGCCCTGATTTAAGCCACTTCAAATCAAGATAGTGTCGGAACTGGAAACAAGTAAGAGATAACAAGGTTTAACTTCATGAAATCGGCATATCACAGAATTTTGCATCAGTCAGCACAAAGCGGTCTAGTGGGAAATGTGTAAATGAATGGAACATTTGCATCAGAAGTGGAAGGTGGATTTTAGTGACGTGGTCGTCTGGAACGCAGAGCAGAAATTAACCCAAAAGAGAAAATATTGATATTTTTAGAACAGTTGTAAAGGTTCTTTTCAAAGATCTGCAAAGAAGTGGCTGCACGGGTAGCCTACGTCTATTCACATACACAAGGGAAAAACAGCAATGAATTTACCTTGTCGCTGAATCTAAGGTTTTATGTCTGAAAAAGATAAAGAAAACGCCAAGTCACTGTGACAGGGCGAGCAAGGAATTCGAAACGTTTCCGAAACCATCACTTACTCAAAAAGGTAAGCTAAGCAACGTTTAGCTTCCGTTAAAAACCAATGACCATGGCCTGCGTGTGGAGTAGACTGAGATGCATTTCTCCAGCAATCCTACGTTAGAGTGAACTGTCATAATGCCACTTTTACAAGACGTTTGCCAGAACACGATGCGGGGCAGTTTCGAGTTGACTAAAAACAAATCTGCTGAGTCATCGCGTGTGCTGCAGAGCAAAGTCACGTTCGCGCGGGGAGCATATGCTTGGATCTCTTAAATGGCAGCAGATCAGGGGCGTACCGTGGTTGGATAGCACCCGGGGTAAGAAACAAGTTTGGCGTCCTCATGCTCGAACCTAAGGTCTTTCGGAAACAAACGAGCTGCATTGAAGAAAGTTCTTGCGACATTGTTAAGGAATTTTCAGCGCTCTCTCAGTGATTTGGCGATCCCAGTGATCGGCGCCCGGGGCATTGTTCCCCCTTGCCCTCTTTCGCTACGCCTTTGCAACAGATCTTTGTCAATGATAGGAAATGTACCTGTTGCTTTCCTAATTCATCCGCGAAAGGCAGAAACTTCAGGCACAAAACAAACTTTTGCACTGCCAGCGTGGTGATCTGAAGGGTTTAAAATTGAGCTGAAAACTAACGGCAATTAAAAAGTTCACGGTTTGCTTAGCCTAAGAAGGTGTCGAGTAATCAGCCGACTGGTCTCTGCTTTCGTCGTTTTGCAATGATTCAAACTTGCACAGATCTGTGTTCCGTCAGTCTTTAAATCTTATTGAAATTGATAAGTGGAAACTCTATTTGAATAAGATTCAAGGACTGACGGTGCGTAGTGTTACGTATTTCCTATTAATATTTCGCTGATAGATCCCTGCTTATCTCAATGTGGAGATCAGTTACTTGAAAACAAACGATGTCGATAGCTCGTTCGCAGCTCCAAGTCGCTTTTGTGTGTTGTTTCAAAAAGGCCAAAACTGACTCAACGCGAGTTTGCTGATAATTACTTGTAAATACTATACTTCCTCCAGAAGTAAAGAGAAGGAAAACGAATTTCTGGTCAATGCGAATGCAGGATGCACACACCTACTTTCCTACTTTGGTTTTGAGCTCAAGGCACATCAGGGGAGATTTGCAGTGTTTGGCCAGTTTTTAGTACCATCGGTTGTTTGGTAACATTATAACATTTCCACGTGTTTATGAGGAACTGCATTGGTCTGTTGATAGGACTAGTGAACAGACATTAATTTGCGGACAGAAAACATGTGTGTGAAAAAGAAATCTTGGTCAGTGGCATTTTTACAAAGTTTTCAAATCCTCAAGCTTCAAACGTTTTTCTCAAAATTGAAAATATGTAATGATTCATTGAAAACTTTTAAATTTGCTGAAAACTTGGATCAGCGCAGTAACAATCTTTCAGAGTTTTGAAATAAGTTTTGGTAAAATTTACTCACAGACGCAAAAACAGCATCTGAATAGAAACGTTTATAGAAAAAAATAAATAGAAATGCACTTTAAAATGTTTATTTGTTATAGTTTTTTGATTTGAATTCAAAGGCCAGCTGAACTAAAAAAATAATTTGTTTGTAAAACACAAGTTACAGCGTTTCTTTTGTCCATTTTCCAACTGTATTTAAAGGTACATTGCATAGCATTTTCCAACTGTATTTAAAAGTACATTGCATAGCAGTCTTCATGACATTGTAATGATGCATATATATGTTTATGGCCTGCATGGAAAATGTAGTTTGAGACAGTACTCTTGTTTTTTTTCATAAATTATGCAGAAAAGTGATTTATCATAAAGCAGATAACTTAATGACACTTATGGACTACGTGAACTGCTTTTTCGAGGGTTTCCCACGCTTTTTATCACTCACCCTCGACCGATTTTGATTTTTTCGATATCCCAATGTCCAAAGAGAGGTTTAAAGACAAAGGACTTATGGCATATGTGAAAAAATGCCATCCACAGCTGCGGCGTGGCAACTGTATGTCAACGTGAAGGCAAGACGAGCCTGTGCGCGGAGGCACGCACACTTGTGCGTCTGCGTGTAGCAAGCCTGGCTTGCCATTATAACCTTTTTCATCGCAGCCGAAGGTCTTTTTGGCTGACGCAATATCGCGTCAGTTTCGCGCTTTTGGCGAAGGTTCGGCGACCGCGCAGTCCCGGGGCGATTCTTGTTAGTGGTAATTGAGACTTGAGGCCAAAAGCATGACTGAGCATTTCTATTATTGGCTGCGAAATCATTCCATGATTCCTTGATCACCATAGATTAAACTTTCCATTTGGGATTGAAGTTTTACCAAAAAGATTTCCTTATACGTGTTTACCACCTCTCTGCTTCAGGACACTCAACAAGCGTTTGAAGTGATGGTGAGACATTTGAACAATCGTGAAAAGAGACGTTAGGTTCTACGGTAACATATGACTTGGGCGTCCTAATCGTGAATATGAAGTTTGCATCAATTTACAACTAAGCTTGACCAACGCTTAGAAACACCTTTGCCCGATCCGTCGATTTTATAGGCTTACGTTTGCAGCGCTTTGGTCTTCATTTCATCGATAGGAAGGTCGCGTGCTAGTTTTTTGATTCACACCGTTAACGCTGAATGCACTTCTTCAATTACGCGAAACAATCAATCCATTAAACGGTCCACTAAAGAGTCTTTGTGGTCTCGAAGACGGACTTCCTGCGGTTTCGTATTGCGTGACAACTGTTCAAATCACTCGTTAATGGAAAGGCTAATCGCATTTTAGTCATTGTTGCGCCTCATGGGGTGTTTCTTTGTAACCAGTGGTTTATCCAGCAAGCTTGAATGAGCAGCATAAAAGGAAAAAGAAAATTCCTTGTTAGATACTATGAAATGATAGACATCCTTTCAGAGTCAGGGCTAAAAACTATGATGCTAACAGAGAATATATTTCGCCTGTTCAGTTTGCATCATCAAATATTCTAATGCATGAAAGTATAAAAATTGAAAACATGTGCAGCTGCCTGCTAAGTCATTTCTCAAGAGGCTGCTTGCACGGTCGTTTTTATCATTAGGGTCCACGATGCAAGCCCCACATTTGCGATCGGCACTTTCCTTGCTACACAGGGTTGATGATGACATTTTATAGCCTTTTTCTGGCAATGACCCCACTGTTTTTTCGTTTTTCCCCCATCAATCACAACCTACCGATACGCCAATCCTTCACCCCAACATTCTCCCATACCCCATAAACAACACGCCACTGTTGATGCAATAGAATCAATTGCCAGCATCGTTGCTATTGGTGCTTTTCTATCTTTTGAAAACATGATTGGGGACTGCTCATTGATTGCGTCTGTTCTTTAAACATCGGAAATGCCCCAAAAACGATGGTTTTAGATAAAAGGTCAGATCAAAACGGAATACCAGTGCATGATATTTTCCAACCCAGGTAGGGTTATGATAAAGATTGGAAATGTTGATTGGCTTCAAACGCATTTCCTGAGATTTCCTGAAGCAGCAGGTAACTTGCAAACACTTTTCCGCTATATGACAGTAAAGAAGATTTCATATCACATTTAGATTTCAAACACTACTCGAAAAACACAGAAAGAAATGAATTTTTCTCACTGATATCTTTCATCGCTGCAAGGGGTGTAATAATCAAGATCACGACCATGAACATCAGGAAGTTTTTGTTCACATAGAAAGGCTCTGGCACGCCCCTGCAACACAGCATAAGATGTCGGTAACAGCGTAAGATAAAACCAATTTTCACACATCTTTTGAAAAAAAAACACTTACTCTTCCTCGTGGTATCCGGCAAACACTTTAACCACCTCCGGTAACTCGGCTTTTACGATGAAAATGTAGGAACACATTGCTGCAAAAAATGTATTTAAAAGTGCTCAAACATTGGTCGCGGTTTACTGAAATATTTAGTAACAAAAATTCCTCTTTTCTGTTTTTCACTTGTTTGCAAAGACATGCAGAGCTGTTTGTATCAGAAAATTTTGCGGAGATAGCAGCAATGATATGTAGGAGTTTCATTTAAGTAAAAACATGCAAATGTCGTACAAAGCCCACTTTCATCTTGTTGATCTTTGGTTACCGAGATAGAAATTAAAAGAGATCAAAACGGAATACCAAGATAGTGTTATTTGAAGCAGAAGGTATTGAATTCCAATTGCTGATTGGTTGATTTTAGCGAAAAATCTACCTCGATAAAACTTTACTTAGCTTCTGTGTGGAAAAGAACAATCAATACAGACTTGCACAAATCAAGCCATTCGTCATAATAATCAAAGACAGCTATTCTGTTTTAAAATCTGCTGGAGTCTTTGAGTGCCGTAAGAGAAGTCATACATTAATTTCTAACTATCATATTGTCATATTGTTGGAATTTTTTTGGAAAAAAAAATTGTTGGAACGAAACCGAACGACTTGTTGGAACGAAACCGAACAAAAATTGTTGGAACGAAAAAGATGTGGATGTCAAAATATCAATCGCAGCAAAATTGGACAAAATAGATTCAAACGAACAATTCACATCACGTTTCTGTTTTGTAATAAATGATGACCAAAAGTTTATTAAAGATCAAATAGGCTTCGTCTTGTCTTTTACCTCCCAGGCAATGAAGAATAATCATTATGGATGTTGCGAGTTTCCCTTTCCATCCAAACGCCTTGTGAGCTATTCCCTCAAACGACTTGAGCCCAGTTATGAGGCTTGAATGAAGCAGCATGGTGATCGTGTAGCCGGCGAGCACGGCGGTCAAGATCAGTAAAACACTACGATAAAAATAATAGAAAAACATAGAAATTGAAAAAATGAAAAAGATAACTCCGGCTGGGGGTCACAAACGTGCACCGAAATGTCGTTGTGGAAAACGTGTCTACTCAACTCGCTAACCCAGCGTTTTTTCTTCGGTCAATGTTGCGTTTTAAATCTTATAGTTAAAAAAACATAAGGATTTCTATTAAGTATTGAACTGCTGCTGAAGCTTTACTCTTCCGCGGGTCTTCTATAAAAAGGTGCGAAATCTGTTACAATATTTTTGATCCCAAAATTTAGCAAACAACTTGCTTTTCAAATAGATAAAAAACAAGACTAGCACGAAATTGTCGGTGTGTGCACAATGACGTAATGCAGGAACATAAACCTCAGTTGTTTCTTCATAAACCTCAAAGCTCACAAACGCTCTTTTATCCTGATCCAAGCCCTTGCCCAGTGCTAAACTTTCATGTAGTAAGCCACAGCTATCCTTTCTAGGCGGATTAATCATTGTCAAAGGCTTTGTTATTCCTGTTTGAAGGTTAGGTCGCTTGTTGAAATACTACTTTTGCACTTGTTTCATTCATTTTTTTTGTTAATGTAGGTGAGGTTTGGTTTCATTGTTTAACGCCTCACGGGGCAGTAAAGCAACTTTCTCATTTCAGAAAGAACAAAAATAGAGCAGAGCACATAAAGTGTCAGCCTTGCGTGCTACTTGCTTTTGCTTGAAAGCAACTTGTATCTAAGGCTGCGAATGTTGAACATGAAAGTCGACTTGCATAATTAGTCATCGACTGGCATAATTAATTGTATGATCTAATTTGCTCGCATTCTCGAATTTAATTTTTATATTGTGACACAAATAAATCTTTTAACGAGCTGTAATCGATACTTACAAAAATGGAACAATCCCGAGATTCTTGATTGCTTCACCTAGGCCAAGGATGCCGCTCCCGAGAATGGCATTCATCAGGTTGAATACCGACAAGGCGAATGATAATTTGTCCTGAAAAAATGTAAGCAAAAGAGATTTCCATTTAATTTTCGTTTTTAATAATATTATGCGCAGTGAACTTCAAAAACAATACACGCTGCCTTCTCGCGGTTACATGATGTCCCCGCGGTTACATTGTCTCTCTTACATGACAACCAACTCATGGCTACATGGTGTCTCCACGGTTTCATGATTTCAGTCACATGGTAACCAACTCACGGCTACATGGTGTCCCCACGGTTCACGATTATATGGTGTCCCTACGGTTAGCCTACATGGTCTGTCATATATGGTAACCAACTCACGGTTACATGGTGTCCCCAAGGTTACATAGTCTCTCTTACATGGGTCTCCAGGGTCACGAGACGTCTGAAAAATTGTTTTCCAAAATCAAAGTTTGCAGGCAATTTTCTAATAGCTTTCAAAAAACACGAATCACCAAAAATAAAAGTTTAGAAAACAAGACATAAATTATTACCAAAATTCAATGTTCTAAACTCTTGAGCTAGGCTGTTCCAGAGGACAGCCTGACGTATGTCACTTTTTGACCGTTTGGACTAGTAAGTTATTCCAGTACCATTAAAAAAGGTACAGTAGTTAAGCCGAAATACGTTCTCAGCAACACTTGTGTAATGGCGGTAATACCACTCTGAACATGTTGTTGAGAAGTAGATATGTAAACACATTATTCCTAAGATACCAAAATAACGATAGCTGGAACTTCCTATTCATATTGATTTCAATGACTGGAGCGTCCAACTGAAAAGAGAAAAATATTATGTTCTAAGCCTAGCTACTAAGACAGAGTCAAAATTACTGTATCGGCTGTATAGAGAAAAGCAAAAATGGAGCGTCAAGAAATCCAATATTATCAGTATTCAAACTTACGAAAAATGTATATAAAGGCAACTTGATACTACGTGCGCAGGTGTTTATGTTGTTTTGCGGTTTACATTAAAATGTGGCGTAGTAGACATTCCGCTTAGACTGGATGTACAACGCCCAAGGCTGGTGTAAATGTCACGGCGTGCGTGTCACCATTGAGCGAGCAATACTCATTCGCCCGAAGCGATTCGCAAGAAGCTAAAGAGCAGATGGAGTTGCCTGCGTTGATGTAATCCATTCCTTCGGCGGTGGCCATTGTGACGCGTCTGTGCATTTATCACCAAAACGGTCACGTTTTCTTAAGCAGGTACCTTAAACGCATTCTTTGCTGGGAAGCCGACGCCTTCGACTTTTTCGTCTCCCGTAAGAGGAGCTCGCGAATCCCCGGGTCCGTCTTCATCCAGGTTGTCCCTGGTGCTTGTCGGCGACGAGTCGCTGACCGCTTCGAATTCAATGTCGGTTCTGTGATCCCCCATTTTTTACGCTTGGTCGTTCACAAGAAACGCTCAAACGTTTCGCGCAGTAGACGTTTAAAAGAATACGTTTAAAAGACGTTTAAAAAAAACGCATTAGACGTTTAAAAGAATAATAATTAAGCTAAAAAACCTGTCCAGAGGTAGAGAGTTTTTAAATGTTGCAAAAACTTTGGCTCTTATCTGTGAGGAACAATCAAGCATTACATGAAATCAATGTAGTGTTTAGGCCTCTCTATCCAACCGCTGTGCATGGTTGGTACAAAACTATAATCAAGTTTCAAAGATTAACGCTAACAATCACCTGGGTGCAAATGTAAGTGACATTAATGCACCCGCTGTTGCTGCAGAACTTGTATTCCTGCATTGTTGAAGTTGCAAATACTTTTCCGATTACTGCAAGACAGATCAAGTTTGAAAACTTCTATAAAACACCACTTTCGAAAACTTACGTGAACCGATGGTTTAAAACATTTCGTGCCACGCCTGAACACAGTGACCAAATGAATTTATGCGCAGTTATCGATCTGCAAACTTTCGACACAACCAACAACCTTTACATGAGCTTGACATAATTAACAGACGTTGTCTAATTTACGAAATTCCTCTTTGGGTAACTCGGATGTCTGCCATGAAAGATCCACACTGCTGAAAGCACAATGTTGTATGGGTTTACTTTCTGAAAGGCTCAGAACCCTTTCTGAATGCAGGATGCGGTTTCTCAAGGTCACTGCAATCAAGCGCGTTGTGCGTGCTACCGTATTAGCAGATCGCTGCAAGGCCTTCTGATGTTGATTGTGACGACATGTTGAGCAACCCTTGCTTGGTTATGACCTTGATCCAAACATAAATGAATGCGGTTTGTAAATGCTGTGGCTCAACAGATTTAAACCGTTTCGCTGCACCAATGCAGGGAAGGTTAGTGTTTGTATTTTCGTGGGAGAACAACTTTGTTAGCCAAGGGTTTGGTCAAATAAATTTTTTTTTTCAGCAACCCACAACTTTAAATTGCCTCAGTACTGGTGGCATGTGCTTGCTCACAATGCAAGGAGCTTTTTTAAGTGAGAACCTAACCACAGGTATGAAGAATAATTTCAACGTGAAGAGAGCCGTAAAATCCTTGAAAACAGCAATGAGTAGTCGTTTGTGAAAGAAGCGTTGATTTTAAAACATTTACCTTGTTCTTACATGAACATTTATTTCTGTAGAACAGGTCTGTGACACCAACGTCTAATTAAACTTTTCTGGAAGTTACAAAGAAGGCCACTGAAACAACAAAGATTAGCCCCCCTGCTGTAGTCGACTTGTAACTTGCTTGTACGAAAGTTATGTTTTGAGTTGTACAATAATAGAGAAAGAAACAGGATATTACAGAAAACAAAAGCTATTATTTACGACAATGAATCCTTCACGGGTTTGAACAAGACCACACCGCCACTGGCAGACGACATTATTGGGCTGTGTGGAGGGTGTGATGCGCAGCCCACGTGAGTGGCACGTGACACAAAACCACCTGGAAGATGTTGAATGTATTGTCACAGCATGACTTGCTGGATTCATATTGTTGGTGAAAAGTAATCGATAGATCCGAAACAAATGAACATTTGCTTTATCTGGATAGCAACATCAGCCACAAGTAAAATAGTGTATTTTTTATTTTGATTGAAAACGTCTTTCTGAAGTTGTATAAATTTGTGTTTGGCAAGTTCAAACATCTTTTCAGGATAGAGGTGTAAGCAAATGCTTGTGATACTGCAAATGTCAGTCAAATCACACCTGTCACTAAATGTTATTGGCTGGTGATTGGATTTGTAACGAGGTGTTGCGATTGGAAATCCCGAGCGGCATACCGTATTTACTCGATTGTAAGCCGCGGCTTATAAAGTTTTTTTTTCATCATGTTTGCGGCTTACATTCAAGGGCGGCTTACATTTTTCTTTGCGATGCTGATATTTTGTCTGATTAGTCTGAATAAGCCTGTAAACAGTTTCAGCTTCGTCTGGTTTTTGTGATAAGCTAAGGATACGGTATAGAATTTATCGCAAGTGCTGCATCATGCGTATGCCGTTTAACGCGAATACCGTTATACGCGAATTCAAGAATATTTACCAGTAACCATACTTTAATTTTCGTGCCCACCCAGATACCTAAAACCCATATAGACACCGGTACAGTATATGCGGCTTACATTCAAGGGTGGCTTACATTAAATTTTTAAATCTATCTCATGCGGCT
>Ga0210059_1007867_pt1 | contig 16907 bp, 13 predicted proteins | sample Ectturendosymbi2_FD_188042 | JGI IMG/M metagenome (GOLD analysis project Ga0210059, IMG submission 188042) | Ecteinascidia turbinata endosymbiont from Florida, USA - Sample 2 (SPAdes) (version 2) | ecosystem: Host-associated > Tunicates > Ascidians > Unclassified | place: Key West, Florida...
TGGTGCCGTAGTGCTCATACCCGCCTCATTGACCCGACCATCAACGATGCCTTACGAATTGTGACTGGATGCTTGCGTCGTACACCAGTGGACAACCTTCCGATTCTCGCAGGCATCCAATCTGCTAAGCTTCGTTGCAGTGGAGCCACACTATCTCTAGGACGCCGTGCCATGGAGCCTAGACATCTGCTCCACTCAGCGCTCACCCGTCCAACGAGTGCTGTTGCACGGCTCCTCAAATCGAGACACCCATTTTGCCTGCCGCACAACAACTCATCAGCTTCTCTGACAACAACAACACACGTGCAGTGCAGTGGGCGGATCATCAATGGAACGCGGAGTGGGCGGACAACCCCACAAGACTCCGCACTTTAATTCCAGATACCGGTACACACACACCGGAATGACCCTCCCAAGAAGAGCCTGGGTCCAGCTTAACCGTCTCCGCACCGGTATTGGACGTTTCCGCTCCTGCTTGTACAAATGGGGTATGGCCTCCTCTGCGGCCTGTGAGTTTGGCGTAGAAGAACAAACCGTCGACCATGTCGTCCTCCAATGTCCAATCCATCAACCTCCCCGCGGACTGCACGACCTGACGGTTCTGGATAATGAAACAACCGAATGGCTGCTCAACACCTGCCCCAAAATCTAGCGTGACCAAGCAATGGTAAAAGAAGAATTCGCTCAAACGAAAGAAGATCGAATCGTTGTTTGAAAACGTTGCGTATATCAGCTGTGGGTGATATTAAAAAGCAGGTAAAATTAGGTAATTCCGTGTGTTTTGCCATGAAAGAGGGCAGTTATACACTCTTCTGAGATGCATGAGTTGCTGTAAAGTTTGCCTGTGGTCTTCGTTTGTTTTTGGAAGGCATTCAGCCTTAAGCTTTTTTTGTACCAGGTGCACAGCCCGTAGAATTATAGAAACTTTGCTTAGTTGTTTTGCACTATGGATAGTTCGATTCAAGCGGGACCGAGTTGTACGCGAAAGAAACAGTCATATAAGAAGCAGAAACAATCAGTGGATGGGTCCTTTTTGTGAAGATTTGGAGTTGCGGACATATTTGGAAAGGCAATTTGTGTAATGTGCTCAAAAGAAATCTCTGAAGAATCACCGAAACCGAACAAATTTTTGAGACACATGAATACTCACAAAGATGTGGCTTCACTAATAGATGAGAGAAGGAAGCGTTTTTTAAGCAGCGCTTTGAACAACTAACAAAGTGTCAAGTGTTCTTGAGACAATCTCTCAGAAAGAAGCAATGGCTTGAGTTAATATCATACAAGGCAGTTTATATTGTTGCTAGAGAAAGGCGACCATACCATACATGGAGTGTGAGGTCGTAATAAAGCCTGTGCTTGAGAGTTTCGTTGAGATATTTTAAGGTGAGGTCTTTCAGAAGACACTAGGAGATGCCATTACTGGAGTTGCTCTTTGTAAAAACGAGTCCACTGATATGACGTCAGAAGTACAGTTGTTAGTGTATGGCAAATTTCCATGTGGATGTCGCATTGTAGAGGAGCTTCTTTGTTGTTTGACGTTGCATTCGACGACAACAGGGCACGATGTTATTAGTGCTGTGGATACCTTTTTCACGGAGAATCAGTTTGATTGGGGTCGTGTCATAGAGTGTTGCATCCACGATGCTCCATCGGATTTCGAGGTATCCTTTCAAGAAAATTTCCTCACATCCACATCAAACACTGCATCATTCACCGGGAAGCTTTGGCTTCCAAAGAGCTTTCGTCTGTGTTCAATGAAGTGATGCAGGTAGTAATCAAAGTGGTTAATTTTGTGAAGTCCAGAATTTGAACTGCCGACTTTTCAATGATCTTTGCTCCACTGAAAATGCAGAGCACAGCACTTTATTACTTTACACAGTTGTGGGGTGGCTTTCCCGCGGTAGTACACTGAAGAGAGTTTTATCCTCAGGAATGAAGTAAAAGATTTCTTGCACAACCGGAAGAATGAAAATGCAACTTTTTTCAGATGATCTGTTCATTGCTCGCTTTTCGCTCTTGACTGACGTTTTTGAGAAACTAAATGAGATGAAAATTTCACTGCAAGGTCGAGGCAAATGGGTGTTTGAACTGCAAACTTCCATTCGTGCTTTTCTCAACCAGCTGGCAATTTTTGTCACGAAAGCAAAAACGGGTGATTTTGTTTTTCTCCGCATTACAAGAAATATCTTGCAAAACGGATAGTGAGATGATATTTCCAAGTGTAAAGCAAGACCTCGTTCAATACTTGACGATTTTGCAAGCAAATTTCAAAGAACGCTTTCCTGAACTGGAAGAGGTGTATCGACATGTTCAGCTTCCATTTCGGGTTGATGTTGAGGCTTGTGGTAACATGGCTTTGCAGGTGGCAGAGTTGCATGCAGATGAAAAACAAAAAAATTCAGTTTAAAGATTTCGATTTATCTAGTTTTTGGTTAAATGCACCAAAGAAGTATGCATGTTTGAAAAATGAAGCTACAAAAGCTTTTGGTCAATTTGGGTCCACGTATTTGCATGAAGCAACATTTTCATGCATGGTGTACATCACGTCAAAGTATAGAAACCGACTCACTGACGCTCATTTGAAAGAAAAACTGAGGCAGAGGGCAAGGCCCTCCTGCCCTCTCCTTCGGACGCCCATGATGGAACACAGAATAACAAATCATCAGAAGCATACTAAAACGTAACAAAGCTACATAAAAACAATTTTGATTTGACTTATTGGTGATGGTGTTACGATATTTAGCGACATGTAGCGCTAAATGGTGTGTTTCGGCGGCCCAAGTGCATTGACCTATCAAGGTCCTGACGGGTCAAACCCAATATGGCTCCATATCTGAAATTAAACTTTACAGTATATAGATTGACTGTAGAAAATTTCATGCTCTTATCACAATTTGCGCAATTCTTCAATTTTATAGAGCTTAACAGCTATACTGTAAAATCAAATTGAAATTTTAAGATAGTTGGGTGCACAAAAATTGGTGCACATCATGTAACCCAGCGTAGAAGAGTGCCTCAATTTTCTAGCTATATGCTTTCAGGGATATTTTTGTACAATCACTCTGGCACCATTCCATTTGTCTCTGAAAATACACTAAGTCATGGAAACACAGGTTTCTAACATTTCTTAAATATATAAAATCATCATAAAAACAAGCCCTGGGCAGTGGACTACCCAATTATTCTAAGCATGGTTCCTACAGTAGATCCAGAGTTTAACCACCTTTCGCGAATAGATTTATCTAACACCCTAATAAAATCTTGAAGTTTGTAAAAGCTTTCAGGAATGCCACAAACATTCAAAAGAAAACATTAAAGTTTCTTGTTGTTCTATTGAACAATCTGATACCAGGTGTGCCGAAATGTGGGCATCAACGACGATCTGAAGAATTAGTCTGGCGGAAAGCAAACTTGCAAACAACACTCTTGCAAAAAATATTGAAAACTAGGAAAACTAATGCTTACAATATGAAAAGCGCTTTCGAAAATAAGTTTATTGCGTCAAAATCAAACATCACAAGTTTCTGAAAACATCCAATCAGATGTTATAACATATAAAAGTGGTGGCATCTCCATGACTAAGTGCTTGCTTGCATTTTATAACAAAAACAATCGTTCTAAAGTAAGCCACGTGGTAAATTTAGGCGCTTAACAGGTGCATGATATGTGTAATTTGAAACAGTAACCGTTGCAATTTCTATGCAACACATTTCTGTGCATGCACCCTTCTTAATTACTCGTGTCACACAAATCTCGGAAAAGTTCAACATCTTTTCTGACACCTACACGTTTTCAGACGGTTCTTTGTATGTATTCTTTTCTAACTCCACAGCTCTTTTTTTGTTATGTTTCAACTTATTTCAAATTGAAGTATATCTGAAAATTTTGCGTGCAATCCTAAATCTGATTTTGTTGCAAATGTTTTTACTTCACACTGCAAAATTTAAAGAATGACAATTTTTGAAAAAGTTGATAACAGTTTTACCTGAAACAAGAAGTACTTGATGTATAAGGTTTTGCTGTAAACACGTGCCTTCTACGCCCGGTGATCGTATCCACAAGGAATTGCTGATATATTTCGCAACTCCGATAACAAGATGAGTTATGAATGATCCAAGAAAAACTAGTCGGAGTCGATTTTTGAAGATTTTTTTTACCTTTGTCCGATCCCTTGCATTTCTGTTAATTCAAGAAACGTGTTATCACCATAATTGCAACTGTAAGATGATGGCAGTCCCAATCGTCCGCAGAATATAAAACAGCTATATGTTCATAAAACAGTTTGCAAAAAGTTTGAAAGAGCATTGTCACCAACCAGAGTTTAGTTAATCAGTTGACTAAGTACACAAAAGTTTCAAAGCATAGTGCAGAGTAGGCTACCTGAAAATTTCACAATTCCTAGGATCACAAGACAAGCTTAAATGCTCATCAAATGAGCGTCTTTCATTTTGTTTGGCTTACGTGAAAGTTGCAAAATTGTTTCTGGAAAAGTATTGTGACAAACCCAAAATGATGTAAGTCTGAATTGCATGCTTTTCTTGCAAGTTCAACGATTTAAATCGCCAATTTCGCGCATTGACGATATCTCTCGCCGTAGAAAGGTCGCATGACAAGTGGTACATTTTGCTTCTTATAAATATTCATAAACAATTGTAAGATTGTTTGGGTGATTTTAGAATTTCGAAACAAGGCTTACATGCACAATCCGAAGAAGAGAAATTAAAAAAACGCTTTTTCAAAATACACTTTTATTCATCTTCTTCCAAGATTGCATGCCATTGTATTGAATTCCATTTGACTGGTATTCTTTAAATGGCTCTGTTGAAATGCTGATATAGGTCTTGTAACTTTTGTGACGAAACGTCAATCTTTTCGAACCAAACTAACATTGGAAAGCAAATTATAGCTGCTTTTACTTCAGTGTTAATTGGAGGTATAATTTCAGTTGCAAATCGCATTCACATATTCGACTCCATTCGGTGGAAAGAGAGTAGTGTGCAGCATCGTATAGGATGTTTTGCATTTGAAATAGCTCTCACTCAATGACATAGTTTTTCTGGCCACATTTTTTGCGGAGTTGTTTGCAGTGAATTAGAAAGAAAAGTTATTAGAACTTTGCTTGCAAGCAGCGAAGCAAGTTGCGTGATTTTCTGCTGGGCAAAGGATACAGGTAGAGGTAACAGAAAATGTTTAAGAAATTACAGCAAGAATCCTGGGGATTGGGAGCCATTTTTGGAAGGGTCACGAGTGTACATGGGCAATTCGAAATTTAGATTGGGTGGTTGGATTGTAGGTGGTTGCTATAATGGGTCGCAAACAAAAAAAGTTTGAAAAGCAATAGTTTAGAAGAATGTTCAAGTGTACGTAGTGCAGTTATCTTCCTTGTTTTTGCTGATGAGAGCATGGTGAAAGTTAGAGGCGCACAGCAGTAAACAACGTGATTGATTCGTAAAACCTCGGCCCCACACGAGGTTGTTTCCCTTTCCCTTTGCGGAAAATAAAATAAAGTGAAAAGCTTTCATCCTGTTAGTATTGAAGAAGGAGGTTTGCACTTTTGATTTTACTGGGGTGTGGGGCGTGAAGGATGTGCAAGCTGCGTTTCCCCCAATCCATATTTTTCATAATTTTTCAATTTTTGATATTTTCTTCAGATTTCATTTTTTCATATTTCTGATATTTTGGAGTTCTCCAATATTTTTCGCATTTCCATATTTTTTCTTTTTCAATTTTTTGCACTTCGTGATATTATTCCATATTTTATAGAATTTATATATATTTGCATTATGGTGATACTTTCAATGTTTTTCATGTTTTACAATATTTTTACATATTTTGGTATTTCCTGTCATTTTTGTGTTTGTCCTCCTTTCTTCATTAATGCTTTCATGTTTTCTAATTATCACAATAGTGTGAAAGCAGAACCAATCAAGCATATTCCTCAGAAACTTGCCCCGAAGCTAAAGCTTGTTTTATTATTGTTTTCGATCCGAGGAATTAATCCCTGCTGCCACAGCTTTCCACAAATATTGATGCAGTATTTACTGAAAACGAGAAAATCTTGAGAAAGAACGACGAGGCAAGCAAGAAAGAACTCAGCTCTTCCTCTAGCGAAGCTGTAGTTGGCACATCAATGGAAAAACAGAACACATGTTTCATTGTACGCCACCAATGTAATTGTTAGGATTTACGGGATAGTCTGATTTGTGCCTGAGCAAGAGAGAAACTTAAAATAACCTAGACACGACAAGAAATTTATCGAAATATACCACCATGCCTTGTGATTTCTATGGTTCGCAAAGCGCTACGCTCTGACTTAGCAACTACGCCCCTTGTTGCCGGCGCTGATGACATCTTGACAGCATTGTATCCTCGCTTCAATAGTGCTCGTTAAGTTGCTGTTTATGCGTAGGCTGGTTAACATCTGTTGATTGATGTGGGGTTTTAGTGCAGTGAGGTCAGCGTTTAAAATAGCTAAATTTTTCCGTTCTTGCTTCCTGTTGTAAGCCGTAGTTTGTGTTTTGTTCTACTGTTAATTGTTGTAGTGTCAACATTTCACTGGTAAGATTTTCTTACTGCTTTTGCAGGATTGAAGATGTGTTTAGATGCATAATACTAGTTTCTCTGTGGAATAAATTGCAGATGGATTCACTTGCGTCACACTGCGGCTCACAATTGACAGTAATGCAAAATTTGTTTTCTGTCTTGAACTATATCATTTAGCACAGTGGCTCTCAATCTTTTCACTGAAGGGATACAAATTCAGACTTACAATTTTGTCAGAGAGCCGCACTATGGAAATTTTAACACAAGTCAATTGACTTTTTTGTTTCATAATAGAACAAGGTCTGTTACACAAAATATCAGAGGTTTTATTGAAAGACGGCTGCGGGTCGCACAAAGGGTGCTTGGGAGCTGCATGCGGCTCCCAGAAGAGTGGTTGACAACCACTGATTTATAATAAATGTTCAGCCTTATTCGTTGAGTGATCCAAATAAATTGTGCACTACTCTAAGACATTTTCAAAAGATAAATGAAATTTATCGTGCATCAAATCCAAAAAATGCAAATGCAGAATGACATCTAATAAAAATTAAATCTGCATTAAAATGAGATTTTCAAACCTCGAAAATATGTTGTGCGTGAGAATCTTCCCACAGGTAACATCCCATTTGTGCAACAACATTACGTATGTGGTCACTGCATAAAGTGAACTTTGACTTTCTGTATTGTTGCACAAACAGACAAAACAATAAAGATGCACTTGCTTTGTTAGCTAACCTTCCAGCCAGAGTTATGTATAGGTGTGGATCAGTTTTCATGGGAAAGAGGAATATGCGAAATAGCGATCTTTTTGGCGAACTGCAACTAAGCTTCGCCAACAATTAAGCAATGCTAACAGCATCAAGATATGTGGCAAGCTTGCATAAGTTAAATCGCGGAAATAAACGAAGGCTTAATTGTTGTGTTAGCGCTGAAATTCCAAACTTCAATAGAAGATCACTGTTTTCAGAATATAAAGAGCCTCGGGAACAACAAAAAATTGTGCAGTTCCTTTAGAACATTCTCCATACCACTAGCAGTGACAGAAAGAGCCTCTCCCCACTAAAAACCACGCGATGTCAAGAGCAATGCCGTGCATGCAGATCAGGTTGCCCAGAAAAGGATGAGCACACAACATTGAGCAATGGCTGAGGCTTGCGTATCATTTCGAGCCAGTGTATCGCCCGGCTCTGCTGAGGGATTGAGGTCAAGACAATGTTTTAAAAATGGGCGTAAATGGTCTTTCGAAAATGACGAGTTGCTTTTCAGAAGAATCTTTATGGAGTTGCAGAGACAATCGATTTCTTAATGCAGATGGCCGACCGCTGTGCAGGTCGAAGTAAGTGCATGTCAAAGAAGTTTGAAGCGACATCACTCAATTCCGAGCGTATCTAAAGACAAACTAACAAGGGCACACGACCTCAGGAATAATCAGTGTGTTTTCAAGCAGGAACTAATGAGTGAAAGCGTTAAGACATTTCGCAAGTGATCGTGTGATGTATTGCATTTGCCATGTCTTAAAATGGTTCGCTTGCATTCTGATTCTGAAGCAACAGGAAAATGAAACGTGTATTTCGGCGCAAGTCAAAGACCAAATGGAAAGAAGAGACAGTACCTAAAAGTTGCGCAGAAATCGGTGCCTGTGAATACTTCTGCATTTGCACTGTTACATCTGTACAAACAATCCTGTGAACGTTTAGTCAGCAGGCTTACAAGATGTTTGTGTCTTTCAATGTCACTTTACTGCCTTACGTATTTCCTTCCCACTTTCCTACCTTATTGAAAGTATGTAAGTAAGTTTATTCATTGCGATACGGCTTAGCAACGCGCAAGCAAACACTGCGAGAATTCACTCGCAACAAGGACGCCAAAAACACAAATTCTCCAGTCGGGGCGCCCCAAAAGCGCAAGAAGACAATGTGCAAAGTACACAATTAACAAAAGACAAGCAAGCGAAGCATTGCACTCCTGGAGAAGACAGGTGCAACCACAAAAAAGCATATAGCTAAACGTGTTTAAGCAAAAACAAACCTATTCATAATATGAGAAGAGACAATTCCTGTACTCTTTGCAAAAGGTGACGTACCTTACCTGTACATGAACAGATTGAAGTTCGAAAAATAAAATTGCGATAACTACGTTTCGCTTAACGCCCAGAGAATACATTCACCGAACGAAATATTAAATCTAAAGCATATTTTCTTGGCTTTCGTGTCCAAGGTAAAGGTCGTTTTGCGAAGAAATCTCGTAGGAATGCGTAGAAGCATAAATCAGAAGCAAACAAAAACGCTTGTCACGGTATTATCCCTGGGTTTTCTCAGCGCCACTTTACCTACTTGGGGCAGGTGTTATTTAGCAGATGCTTAAGTTGGTTTCAAGCACAATGTGTAAACATAAGGGTATTTGTTAGTTTGAGGTTCGTACTACACTTTTTAATGCGCAATTAAAACACTCATACGTAGTCCCTGTTGCTTTGCCAGGAAGTGCATTTAGAAGGTCGGAATGGGTTGCAACTTCCGCTTTTTCATACAGAACGCATCCACATTTGAGAATTCTTGCTGTGACACACAAATTACTCGACGAGCATTATTTCCATGCACACGCCCGTCACGCAACACCCTTGACTATTTTTTACATCTAATTCGGATGCAACGCGCATAGACTTGATTTTCATCGATAGAAAAAAATGAAAACAGACTCTGGTAAAACTCCCCACTGGACCGAGGTCACTCTATTCTGAGAATTCGGTCTTTTATCTGCCGTGCTCAATGTTTTTCAAGGTGTTTTACGGACTCGATTCGAGTCCCTAAAATTGAAAATCGGGTCCCTAGAATCAGAGAAAAGTGTCATCGGTGTATTGGAAGTAATGTGACGTGCCACCTGTTCCCGGCATTTTCCATGTCGTGGGGTAAATGTCGTATAAGTAATGATCGCATCTGATTACTTGCAATTGCGTGCTTTTCAGGCCGCCGTAGGCATCGCATGTGGTACGCGAGATTGATCCTTGCGTACTTGCCAGCTGCAGTTCGGCAGTGTATTGTGTGCTGGAGCAGCCGAAGGTGTGGTGCTTAGTTATGGTTCTATTTGTGTTTGTGTGAGTTTATTTTCTTCACTTGTTTTCAGATCATGCCACTGTTTTTAGTAAGATAAAGCTAATGAATAGAAAACTGTGTACCTCCTGGTTTGTCACAATCGGGTCCCTAGAATAAGAGAAAATCGGGTCACTGTAGGACCATACCGGGTACCTAACCTTGCCATGCTTAACGCACTATGTGACGTCAGTCACACTATACGACACGTCATGAAACTCCACTGTATCATCGCGGAACCAGCTATTTGCAAAAAATCAAAGCAACGTCAGTTTAACATAAAAAATGCAGACACGTCGATGTGTGCGACAGTTGCATTTCTGGTGTATGCGCGATTCAGCGTCTTTCGTTGCAGCCACAATTGCAGGCAAGAACCACGAATCCTATGTACAGAAGAAAAAATAACAATCAAAGCATGTCATCCTGTTATATGTTTGTATGCTCACACAAGGACAAGGAAACCTCTTCTTATGTTTCAGCTTCTACAAAATCAACCATAGCTACAGTACAACCAAGTCAGAGTTTGTGGCAATTGGCAATTGGGCAAGGAACACAAAATAAGTTAGAGCCTTGATAACGACAGAGACGTAGCACCAGACAAGTAGACATAGATGGTAGACCCGTTCAACAACAGGTCAAAATGTATCGCTTTATTTTGTGCTAAGGACGGTCCGTCTAGACCAGTGGTTCTCCAACTTTTCTGCACTTTGACCCTTAAAGTATACAATTTTCTGTAGACCCCGTGGCCTAGTCCAACAGTTCCACTCGGGTTTACAATTGTTCTCCGTCCTATTGCGTAGCCTACTGCTGTACTACCAGTCTAGCAACTGCCGAACTGCGACACCTGTACTACAATTGTGTTTGTTACGTAACAAACAGAACAGTTTTCATAAGTCATCACAATGGATGATTTAATAAAATACTATTCGAATCGAATGTACTTTTAAAACTGATGTTGCTGAGATTTGATCAGCTCTCTTAATTTCGTTTGATTTGTTGAAAAACGCTGTTTGCATTTCTTGCCCGATTAACAATAATTTTGAATTGGAGGCTTCATTGCTCCAGTGGACCCCAACAGTTATTCATTGACCCCTGGCCATTCAGTGATCCCCATTTGACACCGTGAGTATTTATCGACCCCTTGGATGGTCCAATTGACCGCTGGGGATTGATATCGGCAACTTTGAGAACCACTGGTCTTGCTCAAGAGTTCCCAACCTTTCTCTTACCATGTATCCCTTCAGCATTCCAACAGAAGAGTATGTACCCCTACAGCATTTTGACAGATGAACATGCATCCCTAAAATTTGTTATGCCAAAATATTTTATCATGATTATTCATAGATATGTTTGACAATAAGCATGTAATGATAATTGAAAATAATATTCCCTGATTCTCGTATGTATAAATATTTGGAAATAAACAGTATGCCAATATATTTTTATCTTCCATTACTAACCTTAAATGTACCCCTTCGGATAGGCAAATGTCCACCGGGGGTAGATGTACCTCAGGTTGGGAAACCTGGTCTAGCCTTATTACATTCGGGGACACTTTTTCGATCATATTGTAAGAGCTGGTAAAATCGTAGGCGTTCGTACAGACATTAGCAAGTTCAATAACAAAGTTGCGAGGAAAGCACACGAGCATTACCGAAAAACTTGCTTCTACTCTGGAAAGAAATAGAATGAGTGGTGACAGGGCCGGCCTTAAGCCGATGCAAACGATGCAGCTGCATTGGGCCTCGCGCCTCTAGGGCCCCGCGCCCTAGTGTTTGGATAGATTGTTCATTTTTGCCAGATACATCTTGCGCATGAGAATCCAGTTGAAACACCATAGAAATGCTTTTCTTTTTGCTGTTCATGTTGTTATTTCGTAGCGTTTGCCACCAGGTTTCAGATTTATCTGTTCTCTATTTTATTCCATATCTTCACGCTATTTAACCATCTTTGTGAATTTTTATGTACGTTTTACGCTATTTATTGTGTTGTTATACTTCACCATCTCCCAGCGGTTTTCATTTTACACTTCTACGATTTTTCTGTGGCATGCTGTCAGCCATTCCTATAACGTGATGGTCAGTTTTGCGTTTTTTGTCTTTGTACATCACACTGCTCATTGTTTCTTGTTATTTGTAAGTTGCATGTTATGCGTGGTTAAAAAACATTGCCCTGAGAAAGCCCACTTGAATAGGTGGGCGAAACGTCGGCTAATAATAAACAATCGCCAGAAGATCTAATTTATCTGCTTGACACCATATAAATTTCATTGTTAACAAAGAACGCTCTCGTCAGAACTAGCAAATTTCCTCTCGAACGTTGGCAAACGTGCTCAATTCTCGTGTTAGTGCTGCACTGTATATATGCGCTCTACCACTATCTTAACACGGTTGAGTGAACAAGATGACGTCATAAATTAACTGCTCAGAGGGGACCCGCGCCCAGGTCTTGCATTGGTCCCCGCATCAGCTAGGGCCGGCCCTGAGTGGTGATAACTACAGTTATTTATCATACATTTACACAGGTGTCCCGCACATAGAGATGGCCCATATTACACGTTATCTTACACAACATTAAAATGCCTCGGTATAAACTTCACTACGGTTTCATTAGGTCGCTATTTTTACACACTTTTACCCTTAGTGTTTTTTTTTAAGTTTGAAGAAACTTTTCAAATAAATACCGACGAGAATTTTGGACCAGTTTTGTTCTTAGCAGCGTATATGATTGTTCGTAACAGCGTGTAAGTCACAATTGACCCTGAAACAGATCGAACAAAATAATCTGATAAACCCGGTCTTGCGCAAACTCTTGAAGGCGCTCGTGTGTGCATCTTTCATTGAATAGTTTAGCGCAACGGCTGATACGGAATGGCCCCACAACATTACCAAAGTATAGCGAAACCTTGACGGAAGTGCAAAGCGAAACTCCCCAAAGTAGGAAAACGTACAAGTGTTATTTCTTACAATTTACCGAGTACAGGCAGCTAGACAATTCTATAAAAAAAACTCTGAACCGAATTTCAACGGACAGAATAATACGACTGGTCTTCAACGTTGTAAAGACTGCAAAGAAACAGGCCATAAAGTGCGCACCTGACCTTACGTTCATTTTGATAAATAAGGAAACACATTTCCCCGACAATAACTAACGAAACGGCATTGTCGCATCAGGCCCGCAATTAACGGGGGTGGGAACCGAGCAGTTCTCCCTCAAATTTTTCAAAAACATGTTTATTTGTTAGGTACAGCAAGAAGTTAAAATCGTTTTGACCCTTTTTCTGAAAAGGGTACAAAACATGTTACAATCATTTTGCAACCTTAGCAAATATCAGCTCGTTGCAGCCCTGGGTCTCATAAAGGCTGCCAGAGAAAGAAACACGCGTCAGCAAAGACATTTCGTATCCACCGTCTATATTAGATCGACGAAAAGTACCATTAGGAAAAAACGCCCTACGTAGTCATTGGCAACAAATTCACGAGAAGGACGCATCGCGCCAGTTTTGTGTCTCAGTAGCAACACGCATTATTTTCGCTTATACGCGTCGCTGTGTGGCGGTGTTGATGCATCCCTGTATTTATGTATTTCCCATTAGTTACCAGGGTTGCGGAGTCGGAGGTAAAATATCCAACTCCTATCAAACAAACTTTTCTGATTCCAACTCCGACCTTCAAAAATTTCCTTTTCCGACTTCTTAACATAACGTGAATGAATCGTGGCTGTCCACAATGGTAAAAAAGTGAGCTAAAATTATTTCAGAAATAAGTGTATTGTTATTGTCGCTAGATACATGAGTTACGTTTTTGAATTAATTTATTCATTTATATAATATTTATTAATCACAAAAGCTGTTATGTTTGCTATGGGTCGCTACTATGTCCATAGCGTGAATGAATTAAACAATAACAGCAATAAGACATGAATTACATTCAAGAAACCTTTGTAAGGTATATAACGAGAGTAAATAGCTAGCTGTAGATCTATTAAATATTTGATAATTTTTTTAATTTTCTGAACACAAAAATTTTATAAAAAATAAAAAATTCATAAGATTTATTTTCGCTTGCAAAATTAATACTACCAACTTCTTACTACTCGCATTGTTTTACTTACTAAAGCAACAAACTGATTCGCAATACGTACCTATGGACACTGTGGTTGCTTGCAGCTATTGTTGGTTTTCCGACTACGCAGAAAAATCATAAAGAGTGAGCTACGCCTGAATAACTGCTCAGTGAATCGTCTGACCAAACAGAAAACACAAAAGCTATTAGAACAACACAATTTACTTGCAGTAAAGCCCGTAGTCCATTTGGCCACAAAACAGCACAGTGGTAACAAAAACAAATTCTCGTCTCGCAGCAAACACTCTGAAAGGAACTCATTGCGCTATGGGACCAGGTGCGGATACAGGGGTGTATGTGCAGAGGGTGCATCCCCCCCACCAGACCTAAAGAGGTTTTGACATGGTACTTAATTTCATTGAAAATAATCGTCAAAATATTTTTGTACTGCACACTACTGGTCAAAAACGTTATTCGTTTCATTAGATGAGCTGGCCTTGTTTGTGGAACCTGATATAAAATAGTCAATCATCGCATGGGCGTCCGCGGGGGGGTAAACGGGCATTTTTCCCCCTGGAAATTGGGATTAAGAACCAAACAAATCTGAAGTCGGTATCTTAATTCAGATTAACTGATTTGATTCTTGCAAATGGCAGTTTGTTTACCGGTATGGAACTCACACTGCACACGAGTCAGGTTCACAGTTGTAGTGTCATGCAGTGATGAGCTTGCTGTTCACACATGTCCCCTTCTTTGCCTGCAGAGGCGGGTTGCGAAAGTCGCGAGCGGATTTTTCTACTGTTGGTCTTCATTGCGTAACAATAACATAGCAACAAATCTGCAAAGGTTCACTTTATATTACCGTAGCAGGCGTTTTGTTGCATGAGACTGTTGAACGCACACATCTTGGCAGTTATTGCAGGAAGACAGTGACATGCTGATAGCGGTAAGCCACGTACATTTATACTTTGTGAAAAGATGCATGAGTGAATCTGTAGCAATGCTCATAGGCGTAGCCAGGGGGAGGCCAACGGGGCCATGCCCCCCCTAAATTTTTAGAAAATATAGTCATTCTGTGCTTTGAGAGGCGTTTTTCTAAAAAAATAGTATTATTCACCTGAAATGAAACATTTTGGACCCCCCAAATTTTTGGGCTGGCTAGGCCACTGGCAATGCTTCCATAAATTTGAAAAATCCATTATTAGTGCGAGTGTGACCAATGTGCCTGAGTGTCAAACTTCACTTATGCAGGCTTCTTTTCATGCAGTATAAAATTACGTGGCTCGTTAGAATACATCTATGCAGGCTTGTGGGAATGCGTCTCCATTGTTAAGGTTTAGTTCGGACATCTGCGTAAATACTGCGTGCAAAGCTACATTTGCTGTGGCGAGTTTTCACAATTCATCTGCTCAATTTGCAAAACCTGCATGGTGTTCTAACTCTAGTAAGTTTGTCCGTAGTCGAGTCAACTTACAGGTCTGCTTTGTCCGGTTTGTGTAACAAGCTTTTATGGCTTGCTTTGGACTAGATTCCACACGTTTGCAGCTCTTGTTTCTAAGTGATGCTGACAAGTCTTGCTAGCAGATCCTGCAACCAGGGGGAGGGCAACCAGGCAATTCCCCCCTCCGAAATTTTCAAAACATGTTCGGTTTTTAGTTCAGTTGAATATATCAGCTGGGTGTGGCCATGCTTGCTACGTAAATATCAAGTCATAATTTGTGGTTTTCGTTGAAAATTACGTCAATCCAATGCTTCTTTCTTTACAGATCATGGCAATGCTTACTTGAAAAGAAATGCCCTGCGTTGCAAATCTGCAGATAGCCTACTGTGTAAATTGTCGTAATACTAATATACCTGGCTATTGCTGCCAACGAAGCGTTTGTTTTTGTGATTGTTACCGTAACATGGGCATTTTCTTTGTAGTGTGGAAAGGATAAAGCGTTTTTGAACGTCCATTTGCATTGCATCGTAAGCAATGTTTCCTCTAAGGCAGGTTTTTTTAATCTTAAGTGCTAGCACCCCCAGGGGGTGCTGAAATCAATTTCAGGGGGTGCTGGGGAAGGTCACATATGTGGTAGTAAAAGGTAAAAGGAATACATTTGTCTTTACTTTATCTTTATACTATCCAGGTGTTAGCCAATGGTAGGGGGTGCTGGACTGCTTAGGCGTGACCAAAAGGGGTGCTGAGGTAAAAAAAGGTTAAGAAACGCTGCTCTAAGGTGCGCAAAGACACAAGACCACGAGAACTGTTGAGCAGTGAAATCTCATTCTCGCGCACATGAAACATTCCAAAGCAATGGAACAGCAGGCAAACAAGAAGCTATTTGGATGAAATGTGTATTTTTTTCGTATTTTGATAAGATTGCATATTATATAATTCACAAAGTTCGTAATTCGTTGAAAATAATCATGCTCAGTAAAACAAATATTTGCTCAGTATAAAATTATCTTAGAGCGAACGCTGATTGTCAGCAATTTGAAAATGATAAAAAAATATCGAGGTTTCCCCCCGGGAAAAATTTCTGCGGACGCCCGTGAATTATCGTGCTTGCTCGCTTTCGTTTTCTCGTTACTTTCGTGCTTTCACTCATTACGAATTGTTTGTTTCTTTCCGTTCTCTTGATTTCGGTTGCAAAATCAACTGAATCAACCCGCTTCTTGTTCTTATTTCATCAAAATTACCTGCAATAACAAATGTTATGCACAAATTGCTATGGGTGTTGCAGACTATTCCAAACGTCAGTTGAAAACCGTAAGATTCCCCCATTTGAAGAGCACTGATCTAAACCGCATCCAAGTGATTACGCTCGCTTGCTGCAACATACAAGACAAACAGCGCTACTACACTATGCTGGCTGCTGCCACCGGTAAGTGTGCTGTAACAAACGTAACCTACAATGAGACCAAGTACAGGGTGTTTCACTATTGTTGAAACAAAGCGATTGGGCACACATCCAGGATTTTAAATGATACCACAATGATGATTACATTTATTGAAAGATGAAAACATAAAATTTTATAATCTGCAACTGTTTGTCCTCAAATCAGAAATAATATGTCAAGAAGACACAGAAATGCCAAGTTCTTGGCTCCTTCGTCGCAGAGATTTGCTCGGACTCCGACCGACTGACTCTTGAACCCTAGTGACATTGTCGGGAGTTCGAATCGTTATTGGAGGCCCAGAGGGCGATGAGCCTGTTACCCTACGATCTCC
>Ga0210059_1007868_pt1 | contig 16905 bp, 12 predicted proteins | sample Ectturendosymbi2_FD_188042 | JGI IMG/M metagenome (GOLD analysis project Ga0210059, IMG submission 188042) | Ecteinascidia turbinata endosymbiont from Florida, USA - Sample 2 (SPAdes) (version 2) | ecosystem: Host-associated > Tunicates > Ascidians > Unclassified | place: Key West, Florida...
TGAAAACTGCCATCACAGCAAAAATAAGAGCCATCCCGAAAGAGGAGTGTGTAAAAGTGATTAACAACTTTGCCAGACGAGTACAGGTTTGCTTGCAACGAAATGGTGGACATTTGGAGCACATCTTGGGAAAGCCATAAATTGACTAAAAATCGAAAGAAATAGTTGAAACTCTGGTGAATGGTCTTCCATAAACTGAATAATGTGTGGTTGTAATTTGAAATAAATAGCTTTTTAATCAAAGTCACAATTGAAATTTTCATGGGTACACATCTTTTTGGGTCAGCTACTAAGCATTTCGAGTTGCTTGTTTTCACAACATTCTCTGCAACAAGCAGTCACGCATTTAATCTAAATGCTTGACTTAATCTGTGTTGCTAAAATTTCGCTGTCTTTTTCGCCCTTGTGCTAGATAACGTCCTTCGTAGAAATTAGGACAAGGTTTAGGCTACATCAATTTTCACCAGTACATGACGCGCTGCGTTGCGAACATTAATTGACTAACTGCAAAAAGCATACAGTATGTAAATATTTGTTTTTTTCATTTTAATACTACTTCAATGCAGCAAAAACTATTTTTAATACAAGATATGACAGCCTTTGTTCTGTAGTAATTGCTTGACTCGTTTCAGCATGGATTTTTAGCAATTCTGCGCAATTTCGTCATCACAACACCGCACATCAAAAATTATCTTGATCAACTTGCTTAGGGTAGTGCAGAACAATAATTTTTTTGTTGAGTTTTGGCGATGTTTCACAAATGTTCGATGGGATTCCACTGGGGGAGTTCTTAGCCCACTCAATAACTTGAAAGCATTTTTCGTCAAAAACCGTCATCACTTTTTTGCAGAATGACAGGGAGCCCAACCTTTTGACAAATACCTCTCCAATATGAAACACCTCAAATCCATTCCTCTCACAGCTTTTTGCCTTATATCCACACGTTATTCGTCCGCGCTTATCATCTCTGTAACAAGGTTAAGTTATCTAACACCTCGAAAGCCAATACAACCCCAAAACACTATTTTTTGGAGTTTGACGCTTCGAATATTATGACATTATCTGATCGTTTCGCCATCATTTCTCACATGTCGATAGTGCTGAACTTGGGCCATAAAATGTTTTCGTCAGACAACGGCACCTTCCAATATTCTGCACTCCATTCTTTGTACATGTTTGCCCATGAAAGCCTCTTCTTTCGTGTTTTATCAGTCCAAAGTTGCCCTTTTTGGCTTGATTGCCCTCCTGGTAGCTGAAACTAACCTTCTCATGAGAAACGCACTCTTTTTCACTCCTGAGGACAGCAAATCTTTTTGCCTGTCACTGCTATTTTTTCTGGGGTTGAATTTTGCTCTTTCTCAGGAGATGAGCATAGTTGTTTGAGATTCGATTTTTTTCGACGCCATACTCCTTTTTCGACGTCATATTGTTGAATCTATATCTTCAAAATATCAGATTTCTACCTGGCCTATTCAAGCCAAAAAGTCGTCTATGACGTAATAGTTAGGCTGTATGCTTACGTCACGTTACCTAAAGCATTGGTCTTTCATCGTACATAACAAAACTCAAGCTTTTTAGTTAGTAGAAAGAGTTAGACTTCAAATGACGTTGTACTGAAGACTTACCTTTAAAGCAGTGTTTCCCAACCATTTTTTTCTCATGCCCAACTTATTCATCTCTAAAATCCTGATTGCCCCCCATGTAGTGATATAAAAATTCTAAACACACATTAAACTACATATTTTACCAACTTAAAGAAAACTCTTAAAAAATTTAATTCGAAAGTTTGGACCTAGATCTTGATAGTCTGCCTTAATGCCCACCTTAAAAATCTAATTGCACCCTTGTGGGGTTTCGCCCCATGTTGGGAACCATCGCTCTAGAACCTAAGTGTCGTTCTTGGTAGTAACGGAACGAAAAAATTAGTATCACCATCCATGTTACCAATGATTATGATAATTTCAAAATTATGAAAGTGACTTGGTGCTGGGAACCTTACCATTAGGAGCGGGATGTCTTTTGTTTTCTTTTTTTGTTAGCTCAAAAATTTTCATGTCTACTCTACTACAGATGTTGGTTTATTGTCAGTCAAACATGTTTTAAATAAAACAAAGCAGCAAAGCCACTAAAATTTAGTGGTTCCTAACCTTTATTACATATCTTACCCTTTTATCGAACAAGATTACCAGATTTGCCCCCAATACACTCAATGGTGCTAATTTATTGAAAATGCAAAATTAACAAACTCGTACAGTTTAGAACCATTTATAAAAATTTGCATTGGCTGCAATTTACGGTTCAGTAAATTTACCCCAGGGGTAAATTTCCCCCAGGTTAAGAACCACTGCACTAAACAGTCAATAATGGATATGATCCCAGAGATAACTTTTTTTGCTTTCATTTTGATCAACAGTGTTTATATGTGAAGTGCAGAGAAATGCTAATGCATTGGTTTTAGAAACGATACCAGAAAATATGCATAGAAACAAATCAAAACATTTGGAGTGACAACCATTTGTGTTTACTTATACTTTCAAACGTTTGTCTTCCCAAAAATAAACGTACTTGAAGTATTGCTGCCACATAAATGCTGTGTGGTTGGGATTTTAGTTTTTATTGAAAAAGGCATAAAGTTCTGACCCACGGTTTTAGGTGTTGAGACAGTGGAGGTGAATGCCACTAGCAAAATGTAACTTCAAACAAGATTATAAATGAAATTTTTTTGATGAGAAAAATGACAAAAGAACTTCAAATTGCTGTTGCTACCAATCAACTCTTTTTTCTTCAAAAGACATTACTTTTCTTTTGTGTCGTGGGGAAAGTAAAGCTGTGAGTATTAAGGGAAGAATTCAAGCAAACCCTTGTTTAATGTATATTTTAAACCCTTTGATTTGTTTTATTTGATTATTGTTTTGAAATTACCAAGAGCTTAAACAATAGCATAAGCTTTTCTGCTGCTTTGTTTTTTGCTGGAGTAACAGTCAAACACACTTTTCTGAATTGCAGTAATGGCAGCTGGATTGCTTTCCCTAACTTTTCCTGAAACCAATGGACAAATAATGCTAGAATCTCTTGAGCAAGCAGAAATATTCTACAAAAGTGGAGAAGTTGAATCGGCTCTAAAGGCAGATGGGCTGGAAACGTAAGTTGTGGCACACATCAAGTCAAATCCCAAGTGCAGAAGCCAAACGTTATGTTTTTATGCTGAAAAAGTGTAGCAAATAGATCAGCATTACTGAAAACAAATGGATCAAGCACACATTGCAAATGAGCTGAATGTAGTTCAGTTACACATTTTGATTCATTTGTAGTTGTAATTGTAATTGAGACCTGTAGTATTTGTGTAGCAACAATTTGTAGTAGTGTTTAGTTTGGAGAAAGTTATTAGTTCAAGGTTCAAGGAGTGCTTATGTTTGATAACTGGGTTTACTACTAGGGATTATGGAAAATGCCACCTTAAAATGCCATTGATTTATCATTCGATGACTGCAAACCTTTTCAGCGACTCTAAAGTTCATATTATTTAATGCTTCATGATTTAATTCTGAAACATTCAATTAATTCAAATCAGTCAAATTTAAAATTTGGTAGATCACAATGTAATTTTATATTGTATGATTACGATTTGCAATTATGTTTAAGAGTAATTGCAATATGATGTTATCAGAACAAAGTAATTGGAATGTTACTAAAAAAATTGAAGGATTTTTGTAAGTTTAATCGTAATTTAAATAAATCATTCAATTTATCAAGCTATGTTGCTGAACAAGAATGCAGTCACAAAGCCACCAAACTCTAGAAACCAATATTGTTAATAATAATTATAATCACAAAATCTAAGCATCCCTTTGCTGATGTTGTGACTGTTGGCTAAATTTCATTGATTTGAAACAAGTGTGCGTGTGAGGTGAGCGACAGTATCGAAACGAAAATGAAACAGTGAGTTTTAAAAATTATCTGTTGAACCCAATGTTGAAATTTTAATTTAAAAGACAAGGAAATACAGCAACGTTTAAACAGACAATTTGCGTTTGAGCATGCCAAAAGGATCTTCGCTGCACAAGTTGGCATCCGAAAAATGGATGACGTAGTTGACAAAAGCAACCCAGACTTTCACCCAATGCACCCGAAAGATGTTTGGTTAAGAAGCATGCTTTTTAATCTTGTGCAAGCTGCCAATAGCTCGATAGATGCAAATTCGTTAGTTACGATAGAACAAGCCCATTATCATTTCAAATTTTCAAGGCTGTTTATCTTTCTCGAAGCAATATTCGTGATGGCGATGCTAACTTGGATAAATTGATCCAAGATCATATTTAACAATATGCATCTTGCATTCACTTCGGTGTAACAGAATGTTTGCCGATCAGGGAGAGAACTATACATTTTTGAGAAGAAAGTGTATGGTTTCCCATACCTTACTTCAGCACAGTTTATTGCTGGTTAATTTCTACTAAATCCACTGTTAGTCAAAAACTGCTAAAGTTACTGTTTTGAGAGCTAAGTCGTGGTCATCAGCGGTTATTCTCAAGGATGAGCTACATAAGAGAAAATGTGGGAAACTGTGATTTGTTTAAACTGGCGATGTTCTTTTCGAACACCTTATGTTGTATGCTTGTCTCTTGTTGCAGAAGAATAAAATTAATCGATTAGTAGCAAATGATAATAATATTGCGTCATTAGCAGCGGACAATCATCTAAACAAGATTTTTGGTAATAATTTTTCTTCGGCATCTTAACAATTTTTATTTAGACCAGCCTACAGAAGGTAGGCATAACACTCTTAAAAAAGGTGACAAAACAATCAGTGAAAGTTTCAGAGTTAAAAATGTGTAGTCTACGGTTGGCAATGGATTTGATATCTGCCTGCTGGCAAAGTTTTTGTCTCACACTAGGAGTAAGACATCATAGCTGAAGTAGCCTAAGTTCTTCGGAATAAACAAAGTCATTCTTTTCTGGAGTAATTGTGGTTTTATTCATTATGTTGACATAATACTTTACCTCGTTGTGCTGGTTGCCATAAAATTCACAATGTACTCTTCGATGCGTTAATTGCCTCTGCTTTGCTCTGAAAAACCCTTACCTCAATATCAACTGCAGATTTATGTGCTCGTAAACACATCTTATTTGCAGGTTTTCATTACATAGAAGAGCGTGGTCCAACTACTTTTGACCTACAGGCCATTTTACAAAAACATGACAACTTGCGGGCCACTTCCAACAAAATGATGTATAAAACAACAGATTCACAAGATTTAAAATTGAAAAACGAAGATCAGTGCTTGCGTCATGGAAATTATTACATAATAGCAAAAAGCAATTTACTACAAATCTCTATCAGGAGGATGCCTGTGGTCGAGGCTGCTGAGACTATCGTTCCTTTAGCAATACCAATATGTTAGTGGTACCAAGTCGGAGTCTATCATCCAGTGTTTCATGTGCACTTCGATTTCTGCTTTTAGATTTGGCTTAATTGTGCATGGTAGAAAATGTTCTTTCGCACACGTATGTGCTTCCAAACATCGAGTTCATGCTTAGTGCGAAATCTTTCAGTTTGGGAAACCTATCTTTGCTGACTAATTTCCAGAAGCTTTCAACCGCCTAGTAGACTAATGTCGTTAATATTCTACATATTTTATAAAAAGGTGTCATGCTTGTTCTAACTAAAATTATCTACTGTAAGATACAAACAACAATCAATACTTAGAAACTTCGCGGGACTTAAAAATTCAATTCGCGGGCCACATGTGGCCCGCGGGCCTGCAGTTGGACCACGGTGACATAGAATATTACACGAAGCAGTTTGCTAGTAAAATTTAAAATTTGAGCCCTACTAGGCTATTCACGTCTTATTTTCAGCTATATTGAAGTCGGTTCCATTTCAGTTCATAGCAGACCACTCAAAAAAAACACGTTCCTTACCGACCTGTTCCTGAAAGACCCGTTCAAAACAGACCACCTTCAACACAGACCACCTTCATAACAGACCCGTTCATAACAGACCACGATCATTACAGACCACGTTCATAACGGACCACATTTGAAAACAGACCATGTTCATAACAGACCACATTTGAAAAAAGACAACATATATAACAGACCTGTTCCTAACAGACCGGCTCCTAACAGACCGGTTCCTGAAAGACCGGTTCCTAACAGACCGGTTCCTAACAGACCGGTTCCTAACAGACCGGTTCCTAACAGACCGGTTCCTAACAGACCGGTTCCTAACAGACCGGTTCCTAACAGACCGTTTCCTAACAGACCCGTTCATAACAGACTACTTCATAACAGACCACATTCATAACAGACCAGTGTGCATCAAGCCTGTTCACAATAGACAATCTGTGTCACCACGGCCTGATTAACAGGGTAAAGATGTGATTTTTTCAGACCACTGTTGCAACAGGCCCCCGCGATGAAAATCGTGATGTCGCGTTGTTTCCTCCCTTTCTTGTTTCATGGGCGTGAAAATTCTTAGTTTGTTTTGTTCAGTTAGCGCTGAAGTGTTGCAATGCCCTTTTCACTACCAAAATCGCAAAAAGGTTTTGAGGAACTTTGCTTAAATGGTCATCAGTATTTACTGAAGCGAAAAAAGTGGTGACAACAAAATATGATAGCGATGCCGTCAGGTTTGGACATACAAATGCAAGTCAACTCTTAGCTACAAAAGATGACAGATTTGTGCAGGCAGCTAACCAGCTACTGACCACAGCCACTGTGGAGATCCAGTAGCTGTGCTGGCCGACAGGGTTAGAGCTGAGATAAGTGAAGTAGGTTCTACTACGAATATCTCCACCCGTAGCTTCATTGGCCAACATCTAGCTGATGCTTCAAACGAGTTTTACAACGCCTGCCAAGAAAATCAGCTTTAGAACAAACAGCAAGAAGAAAGCGTGGCGGACTGAGGAACTACTGGCTAATCCTGTATCACATAATTTTGATATCCCGCAAACGTATCCTCATATAGTTCTTCACGATTCTGGTTCAGAAGACCCTTGGTGAATTTTAACGATAGGATACACTGATCTATTTCCATTTTTCTTCAAGATCTTCTTTGCTGCGATGGTACATTCAATGTGGCTGCTCTAATATTTTTTCAATTGTACACTACATTTGCCAACTTGGCAGGGGTGTAACGAGGTTAGATGGCGCCAGGGGCAGGAAGCAAGTTTGGCGCCCCCATGTTCGAACGTGAGGTCTTTCGGAAGCAAATGTACTGTATTGAAAAAAGTACTTGTGACATTGTTGGGACTTTTCGGCGCCCCCATAGTGATTCGGCGCCCGGGGAATTGTGCCCCCTTGCTCCACTCGTTACGCCCCTGCACGTTGGTGCTAGCCTTCCTCCGTGTGTCTACTTTCTTTTACCCAACAAAACTGTGGAGACGTAGTCCAGAATGATTGACATTTTAAAGATTATACCATCTTTCGTTGTTCCTCCGAAAGTTTTGGTTGACTTTGAGTAAGCAGCTATCAATTCTTACACAAGCGGATTCCCTCGAGCTCACATAAAAGGCACTTTTTTCATTGGTCCCATAGTATTTCACTTTTATTATTTATTTGTCGCAGACGCATGATGCATTCACAATCGCAATCGAATAACACAAGAGCACAAAAATAGTTAGCCATTGCGCATTACAGAGTAGGTGTTAGCACACAAACAACACTGAGAGGAGCAAAAACACTTTTACAGCGCCTCATTTATAACGTCATTCCCTCATCATCATACAGGGATCTGGCAATGGGAGAGAAATGAAAGCATTCTAACATCAATTTTTGAGATAAACAGCTAACAGAAAGAAAAATAAGTCGGATGGGGGTGCTCATTGGCACACAGGGGCATGTAAATGTTTTAATCCAGGTGTCAAATGTTTTGCAACGCATGTAGCATGAGGCTGATAGCCAATTGTTTTAACTAATTTAAAGCAGTATTTGACGGTTGTGCTTTACTAGTTACATATATTCACTTCTTGTATGTTTGGCTTGCACACGTCGTCTACACATAGGAGGTCGTCGTCGTTTGAGCCAGTTCTTTCAATCCACTGCTTGGTCGCACCAGATCTCAGGGCAGGTGTTTAGCAGCCATGCAATCGTCTCATCATCCAGAACCGTCAGGCCGTGCAGTCCGTGTGGAGGTCGATGGATTGGACACCGGAGGAATACATGGTCGACGGTTTGTTCTTCAGCGCCACTCTCACAGGCCGCAGAATGGGCCATGCCCCATTTGCGAAGCATGAGCGGAAACGTCCGACACCGGTGCGGAGGCGGTTAAGCCGAACCCACGCTTTTCTCGGCAGGGTCATTCCTGGAGGGTGGGTGTCGGTGTCGGGGATGAAATTACGGAGTCTCGTAGCGTTGTCCAACCACTCCGCATTCCATTGGTGATCCGCCCAGAGCGCCGCACTTCTGACGTTGTTATTAGATGAACTGATGAGCGGTTGTGCCGCGGGCATAAATGGATGTCTCGATTTGAGACGTCGTGCATTTGCAACCGGACTGTTCTTCCCAATCATCGTTAACTCCTTTGTTCAAAGTACAATCAAATGCCTTACGCTTGTGCACCAGGGCTATGCCCAGCACCCGATCGTCTTTTTGCAACACGCTTGTCACGAGATGCCCCTTCATATCAAACACAGGCTGCTCTGTCTCCAATATAAAGTCCACTTGCTTACTTTCCGTGAACACCCTGGATTAAGTTTAGTCACCGACTGCTGGCAAGAAATTTTTCCGGATTCTCGTAACTTTTGCTCTTTTAACATGTTCACCAAACACTCTGACCTGCTTTCCCACCTCGGTGTATTGCAGGTTCCAAACTTACCTCCCTGGTCCTTGCAACAGCCCAAGCTAGACTTGCATGCTCTGGCCTTCATACGTCGTACAGGCTCCCACCTTATTGCACCTCTTATCAAATCATACATACATGAACACTACAGCCACCATGTACATATTTACACAGATGGGTCTGCAACAGCCACAACAGCAGGTTGTGGGGTTTACATGGATAAACTGGAGACTATCAATAAACGATATGGAGTAACGCTCACTCAAACCACATCGTCTTTTAGTTCTGAATTATATGCCATTCTCTACGCCCTTTATTGCCTATTTACATTCCAATCTACAAAACATCTAATCTTGTCCGACAGCCTCAGTGCACTGCAGGCCATAAGTACGGGGAACTGGAAAAAACACAGCTTTACAAACAAAATTAATCTTTTAAGTTCCAACCTTCACATAGCAGGCTATGAAGTTGTTTTAATGTGGGTGCCGGGACACAGTGGGATCCCGGGAAATGAAATTGCTGACACTCTAGCGAAATTGGCCTCATCCTCCATTCCACAAACCGACATGCATGCACACCGAAAGATTGTACACTCTTCCCTGAATCCTTCCGATATTAATCCCCTCATCGCAGACCATTGTTTGAAAGTTTGGAATAATGAATATGTAAATAATCCACATGGCTCCACGTACAAAACATACTTTCCACAAATCACGCAAGATTATCGTACACAAAAACAAATATCCATCTCGCTTTTTCGACTCAGGACCGGACATTGCAGGTTAAACAGTCACCTTTTTTCTCTTGGACTCCACCCCACTGGATTGTGCGAGCATTGCCATTTACAGGAAACGGTTACACATTTTCTCACCACATGCCCAGCGTTCCAACAACAGCGACTGATACTCCAAAAGGCAACGAATGAACTAGGTCTCCCGTTTGATATGTCCACCTTATTAACTCGTAAAGATACTGCTCCATTGATAGAAATTTTCATTAGGGCTACATGGAAAGAAATCTAATAAGTACTTCACCAAAAATCCAATAAACAGTCGTGGCGCTACAAGACCGCCGTTGCAAAGCGCCATCAACCTCCATCCACAAAAAGAATTTGCAACCGGTGGACAGGTGAGCGCTGAGAGTAGAGCAGATGTCCAGGCACCATGCCACGTCGTGCTAGAGACAATGTGGCTCCAATGCGACGAAGCTCAGCAGGTTGGATTCCTGCAAGGATGGGAAGGTTGTCTGCTGGTGTGGGACGCAGGCATCCGGTCACAATTCGCAAGGCGTCGTTGATGGCGAGGTCAATGTGGCGGGTGTGAGCCTCATTGACCTTTTGAAGGTGATAGAGGAATCACTAGAATTTACAGAAATCCTGAGGCGCCCCGAAGCATACAGAAGGTTTTTGTTGCTACACAGAAGCAATACCGGTGAGACGCGAACACCGAAACAATGCACCAATGTTTGAACCAGACGCGAAGTCCATACAACACAAGCACACACTGTCTGCACAACCCAGATAAATAATAACAGACACAGAAGGTTTTATAGCGGCGATGGGGTAGGACCATAGAATTACAGACAATTTCTTGACACAATTGTTCGCTAACTTGTAACGCTTGGTATAATACTACATTACAGACACTTTCTCAACACAGTTGTTCGCTTACTCGTAACACTTGGTACAACACTACATCCAGAGTAGGACACGAAAATCACATTGTAAGAATTTGAGTCCAATCCGGACCAAGGCCAGGTGAAGTACGAATGCTTTGTGGCCTATAACTAAACAGCAAAAATCCTGAAAATTGTCCAAACATAAATCCTGAAAATTGTCCAAGCATGCTCATAGAGTAATGACTAGAGGGAAAATGAGACAAGGTCCGTTGTGCCCCGAGCATATCTAAAAAACACAAATAGGAAATGCCAACTAAGCTTAAACAAAATCTGAAATGTAACGTTATGAAATAATGTTGCAATGTTCTGACTTCAACGTGAAAAAAACTCAATGCAATACTTACTATTTAACGTATTCTAAACTCAAATCTAAATGCTGGTTTCAAAACATCTTTCATGTGCAAAATACACACCATGCCGGATAACTCGCAAACTTATTTTCCAAACAAAACAAAGTTAACGTTATTACCACGGCTGATAGGAAGTGCCGGATTAGCAATAGTAGCAAATGTAGAAATTGCTACGGGCCCAGCGCTTTTGGGGGCTCCGCGGTCTTTTGTGTTAAATTTGATTTTAAATTATTCTTTGTCTACACATTAAATTTGTTGATGGGCCCTTGTTGGCACGTTTGAACATAATTTTGCTTGATTTTGAAAAACACATGACTTGCTTCAGAGCTTATTAAATGTGGATCTAGAGCAGTGGTTTTTAAACTTTACAAACACACCGAACTCTTACGCAGTTTTCCAAGCTTTTGTCGAACCCCATTTTTGCCCAATACAAAAAGAAAGTAAAAATGGGTTACTGAAATCAGATGACATTCGTCGAAGCCCTGAAAGGGCTCCGTCGAACCCCAAGAGTTCCATCGAACCCAGTTTAAGAACCACTGATCTAGAGTGATTAATAAGCTTTTTAACAAAACAGTGCAAAAACTAAGTGCGAAACTCTCACAAGAGGGGCCCTCACGGCATCTCTGAAATAGGTGACCGGAGGCGACCCCGGTCTAGGGGCGATGCCCCTCCAAATTTTTAGAAATATAGTCATTTTCTGCTTTGAGAGATGGTATCCCAAAGACAATAGTGTTATTCGCCTGAAATCAACATATCCTTCCCAAATTTTGTCCCCCCAAATTTATGGTCTGGCTAAGCGACTGGGTGACCGCCTCGTTAACCTCCCGTAATATCCACTCCTGACTATGCTAAATTTGCCCCAAGCAATTAAGCAAAGATTTTCAATTGAATGATTTTGCATTAGACTAGTGTGATTTAAAAATAAAAGTATTTTACAGTTATTTGCAACATTACGGGACCACTAAACACTGAGGCCGAAGTCCAGCAATTTCCAGACATTACTTGATTGTACAGCATTGTTATGAGCGGCATTTTTAAAAAACGTTATTAGATCACACTGACCTGTTCTATAAGTTGCTTTACCTTTATGGTACTTTCAAAATGATTTGGCCAGTGAAGCCAAACCTGAGGTTTTCCCCCAGATCTGTTCTCAATGCCGTTCTTGGTTTTGCTTCTGAAGGTCTGTGGTTTTTAGGATTTAACTGCGTAGCGGTGATTTAAAATAAAGTGTGATTGATTAAACATTAGTTTAGTCTCATCTTCCTTTATTTTGTAAAGGCATCTTAGTCTTTAGCATAACTGATGAACAAGCAACTGACACCACATAAGCTGTAAATACTGGCTAGTTGCAATGAGTTCAAGTGACAGAAATACTAATGAAGCAAGCCCAAAGAAAAACTTTAAATGGTACACACAGTAATTAAGGTAGAGTGGTTGAAAGATCCAGTTCTCAAAGGAATGAAGACTTAATTATTATATATGCTGCCAGATCACCGTCAGACATGCAAACAAGTCCATGTAACTGCGATATAATAATTCCGAATTCCGACAGACACAAAAATTCATTAGCAAAGTTACAGTACATATTCAATGGCTCGTTTTGTGACTTAGATGCCCAGATATGGTAGATAGTAGAAAGATTCATCTAATTTTGTGTCTACCTGCACGGACGCCGGAGCAGCGGTAGAGCAGTGGGGGCAGTAAAATAGTTGAGGGCAATGGATACTTACAAAAAATCGTTACCAATATGTGCTTGTTTCTGTTCAGCAACAATGTTTACGTCAAAAGTACTAACAGAAAATACAGAAAACCATTCTGAGTTTTCTGGGTGCGCGAATAGCTGTAACAAATTTGTTCTAAGTCGATCTTGATAAAGCATGAATTTACTTATGATACTGTGGTGAAAAGGCACTTCAGCCCAGTTAAAGTACTTTTGAAAAAAGTTGAGGGAGAAAGGAACCGCTCTGCGGCGTCCCTGTTTACGTGGGATTTTCTGTGCAAATCGGGGATTTTTTTCGTGAGACTACGTGGGTTTTTTCAAAAAATTTCATTGGCAGTCCTGGATTTGGCAAGATATGTAGCCCGTAATGTCCACCGGTTGCTATTTAGGAACACGTTTTTCGTACTTGGAAATTCAGTATGCCTAATGTTAGTCACATGGATGTCCACAGAATTTATGATTTACCTGTGGTTCACTTGTTCAAGTGTTTTTTAACTTAGGGCCCCGCGCTTTTAATACGCTACAGGCCCCACGCCACCTTAATCCGGCACTGCTGATTGGACACTAAATAACCATCGAAGCATGGAGTATCAAGGTTTCCAATTTTTTTGATAATATCGACTTTGACCATTGTGCCCCTGGGCCCATTGTACTCCACCTTCCCTTTACAGCCATTACTAAGTTGTGCAACTGTTTCAGCTAAGTCCCTTCTTATTAAAGACCCCACCGCAATCATAACTAAATATCGTTTGTCATAACAAAATATCCTTTGCTCTTACTAACATATCGTTTGCCCTTATGTCAGGTTTTCATACAAAGGATCGTATTTTATCAAAATCAGAGCAACACCTTTCAAGATAGTCTTGTTGAAATGACATTTGCTACGACTGCAAATGTTGAGTGTACCATTGAACAATGGAGCCAAAGCTTTCACGAAACCCGCATTGCCTACTGGCTGGTACTGATTCACCTTACTTCTAGTTCAAGCCTACAGTCAAAGCTTTAAATTACCCACGAAAACATATCTCTCTTCAAGAACGTGATTTTCCGACACCGTGACGCACAGGAAACATCATACAGAAAAATATCAGTTTTATTGAAACTAACCAATTTAACGTTTGCAGAGATCTTCACTTCACCCGCTGAAATTCAATGTTGATAAGCCCACCTAATGGCCAGGCTTGTGGTACTTGTTTAGTGCAAAACTTGAACCAAATATTAAACAATAGCATTGAAACGTGCCAAAAATGTTTGTCGCCAATGCCGGTGGGTGTCAAGTGATGTGCTGTTGGGGTGTTACTGAAGATCGAACGATTTGAGAAAAAGGATAAAAGCAACTTGACTACTATTGTGATATGAAGCAGGGCTTGTTTATCAGATTTTGACTGCAGAGGAACAATTTTAACCTTGCACTACCGGACCAATGATATTTGCTGCCTGCGGTCGAATGTCATCTCTATCCTTTTTCAAAGTGCGTTTTACCGGGGTGAAGGGAAATGGCTTTGGCTGGAGACGGGGATGGGGAAACAGGTCATCTTCGGCAGCATCTCTGCTGCAGCGGCTTGCACCAGGCGTTTCCCTACCCAGTCCGCGCTGAACACATCCAACACAAGTATCAGTGGCTGCTCTCGTGGTGACAGATTTTGTTGACATTCCAAGCAATATCGTAACAGGGACGGTGAAGGCACCTGTCATCCTCCCCGAGCAGTTGTGATTTCGGGTAACTGCATAAACTCTAAGCAACGCGAACTGTTCCTTAAGAGAAAGCGTTCTTTCAATGATGCTGTCTTTAAGCTGAAACTGGCTAGTTTTATAGCAACTAGCAATCAGTGGAAATCGTGGTGCAGAGCAAGAATCCTATGTTTCAACAAATAAAGATTATAAAGAAATTGTGCCATTTCAGCAGGCACGAGTTAGGATTTCTAATTTGGAGTGCGATGTAAAACTGATTCAAGTGGACTTCCGGAGTCGGATAAAATATCGGACTCCGACGCCCAGTGTTCTTAGGAATCAGACTCAACCCAAAAACCTCCGACTCCTTGCGACTCCAACTCCGACTCCTCAATCCTGACAATCTTTGTGGATTTTATTTTCACTAAAACTGTAAATATATTTTGTTTTCTTGCCAAGTAAGTATATGTCTTGTAATTCAGTTTACCTAGCTCAGTCATTTGTTTGGTTGATCCACAAATACCTATGTAAATGCCTAGTTTCATGAAGACTCCACAGCAAAAATTATAGTAGCAAGTGTTGATGGAAAAGATATTTGTCGTGTTATGCCTTCATCCATACTCTCTAAATATTAACAGTATTAAGAAATGTAAGTATAGTACACACATGTATCACATTTTTACCAAGACCAGTAAATGACATGTTTTTTTTTCATTGCGATGTTAATTCACATATATGCTTGTTTCCACTTCACACAGTCAGTTTGGCTCTGTGAAGTTGCTTCATCCTAATGTTTGCTTTGTCATTCTTGCACGGCATTTCTTTTGTTCCCTATTTTTTCAGGTTTTCAGGATATCGCCAGGATTCTAAATCGTGTCCGGCTAAGGGCAAAATAGCTCCAGCAGTGCTTTTAGGCCTACCTCATGAGGCAAAATAAACATTGCCTTTTAAATGGGCTGGGCCAGATGCGGATCAAAATATGGGAAAGGTTACGGGAAAGGGTTGTCTACGGATTTGTTGTGATGGGTATGGGTCGGTCCGGGTCATAAAAATGTGAGTCCGTAACATCTCTAGTGCAAGGCATAACTATACAAAGGTTGAATAGAAGACAACGAAAACTGCAATGTTATCAGTTGATAAACGTAGTAGCATGCAAAACAAAAAATTAATGTACTTGATGTGACCTAATGAGGGCTTTATTAAACTTATTCGTCGAGTCCGCAGCGAACGATCAAGCGACATACATTGAATGAAACAACATGAGCGTTGCCAACCGAACAGCGACTTCTGAACAAAGCTGGAGGCGCAAAGAATCAACGCCACGTCGCAAACAATCAACGCAAGCCAAACAATCAACGGCGCGCAACAAAAATGCACTCGCGCGCGTGACACTACAAGAAAACAAAATAACGCCAAATAGGACAGTAATTAAACTTCGACAACGCGTACTCATGCCAGAAGAACAAAGATATAGTGTTTGCATGCTATCTTACACCAATGCAATACCAACCAGATTTGGAGCTATAGTCTTATGTTGAAAGGTTTTCAATCCCAATGAAATTGACAACACAAACCACAAGACTGTTATCCGCATTTTTTTATTTTTCAGGAACTTCAAAGAGGTTCAACTACCGGATCAACCATGCAACATCAATATGGGATATGATGTAAATGAGGATAAAGTTATAAGTTAAAGGTTTTAGAACTTACAGAAAAAGTTGAAGTAAAAGCTTCAAAACTTATAAACAGTGGGAACAGATATTTTTACGTTCAGAATTATCACCCATCAATCAGCTTTGTTTTGCACAAAAAAATTCATTTTCTGTTAGCCTTTTAACGCTAAAAATTTGTATAAAGAACTTGATTCTTTTTGGCCGGTCTTTTTCAGAAAACATGTATTAAATCTGGACAAATTTTCCAAAATTAACTGCTTTGATTTTATTTCAACAAAGCTTAGCGCACTCTTTCATGCTAAGCAATAATGAATTGTCATTTTTAACATTCCTAACTCCTTGCATTTGCGTGCGTTCTGACTTTGTTTCGTTCAATTGAGAGTTTGGTACTGTTATGGCAGGCCGCGCGTTGTTTCTTTCACCGCGGTGCTGTCGGTCTGCTGTTCTAGCGAAGCCTCCTGTAAATAAAGTTTTGTGTAAGTGCATCGGGAAATCTGCAAACGAACGAGGACAATACTTCAGCCTGGCAACTTGAATGTCAGGGCGCTTAACCGGGAGAAAAGACCAGTGCTCATAAACGACTAGGCTGACCTCTCTGTTCGTAGCGTTTCGGGGTATCTGTGATTAAGCATTCAATCCACTGCCATCTTCCAACACAACTTCTACCCTCCAACGGCGTACCCATCCAAACGCTACATTGTTTCCCAAACTGCTGTAATACGAGCCAACATGTCCTAGCAGCTTCAATTTAATTTAATTTAATTTTTATTTATTTGTTTATAGCAGACACGAAGTCCATTGTATGAACACACACACTCTGCAGAACGCAGGTTGATAAAAACAGACAGTACAGAACGTAGTACAAGACATTGAAGTCGGCGAAATCACAGAGTTACAGACACTTTTTGCAACTGCATTGAAGACAGAACCATAGGGTTACAGACACATTCTTAACACTATTGCTAGCTAACACGTAACACTTGTTACAGCACTACTGCGGAGTAGGGCGCTAATTCCTAACTTGGTCTAGTC
>Ga0210059_1007869_pt1 | contig 16903 bp, 8 predicted proteins | sample Ectturendosymbi2_FD_188042 | JGI IMG/M metagenome (GOLD analysis project Ga0210059, IMG submission 188042) | Ecteinascidia turbinata endosymbiont from Florida, USA - Sample 2 (SPAdes) (version 2) | ecosystem: Host-associated > Tunicates > Ascidians > Unclassified | place: Key West, Florida...
CCAAAATTTTCCGCGTGACGTCATGCCACTGCATTGAAGTCCTACACAGACCATTGACAGCTCCCCTTGTTGCAAAACTGGCCCCTCCAGTGGCCCCCCCAAATGAAAATGTCTGGCTCCGCCCCTGATTATGAGTGTGCAGCGTGGATGGGGTGAGGACTATTCAATTCAGTATGCAGTTAACAGCTGCAAGGTTTCGGCATCAGTTGTACCTAGAGTAGCATAGCAGCATCGCAGATAGGTGTGCATCGGCGTTTGGCGCGTGTATCTGACAGAACGATGTAACAGCAGGCCTAAAATTTGCTTTGCAGAATATTCCCAACAAAGTCATTCATTTTATTATTCACGCTGAATTTTCCTCTGACTGATCGTCAAACGCTGACTTTTCTGCCCTGCGTTGATTTATGACTGTCTTGTCATAAGCGAAACAAAAAAAATTCTGACAAATAGACAATGAGCAACGTGATTCTCACACAGATCCCTGCACAGGCTACGTTCAACTTTTATATCATCATCACCTCAATGTAACTTAATCCTTCGATTATCATGTCGACTGTCAAATTCATCAACAAAATCATCTCAATCTGTTCTTCAGCTGGTACCTTTCAATTTAAAGTATATCAACGTTACCCAATCTTTCACTGGTAATGGAATTTCTGGGAAATGTTTTCACTAATTTCATTTTTGAAAAATATCTCTCTCATGAAGCACTGGTGACGGGAAGAATTACAGCTACCAGTAACAATCAAACGCAACTTTGTAAGTAGTTGCAAATGACAAAAATTGTTCGAGCAATATACGCAGCTTCGACTCTTTCCGAAGCAAATTATTTGCCAAAGGTATTCACGTTTCAAACCATATTCACTAATTCAATATGATTTGTGAATTCTTTCAAGTGTGTTTCTGATCGAAATGTTTGCCTTTCGGCGCAAAGAGCTAAAATACGCGAAAGAATTGCTCCTGAATCGTTGCAGAAAATCCGTACAAAATCCTATGAGGTTGCAGGACATGTGTGGGTGGAGTTAAAACTGTAGTCACGAGCCACTTATGTAGGATGTTTCGAAGTCGTATATAGAACGAAGTCGAATGCAATACCACAGCCAGGATAAATTGAGATCAATTACCGTAACCGAAACCAATTCCTAATGCTCTCACACAAACCTTTTGCTACTGGGACAAGCAACAATCTGCTGACAGTAATATAATCCAGCTCCATCTCATACTGAAATGCACGAAAGATCAATCTTCCCACTTCTGTGACTGTTTCTTAGTTTCGAAATGGATTTTTCAGAACAACGACCACTGTCTGACTAAATTTCACGCAGGATCCGAGCAACCCCTGGTGTGTGTCATCATTAACAACTCTAGTTACCCGACCTTCAATAACAACAACACAGCTTATCATGCATTTGGGAATATTGAATGCAGGCTAGAGGGTTTCTAAATTATCGTTTAAAATATTGCTGGTCGAAAGTGATCTACTGCATATGTCTAGGATTGTCAGATGGCCGGTACTTTACTGCTAATTTAGCAGAGGCCGGTAAAAGGCCGGTATTGTGAAAATAAATAATTTGCCGTAACTTCAAAAAGAACTAACGCAGAATTTCTCAAATCATAATGACTCTTGTAATGAATCTTGTCAGGACAGTTTCTTCAGCGAAGTTTATTTGCTGCTGCTGACGCAATCCTTGGTGCGATTGTCACGTCACACACACACCGAAATGTAACGAATCAGCCAAAATACGGACAAATATTAATTGTAGCTTAACAATACAGATTGTCTCTGTTTTCCCTGTGCCGCTTACGAATTACGACACAGCTTAGATCTGGCGCTGTTGATAGAATGGCCGGTATTTTTACAAAATGCATTCGGCAACCCTGCACATGTCAACTAAACGAACTTAACGGGAACTTAAGAAAAAATTGGGGGATCCAAACGGGGGGCCAAGCAAAAATCTGGGGTTGCCATGGCCCACCCAGGCCCCCTCTTAAAATCGCCACTGCTCTCACACAAATGTGCCCGCAGCAACGCCTTGCGGTGGTAATCCTTGATATCGTAAAAGTTGCTGTGAAACAGGTGCAACCTGTTGCAACCTGCGCGAACAACAAGTGTACATGAAATGCGTAAAATGAATAAAAACTATCCGGCATCGGTCGTCGCGCGAGTGACGAAGAACTGCTTTCGGTCTTCAGGTCAATGGTCCCGTTCCAAACATTTGCGACATTCTCTCCCATCAGCTATCTACAAGCGGATGTCCCACGCTGCGCCAGGACTGCCAGAGGAAAATTTCAATAAAAGCGAAACAATGATAAAAATAAGCAAGGAAAATGCTAAACCGATTATTTAAAGACCAGAAAAGTTTGTTTGAGGTATTGCTATTTCTTTGTCACAAAAAACACCCAAATTACAAGAATATCACTAGAAATTGTCTGCGAAATTGAGGTTAAGTCTTGCTTGGCATTGTACTGAAGCTCATTCCTGATGCTTCTCTGACTTTTCATGGTTTGTAAGATTGCACACTTTAGGTACAATGGTGCCACAGTTTGCATACTGATCCATCGGCTGATTTCTGCCCCGTACGAAAGATGTCCACAATTTTCTCCTGCAGGCCTGTTTGTTTGTTTGTAAGCGTTAAGCCTGTTTAGTGCTAATAACACACCGCACAGGGTAACAACACACCGCACAGGGTATAAACACACCGCACAGGGTACACATTTTGCAATGATTATGCAAAACATTTATTTCGAATCTCCTCAAATCTTACTAACAGCGAGCGTCGGCTTAAAATAGCATTTATCACAAAACTTTCGCAAATGTGTTGCCCGAAAACATAGAATAGTAAATATATTTCTACAGAGAAAATTTTTTCAGCGTAAAAAATCCAAAAAAGCCAAAACGGCAATCGAATCTTTGAGGCTAACCAGCTTGAGACGAGGCCAGAAAAAGGCCAAATGAAATTTTCTAGGCAGACCAACTTGAAATAAGGGCAGATTTCTGAAATTTGGTCTGGAAAATACCAACCTGGCGATCCTGCACTGCGCCCGCGACGCATCTGGGGAGGTTAATGGGTCAACGCAGAGTGCTTGTACCCGTAACCGTCGCCAGAAAGTTTTCAATAGGGGGGATTTGCAGTTCTGCATTTCAATTTGGGGGGGATTGGAGCTTTGTTTAGGGTGGCTAAGCCCACCAAAGCCCCCCGTGGCGACGGGACTGCTTCTACTCTGGAAGACTTGAAATTCACGCGTAAACGACAATCTTACCATAAGCTAGTAAATAAACACTGGAACATCACGTCACTTGCAGGAAAAGCGTGCGAACTGGTTGAAGATGTAAAATGACATTTATGGGCATCATTGACATTTCTTTGAGAAAGCGTCGTCATGGTTGCAACACTGTTGAACTAGACGATGGTTGGAAATTCTTATACTACGGCGCTGAGAAGGAAAGCTTGCCCAAGTTGGATTGAAGATAATTGTTGGCCCTCAGCTTGCAAGTTCTGTTGATAAATCGATCTCACTAGAACGGTGTTTTTTTCACTTTTTTGAACCACGCACCATCATAGGAACCCAGTGAACCCGCTATAACCCAACGGCCCCCATCTAAACTTGAATCAACCAAATGTAGTACAGCTGTGTAGCCTAGATAAAATACACGCGCCTCTAAAAATAGTTCACGACCCCTCTGGGGCCGTAATCCAAGGTGGAAAACCACTCCACTAGAAGGAAGGGTGTGCATGTTGATGTTGAAGTTGTTAGAGAGCTCCCATTGTTTGATACAGGTATGCGCTCCAAACTCAAATGCACAAACATAGGTTTCATGGAGAAAAATAGCGGTGCCGTGAGAAGCTCAAAGCTAACGATACCACCATGGCACTTCAGGAGTATGCTCGATTTCCTTTCCCTTTCTCTGTATGAATTTGGAAAAAAAACTCTGATAAAAATGTGGTTTCGTGTTTTTATTCCACTATTTTCACTTTTCCGGAATGTGGTCATGTATTTGTTCACACTAAAAGGCGTCGTTTTCAACGAATAAATTCAGTGCATTTCTGTATGAACTCTGAATTCTTTAACGTCGCACTTCTATCTATAATCCTTGTGGCACCAACCAGACCAAAAACAAATGGCGTTGGTTGGTCCGCAATCTTACCTGGGATAAAGTCGTTCAACCTACCTGTAGCGCAGTGGTCAGTTTGTTACGCGGTGCTCAGTTCTTTCTTTGCCGTGCCCTAGAACTAACGCAACACCTCATGAGCGAATGTTTACTTTTCCATACTGTTGCACTGTGATCCTTTCAGTCCATAGATGGCTGTGTAGCCCAGAACTCGTACTCCTCAAACTTCAAATCAGGGCTTGCAAATATCAGCCTTAATTGACGAAATTTGAGTCTGTGCATAAAACCTACATAGGCCCATGTTAGGGCGCTGGATGTTAAAGGAAAAAGGCGTTTTTTAGGAAGAAATTGCTTCAATCTGGCAATACAATGCTGAAACCTAGGTCGATGCTGTAAAACCTACAAATCTTTTCGCAGCCTTCAATACCCTTCGCCAAGGGTCTTCTGGAAGATCTGCTGACGATTCAGAATCGAGCAAGATTCCGTATTCGAGGGCACTCCATTGAATAATGTCAGAAAACAAAACTTCGATTACTGATAGGAATGGATGTTGTAACTTCTACTGTACAGGTGAAACATTTGAGTCAACGAATTCACACATTTTATCGTGAGATTTTTGTGATAGCTACGAGTTTGGTTTTGAAACCATTTCAAGAGTCTCATGTTTCCAAGTTCATCTATTGCTCATTAAAGTAGTTCCCTGCTGTGTTGGGTTATTTTTTATAATTCCATTTTATTTCAGACACCACTTTAATCATGTTGAGTCCTCCTGCAAGCCTGCGAAACATTATGCGAAATGTTACGCTACCAAAATCACTGCAAAATTTCTAATTTTTGCCTTGGTTGTGTTGGCCATGGCATGCAATTGCTTTATCTGTAGTCCACTTGTTGTTCGCGCAGGTTGCAAAATAAGCATGCTAATTGCACCGACAACATCTGTCAATGAGTGACAACTACACTCTGCCGCTCTCTGGATGTGTGTCACGAAATAGACGCTTGTTTGCTTTCGATAGTTTAAACTGTTTACTTTCAAATCAGGTGATCACGATTGATTAAACTGCATGTAGTAGCTGCAATGCAATCAGTTAGGTGCGAGGAAATTAGTAGAAATAAGGTAGCATTACTTTGTACTTGCAATGCTTTTTGTAAAAAAAGACATATTACGAGTAATATAAAAGATGTGCATTTCATTGAATATGGCTTAGAGTTTAAGACGAGAAAAAACAAAATGTTGCCGAAACTTTTCTTCAAAGCAGCAGAAGTCATAATTTTGTAAAGCAAATACTGTACAGTGATTATCGTTTCAATAATTTTGATTGAACCATAAACTCTTCGGCAATTTTCTGTATTTTGTTTTCTACCCTTTAAACGCGTCTCAAGATAAAAGTTCTTATTTTTGGTTTTCAATTTTGTGCACACGTTTTTGGAGAGAATCGAAAGGTTTAACACTTGCGCTTTGATCAGAAACAGGATGCAATTTACAGAAGTAAATACGAAATTCGTAATGAAAACCTATTGGAAAAGTTTTTTCAAGGTTATTGGTTCAATTTCACAAGCTTCAAAAAGTCAATTTTGTATTGCTGAAAAAAAACACAAAGAAACAGAAAACTTTTAAATTCACGGAATGAACATCATTGACCAAGTATTAATTGACTTATAAATGTATGAAACTAGGATTCGAGGCTTGTTCAAAAGGTTTGAAATAATATTTCTGTATGAAATTTTGGCTATAAATTGAAACCTTGAAATGATACCATATACTTTTTTAAATACAACTTTTACAAGGAATGGTTTTTCCAAACACCAGTGAATTGGATATGCCGGCGGTGAATCGGAATTTGAAAGCAAAACATTTTTTTCGTTTTGTTTTGTACAGCAGCAGAGTGCAGTACTGGGTAAAAAAGCAAGGTTGTTTGCAGAAAGAGAAAATATTTTTATCAACGAAAAGATCCTTCCCACAAAGAATCAAAAAATTGAGGGTGGTAATTGTAAGGTAAATTTCCCGGAAATTGGTAATGTTAAACAGCTGAAATCATTCACGATTAAATGAAACTGACTGCCAGGATCAAGCTGATTTATTTTCTGCATTACGTACTACAGAGTCAAGGTGATTACTATGTCATCAAATCGTGCACCACAAAACCCTTAGTCTATGGCAACAATAACTGTTAAACGGTTTGTGGCTGACATATCTTCAAAAAACGTTTTCACTTTGTGAATCCTCACTGGGTTTAACAAAAATGTTAAATGAAGTCTACTTTTCAATTAAAGTTAAGGAAAATCAAGATCTCAGCGAATTGCTAGTAAAAAATAACTATAGTCAAAAGCATGTCGACATCACAAATGCAATGAGTGCCACTGGAAATATCTGCAGCTTTTTGTATCCCGGTGCATTCACCAAAAACATGTATGTTAATATTTATCTTCATTGCATCAATTGCATACTAAGCACCTTGTTAAAACTCAAATGATTTTCAAGAAGCGTTTGGTGATCCGCTCAGAGCAAAAAGTCTGGTTAACTTTGGTCTGACTTTCGCTGTGAACATTTAATGGCTAGTGCTGATGGCTTTCCAATTCTTTAGGATTTATTTTTCCCATCGCATCTTGACACATCAAGTAATTGATATTATAAATTGTCTGAGAAATTGTTCAATGTTGAATAAACATGAAAACAAGAGAATATCACCAAACAACGAATGAACTCCGCAGCTTAGCAGTACAAGAAGAAAGCCCATAATTAAACGAATAATTCTATTGAACAGTTTGTTCTGAACTATGCCTATTTCAAAAAAACACGTTGTAACTTGCTGGCCTGTCCATATCACAATTGGAAATGTAGGTTGACGAATGGAACAAAACCAACTTTCTGCAAACGTATTTGTTTAAAAACAATTAATTATCAGTGAAACTTTAGAAGAGCTTTTGTTTTCAAAAAACATTTGCAGTCATGATTTTGTCATTTCCAATGAAAACCACGTTTTTAAACAAAATCTTTGTTGTACAGAAGTTTTGACATCTACCGGTGCCACACGTGGATCGATTATGTGAGAATAACAGTGTAGCAACAAAAATCAGTCCAATGTATAAAAACCGAAACCAACATGTGATGTATATATTATAAACGTAAATAAGTATAAGGCATGCTTTTGTTATCACAGATCGTAGTAAACAAATTTTCTTGGATGGATAACTTGAAAGAAATACTTCATAGAAATAATTAAAAAGCTCTTCATTTCTGTCTTGTACTTTTAACAAAATATCTCTAAAAATTATCTTATTTGTGCAAAAATGAAAAATGACTGCAATGTGCAGCCAACTTTCAAAACCGCGAATTTTTTCATCAAGTCGTGCCACACAAACAAACAGCTTTCAAGCAGGTGTTTTGAAGGCTGCATCCTCTGATTGTTTGTACTAGGTTCATAGCTTTGTGTGTTATATTTAACAATGCCAAGTTGCTCCTGGCTTGTGTGCTTTGCTGTCATTGCCGTCTGCTCCATTGTTGTGTGCACTGGCCAAACATGTACAAGAATCGGTCAATGCAAGTAAGTAAATCCAGCAATAAACCGTTATGATTTTGTTTCGCCCCATTTGTCATCCCATTTTACCTTAGAGTAGATTTCGCTCTATTCGTAGCATGGCCAAGTCAATTCAAAGGACATATTTGCGAAAATACTCACACTATAGCTATTAAAATTTTATTTTAGATTGATTGTACCTTTGCCTTTGAGGTAAATTGAATGGTTACACACAGGGTTGCGCAGTCGGAGCCGTAAGGAGTCGGAGGATTTTGGGTGGAGTCGGAGTCGGTTTCCTAACAACACTGGGAGTCGGAGTCGGATTTTTTGCTCGACTCCGACTCCGGATATCCAATTGGATCATTTTTTACATCACACTCCTAAATTGGGAATTCCTGTTGAAATGGTACAATTTCTTTTGAAACGTTTGTTGAAACAGATTTCTTGCTGCGTACCACGATTTCCGTTGATTTTAACAGCCAAATTTCACCCCCTTTATGTTAAGGAGTCGGAGTCGGAGTAGGAAATTTTGGAAAGGTTGAAGTCGGATATTATAGCTCTGACTCCGCAACCCTGGTAACTTACAAACTAACCAAAAATGTCCTTTTGCTGTTTTGCAAAACACCTGGAATTTTTCCACCAGGAGTTGTAGTTTACCTTTCTCTTTATTTAAGGCAAGTTTGCCTTCTGCTGCTTTTATAAATATAAGACTTCATTTTGGTTTTTTCTAATTATGCAGATATTTGATTTTTGAGAAATCTAAACTCGTTACAAACAGGATGAAAATTGGAAGAAGCGCCAAATAACATACTGTGTTCTACATGAAAAAGGTTTTTCAGTTTTTTTATGTTGCATTTTATGCATTTATATTGTAATTTATTTGAGCACAAATAAATCAAATTTTGATTTTTTTTGAAAAGAAACGCTTACAGTTTTTGGTGAAAATTGCAAACTGAAATTTTGATTCACTTATTTTTGCTCTACTTGATAATATCTAGCAGAGTTGTGAGTAAAACAAATTTACGAAACGTCACTCCACAGGTAAAACAATCGCAAATTTGTAATAGGAAATCGATTTCACGTAACACTACGCACCGCCAGTCCTTACATCTTATTCAAATAGAATGTCTGTTAACTTCGCTTTCGGTTACTTGATCAAAAATGCAAAATGATAATGAAATCGATAGGTGATGTTTTGAATGCTATCTTGCAAACGTGTTTTGCCAAACCAATATGCGAGTTCTTATATGCACTGGATATATTTTATTTTGACGAAAAATGTTTTCATCCACCTCAACAACCACAGTTCTGTTACAGTTTAACTTTGGAATCATATAATCGTTAAAAGCAGTTTCCAGCAAGAGAACATTGCAACACGAAACCGTAACTCGCCAACCGATAGATGTAGAGAGTTGTTCAAATCTTCTGAGTTGTTTCAAACGTTTCTGTGGAAAATCTTGTAGTTCCGATAAAAAGGAAAAGCTTTGGATTTGATTTTTTGTGAGTTACGGCATATTTGCGGTAGGGTTAGAGTTTTTTGGATGACGTCGTCGAGCCTGGGCCTCAACCGCAAAGGGCAATTTTTCTTTCTTTTGAAAAAACTAGGCGATATTCCGCGTCTTTGGAGCCCTTGATTGCCTTGCTAGCGTTTGCGGTGCGAAAGTTATGTCCTAAAAACAAAGTAATTAAGCAATTTGGCTAATTGATTTGCGCTTTTTTGGCCATAACTTTTGAACTACAAACACCAGAAAGCCAATCAAGGGCTGTAAAGACGCAGATTAAAAGAAAGAAACAAAAAAATTTCCCTTGCGGTTGAGGCCCAGGATTCGATGACGTCAACAAAGAAACTTAACCCCCTCCAATTATGACGTCACCCACAAAAAACATCTCATGGCAAACTTCCCACGCTTTTTAAATCGAAGCTGGAAGACTTTCCGCGTCTTTAGACGGTTTCAACAGCTCTCTAGCTCAACCGCCTGGCGAGTAATGATGGTGCAAACATGCGCAATATCTCCAAAACACGTCGCGCACGAGGGACTTACGAAACATTATTGGAAAACTTTCCAGTGGTTAAGTTTCTATAAATAGTTAAACTGCTAACAAGACCTGACGTTTAATTTTATCAGTTTTGTTGTTGTAAGGTAAGGTTTGTTAAAGCTGAGTTTTTCAGTAATGCCGTTAAACGGAATTTTTATGTTGTCCATTCATAATGTATTGAAATACTGAAGTGCAAATTGCGGCTGTTATTTTTTATTTCAACATATGAAAAGCAAGACAAATAGAAACTTTGAAAAGTTTATGCTGGAAGTCGCAGTTGCGGTTGTGCCACTGTTTGAAAAACTTGCCCAACTACACTTGTCACTTTTCAAATACTAAACTTCTGATATATTAAGTCGTTTGCTTGAATACAAAAAAAAGCAAAACAACAAACAGAAAAACTTGAAACATAATTCATCAAAACCATGGTTGCTGAAACCAAGAAACAAAGAAATAGACAAAAAATTTCAAAAACAAAAAGGTCATATTACGCTAAAGTGATAAATAGTTTCGCATATGATTTTCAAATAAAAAAAAATTACAATTTTAGTTTCATTTTGTAGTTTTTGAAATTAGCTAAGCTTACGATGCTTTAGTTCAAAAATTCAGCCAAAGATAGCAGGGGTGGGAGAGCTAATGCGACTCATTTTTTAAGGACGTGTTACAGATAAACCAAATGAGCTGTCAATACGTCAAGAAATGAATCAAAGCTCCATCATGGTTTTAATTCAACCATTCTCCTTTGACGTTGAAATCGTTGTCACTTGCGGCTAAAGCGGTTCTTTATCACATCAGCCGAAGAACAGTAAACAAGCTTCTGTTGACCGACTAACACATCGTGCTTATGATTTTGATGTAAAAAGGACCAATAAAGGAGGGTCGTGCATTGCTTGTTACAGAGCCATGTGAAAGGCTGTTGGGGCCCCCCAAAAAAAATCCAGATGGGGCCCTTTAATATCAGCAAGCATTTAGGCAGATGCGTGCTTTTTCAAGCCAGTTGCAAGTTAGCCCCTTGAGCAGCGCTATTTCAAAACCTAACCAAGCTAAGCTAATAACCAGTCCCGTCGCTATGGGGGGCTTCGGTGGGCTTAGCCCCCCAAACAAAGCCCCAAGTCCCCCAAATTGAAACAGGAAACGCTATAAATTATTGAAGTTTTTGTAAATTTTTAGAATGTCAAGCCCCCCCACACAAATGCAAAGCCCCCCGCACAAACGCAAAGCCCCCTGTCGAAAACTTTCTGGCGACGGTTCTGCTACTAATGTACAACTTAGGAGAAAATAGCTTTAATGAACTGCCAATGCAAAATAAGTGAAAACTAACCTTATCACGTGTTAGTTGTTATCATCAATAAAGCGAAACAAATATCTCTTCTTGTGACGTGATAGGAAATTATTTATGACGTAATTTACCTGCTTGATGTAGTTGCCGTACTCGCATCAACTATAGTGTGCAGGGGTGTGCAACCTGCGGCCCGCGGGCGAAATGCAATACAAAGTGGATTTTTATGCCGGTCACTAGTACCAAACAGCCTGTGTGAAACGAAGGCGCGGCCCGCCGTCTAATCTGTTTAATTGCGTTTGGCCCTTCAGTAACAAAGGTTGCACACGCCTGGTATACGACAATATATGAAACCGGCAGTCTTATTAATGCTTGTGATGTGCATCCCGACGATCACAGAGCACCTGGTGGTCGCTGTACAGCCTCATCATTTTAATAGCCAGTCTCAATGTAATCAACTTGATGCTTTCACCAAAAGCTGATAGGTTGAAGAAGTAGTGCGTAGAACTAATTGCTTCCCAACAATCCCTCTGCCTTCACTTCTAATAAGAACGAATTTATTGGAATCTGACACCATCCATTTTCATCATGACATACAGTATAGCAAGTGAGACTAAATCTGACGAGGCTTTTTAAGATGTAGCAAGCGAGCGTTAAACTTATCGAGATTATCCCCTGTTTTTCTGGTCGAAACTTTAAATTAACTTAACACGGTCTGCACAAACATATATATATAACAAACTGACACAACAGCCTTCCTTCAATTAAACTTTACTTAACCTGTCTTAAGCAGCTTTCACGAAAACGTTTTAACGTTGAACTAGAAACCTAGTCTCTCTATCTGTACGCAACTACAAAGCGATTGCACAACACTCCACAGCACATTCATTATGACGTAAATTTCCCCGAGAATTTCAGCGCACAAGGGTGATGCCAGCGACGTTAAATGGGGAAGGTCAAGACTTTATCAACAATTGGCCTAGTTCTGACTTAACCACAACTTTACAAAAACTGCTATAGTGTCCGAACGTCCGCAATTCTTTTTCGAAATTAACAAATCATGATATTACATGCTTAATCTACCGGCCCTGCATTGAGGGCAAAAAACAGAAGAGCAAAATTCAAGGGTAAAGAGACGGCTCTAACTTACTAATACCATATATATTGTGGGGCCCTACGAATGGTCGCCCCCCCGACCGGGGGGTACGGGGCTGTCTTGCCACGGCATTGGCTTGTTAAGCTCAGATGCTGGCAAGTAAAGGTACAAAAGATGTAGAAAGGTTTCAAAGTTTTTATTGCAAAAACAAAAGCATTGTTTAAACTTTCAACAAAATCTAAAAATGATATGTCCTGTTTCATTTTGCGAGATGTCATTAAGGTATGAAGAACGTCAGGTTTCTTTAATCACAATTCAATTTAAAATCAAGGTTATATTTTAAAGAAAACCCTGATGAAAAACAGCGAAACGTCCAAAGGTAGAGTGGGATTATTTATTTAACGAAATGATTGAATGCAATTGGCATTCATCATTTGCAGCATAGTTGACTGTTTCGATGACCAATATCTTAATGAGAAGTGTTAGAAGAATTGTTTGTCTACTCTACATAATAAACCAAAATCAAAGCTAACAGAACTTTTTTTGTTTTTTTGTTATGCGCTTCAAAGATGCATAATGTCTGATGGTTCTGGCACCATTGATCTGAACTCTCTGGCCTCCCGGACTGGAAGTCCTCGATGGACAGTCGATGGACTTGATGGTTGGGATTATTCCTACAATCCATGTGTTGGTTTTTCTTCTTCACAATTCACGGATTTAGCGGTATTGCATTTTGAATAACACAATGCCTTTTTCAATATGTTCGAAGATAGAATCATTCTGTTTTGGTCGGTTGTGAATCAGGTTTATTTAGAACAAAACATCTTTAAAAATTGGCAGCATTTCGTGAAATTGATTATTTACACACTAAACAATGAAACAAACTTGTAAAGTTTAGATAAAAAGCTTGAAAACCAAACTAATGATTTTTTATTTACTTTTCTGCAAATGTGTTTGGTAGAAACGACCTAGAACAATTAAGTCAAGTGGTAACCAAATAAACAATTTGTTTCGCCGTATGATTTGCTTTGAGAATATCAAAAACTTGAAAACAGTAGATGCAAATGCACCTGATCTGTTTGAGGAAGATCAAATACAAGTGCACAGTTTCAACATGACTTTCCAGTATTTTCACTCAGTGTTTGACTCCCAATTTCAAAGAGTATGATAAAAATTATAAATAAAAATTTATAAACCTCTGATTAGGCATAATTTCCGAAATTGACCCACCTTCAACACCACGTTTGTTCTTACCACTGAGCTCACGTTTTGAGCAACAAAAATGATATTTTGATTATATAGTCCAAGCTGAAGAACGGCTGTTAGAAGTGTTGCTAATCACGGAGAGTTTATCTAAAGTTGTTCGAAGAAGGATAACTTTTCAAAAAAGGGTCCCTGAAACGGTCTTTTCATAAATAAATGAATACAAAAAACGAAAATAAAAAAACGTGTTTCACAAAAACAAAATTGACTGTTTTGATAAGATTAGATTAACTGATTTTATAAAAAGCAACAAAAACCGCCTTGAGCTTTTCAGCCGGCTGTTTGAGGAATCTCCTGCCTGGTTCTGCTTCCATCTCCTTGCAATGATTCAGCTTGTACGTATCATTCAGCAATATTTGTAAAGCCACAACAGTGACCCACACCAAGCGAATCTATCGCAATTTATTGCGTAAGGAAACTAGTTTCGTGTATTACACATCTTCAGTCCTGCGCAAAAGTCGACATATGAGACAAAAAGAAAAAATTACGCACTGTTGCTAAGATCAAAACTCAAGGTTGCAAAATTTGAAGATTACCAAAATTTAGCACAAATGTAACTCCTCCACTGAACACAGCTACAACACTGTTCAACGAACCCAGATCGCAACGGCCATTTGGCACTTCTGACTGACAAAATCTGGGTTCGTTGTACAGTGTTGTAGCTGTGTTCAGTGGAGGAGTTACATTTGTGCTAAATTTTGGTAATCTTCAAATTTTGTAACCTTGAGTTTTGATCTTAGCAACAGTGCGTAATTTTTTCTTTTTGTCTCATATGTCGACTTTTGCGCAGGACTGAAGATGTGTAATACACGAAACTAGTTTCCTTACGCAATAAATTGCGATAGATTCGCTTGGTGTGGGTCACTGTTGTGGCTTTACAAATATTGCTGATTTTATAAAGTATGGTTTTAACCTTAATAATTTTTGCAAGAAGCGCAAAGTCCGAATTCTTTATTTTGTCTCATCTTGCAGATGAAAAAAAACAATATGCTTCAGAGTAACGTGATCGGGTGAATGGTGAAGATTTCAAAATAAGTTGTAACATTTTGCTTGTAGACTGCTTGCTACGTGAAGCTGTTAGATGATATGAGCTTTGTTACAAGCTGGAAGCAAATCGGTATGGTTGAACAAACGCTTTTTGCCATTTCATAAGCGTAAGTTTGCTTTCCAGCATTGCTTTCACGCATTCGCTACTGTAATTTCAAACTAATGTCTATAACAGTGCTTTTTAACCTTTTTCGGTTTCATTCACCCCTGCCATCGATTGCTGCATTCCCATTCACTCCATTGCGGAACATATGTCTTACTGGAAGTAATAACCTAACCAGTATATACAATGTTATTGCTCAGTTTGATTTTTGTACAAAATCTACTTGAGCTAAATAGCTCATTTAAAGACAGCCGAATCCGCATCAACTGTCACGAAATGGGCAGCTTCAAAAGCAACAAAAGCAACATCTGATGTATTTAACACCCAACCACACAGAACCTGAACACTACGCGCTCAGTGAGAATCAAACTCTAGCAAGACCTGTGCCACTGCAGACACCATAACAAAACCAGAAAAAACGACAGAAAACTATAATTATTTACAACAGAAAGCCGTTGCTAATTACTGTACTCCCAAACTTAAGTGATCTACTTTTCATTCAAACTGCAGATGAAGTAATTCGTTTAACGCTAGCTCAGCAACGAGTCAATGCATTTCAGCGCATTTCGCGTTTTAGTTTTCAGCTCGACCATTGTCGTCGGGAAAATACTTTCCAAGTGAGGGTAGTGGCAACAAAGATCTGTCGTTGCTCGTTGAAGTACATCGAACGCCTGCATTTTTTCCAGGGAGCACAACCACAATCAAATTTCGCTTTACCAACTCAAAATTAACAGACAAACATTGTTCTGCAAAGAATGAAGAGCAAAATATAAAATAAGGCCTCCGTTGTCCATCCCTTCCGATGCTCATGAGCTCGCCCAAATACGAAAACCTTTTTTCTGGCATGTGCGTGGCAGTCATGAGCACCAGTTGTTGCAAGGCGTTTAATGCAATTTCGTTATAATCTGGGGAGTCAAACAAACCAACCATAATATCCCCTTAATAGAGATATGCTTTGAAAGACGTTCTGATAAAACTCTTGCTGAAGGAAACTTATTCTCGACGCTAGCCTTCATTTAAAAATCTGGGTCTTGAAGCTTTTGAAGTTGGCGTGTCCTGATCGATTTCTTCTCTAGATTTACATTTACGTTCATCAAAACAAATTGATTTTGTACGTATTTATAAAACCTTTAAGTATTACTTGAGATATAAATTCGTAATAGATGTTGGAATCAATGCCAAAGTGGTAACAAACAAATATCACAAATAGGCTACTTTTTTATTTCGACTGATGAGGCTACTCTGATGAGTATTCATGTGTTTGTTCTTCACTTGATATTGAGAATGAAACTTTTGAAAGTACTGGGATTCTACCAGATAACATTCGCACACGACGCTCATGCAAAGCACAGCAAAGATTCCGTCACTCGAAAGAATAAAACGTGAAATCTATCCTCAAAATATATCCCTGTTATGTCATAGAGATTTTTAATAGCAACATAACACGGATTTTCTGAAGTAATAAGTTGTTGACTGCTTAAAATTAATACGTAAAGTTAGAATGATTGAAGTTCGCTATTTTATTCATGATTGCTGATGTGAGTTGGGTAAAGGCAGAAGAACCAAGGATAAAAAAACTTAGCAACAGAACATTCATTCACCCTTCATTCACCCCTCTTCTTTCATTCATTCTTGCAAAAATTTCATTCACCCTGGGGTGAACCATTCACCAGGTTAAGAATCACTGGTCTATAATACAGCTTTGATAAATCTTTGGACCATCCTATATTTCCGTAACCAGAATCAACAACAAATTTCAAAATTGGGGTAGTTCATGATTTGGTGCTTGGTTAGTCGGACTTCAATTATTTGAAGCTAGTCTTTGAAGGCCGGTTGAAGTTATATGTGTTTGCATTTGTTTTGCGTCTGATTGGTCTCTCTGTTTTGCGATTGTACAGTGAACATTTTTAGTTCGTTCAAACTGCTGCTATTGGAGCTTGTAAAATGTTTCTGTACTGAGTTCGTTGCTTAAAGTTAATGTACGTTATGTTCTTATGGTTATGTGTCATCCAGGGTGACACAAAAAAACGGTCATCACCTAAACTTGAATAACTTTTGAAATAATTAATCAATTCTTTTCATTTTTCAGATTTACCAAGTAGAATTAATGTTCTAAGAGTCTATCAAATTTGACCTTCGAGATGCCATGGACTACAGAGCAAAAGATATTTATATCTGAGGCATAGTTTCGGCAGCAGTCTATCCACGCAGCTCAATTGAAGCACATTTTCTGTTGTCAGGTCACGTGAACTCTAAGAACAATATCTTCTCGGGTAGCACACCCCGTGAGCACTGTCTGCAAAGGCCATTACACTCTGTGAAGTGCACTACCTGTGTTGCCATCTCCAAACATAGCATCATTGGACCATTCTGGTTCGAGGACGACAACGAGCGGTCTGTGACAATCAACACCGAGCGATATGTCCAGGTGCTTGGCAAGTTCTGGACAGCA
>Ga0210059_1007870_pt1 | contig 16902 bp, 11 predicted proteins | sample Ectturendosymbi2_FD_188042 | JGI IMG/M metagenome (GOLD analysis project Ga0210059, IMG submission 188042) | Ecteinascidia turbinata endosymbiont from Florida, USA - Sample 2 (SPAdes) (version 2) | ecosystem: Host-associated > Tunicates > Ascidians > Unclassified | place: Key West, Florida...
CTCTGTTAGACTCCAGGCTCTGTTAGAGTCCAGGCTCTGTTAGAGTCCAGGCTCTGTTAGAGTCCAGGCTCTGTTAGAGTCCGGGCTCTGCTAGAGTCCAGGCTCTGCTAGAGTCCAGGCTCTGCTAGAGTCCAGGCTCTGCTAGAGTCCAGGCTCTGCTAGAGTCCAGGCTCTGCTAGAGTCCATGCTCTGCTAGAGTCCAGGCTCTGCTGGAAGCGGAAGCGATAGGTGTGGAAGCGATTGATGAAATAAGCCGCTTCAACATCCCTGGTTAAAACAAACTAATTGATGGAGTGTGGAAATGTAGAAAATGTTTGTACTGCAGTGCAAGTCCTCCAAGTCCAAGTGAAGACCAAACATTTGTTGTTCATGTTCATTTCTGCCTTGAGACATTGACAAGATTGTTAAAATGTTCTTAGAGATTGTGGAAAGGTATGGAAAAAAGTTAGGTCATTTTCAAACCAAGAAAATCAGGAAAAAACTTCGTTCTGTTATTAATATCTTTTGAAATGTGTATATTTTATTCAAGATTGATAATTTCTTTTTCATTGTGTTAACTGTTGCAGTGCTTGTATTTGACCTGGGCATGTCATTTGGAAAAAAGTATGAAAGAGTACAGTGGTATGGGAAAGGTCTGGAATAAGTCTGGAAATTAATATTCAAAATTGCATAGGAACCCTGTTTGCAATAATTGGGTCTGTGCATTTCTCATACAGTTTGTTGAAGAAAATTTTTGACAGATGGTTAAAGATCTTCACTGAAGGTCTGTCATGGTTTGCAAATTGATGGTCAAGCTAAAAATGGCCTTAATGTTATGAGGTTGCAAATGAAAAATTTTATGTTTGTCATTGAATTATTGCCTCAGCTTACTTTCGAAGTTCTTTGGTGTAAGCGTTGCAACATGTGTTTATCTGTTCCTTATGGTCTGTTCAAATTTTTTTCTGATTTAAAATTATTTTGTTTGTGTTTTGTTCTTCTATCCATGTGCGTATGCATTGGCACTGCCAGTATTTTTTGTCTCTTATACACACACTCATTCAACTTGAGATTGCTAAGTGTGTTACTGATAGCTGCAAAATAGCAAAATGCTTCAAGCACAGCCTTATTGCAATACCATTGATTAGAACTTGCAAAACTTTGACACTAAACTCTGAATTGCAAAGCTTCATTATTTAAATTCACTCAAGTTTCTGCTCCTGAACATGCTTAGCAGCAAGCACTGGCACTTCATGTCATAGTCACTGATTGCATGCACTTGTTTGTTGCATCCTGTTTTTTTTTAATTGGTCATAGACTAAAATGTTTTTGAAACAACCAAACAACATTAAGTCATTTCAGTCAGAATGTTTGAAAATATAGGCTAATGAACACTGTTACGGCAAGTTTTGGTATAACTGTGAGACAACGTCAAATCACTGAAATGTCTGTGGCCAAAAAGTTCCAGCACAAAGGATAGAAATGTCTCAGCAAAAAAAAACAGGTTGCATCACTGTGCATTAGATCAGGGCCAGGCAATTAATGTGGCTTGGGGCCACTTTGAGAAGGTGCGTTTAGCAGAGGGTTGTAGCTTCTAATAGAGTGTAAAATGCGACCATAAAGCAACCAAAACAAGAAAGATTTAATCATATTTCTTGTACAAATGTACTTTATCCAGCAATTTTCAACCAATTGAAGATTAGAATATCTTTTCTGACTGCTTCTGTGGGTTGCTAATTGCCCACCCTGCATTAGATTGTTTGTTTTGTGTAGTTTTTGTACGCTGGCATTTTCTAACCCTTTACAAAATGGTTTGTTGGGTTTGCAATCTTGGTGCATCTTAGATATTTGTAGTCGTTTTTTACTGTTTGTGGGTTTTGATTCATTTCTATTTTCATGCTCTTTGCAGATCTGTAAATGCCTACTCAGCACGTGAATATGTTCTGTTTGTACTGTTTAAGTTTTGATTTCTTGCTGTGAAAAAATCCCTTATGGCAGTAGTGGCTATAGGTCTGCCAGTTGACCTTCATTTTTGAAAACTTATTCATCCGCTACCTGTATTGTAACAGTGATGCATGACGAGTTTGCATTAGACTGCACTAGGCTTGGTAGAAATGCACTAAGCATTAAACCTGACCCATAGGCCCTAAACTCTAAGCCTAAACGTAACCTGTCTACCTAAACCCTAAAGCTAAACCCTAAACTGTTATTCTGAGCAGAAAAGTTTGCAAACTTTTGAAAGAAGTAAAGAAAAAGGCAGTGGATATAGTTATGCCTGTTGATCGTGAAATTTGAAAACCTGTTCATACGCCACCTGTGATGTAACAGTAACATGCGACGAGAGTGCATTGGCTTGGTAGAAACGAAGTAAATGTAAAAGATAAACCCTAACCTAACCCAATGCTAACCTATCGCTAAGCTAAAGCTAACGCTAACCTAACCCTAACCTAATGCTAACCTAACACTAACCTGTAAAGGTAACACGTAAGCCTGAAAAAAAATAAAGAAAAAAGTAAAGTCGGCAAGGTGAGAGTTGAACCGAAAACCATTGGCATAGCAGTCGTAACGCCTAACCGGTGCACCACAAGAACCACGCCGTTTGAATGACAAACTGACCCTTTTATTTGAATTGTGTCAGGCCAGGCGTATCAGTAGTCACTTCCAAAGACAAACTGGTCTCTAGTACCAAAACAAAATGTGCCATGGTGGGAGCCAATCTGAAAACCATTCACACAGTAGACAGATGTGTCTGCTTGACTACTGTGATGGTGCCGTTAGAGTGACAAAGTCAGCGTTTTATTCAAACCGTGTCACTGCCAGTGGACCTATAGCCACTTCCATTCCTTAGGATGGTTGCATTTACTATGTGCATATATTTATTCACAGTGTTAGAAATTGAATAGTGATTGTTTTGTAGAAAGTACCTGCTTATGTGGATAACGTACACACAGTGCTGAAAGGAAGACCTGTTAGTTTGCTAGTGTGTAAAAATCTATTTTTGAAATGAAACATTTTGATGAGATTGTTGCCAAGGTGAGTAATAGATGTAATGTACTCACTAGTATGTTTGTTTATGGATGCATTATGTATAAATGTACAAAATTTTTTGTTTCAGCATACGCCAGCATTTCAGTGTTGCATTTATCCGACTTAAATAATGTTTTGGGAACTTAAAGACTTTGTGATTAAAGAAATATAAATGTATAAATGTATTATTATATATTAAACAATTCTTGTTGCTTAGTTTGTTGGAGTGTTTCAATCGGTGTGGCATTCAATATTAAATTCACCATAAACAGGATGTGTGCGATGAATAGCACCCATACATAAGTGTCATGAACAAGCAATATAGAGCAGAGATTCGCAACCATTCTTTGACCATGTACCCCATCAGCATTTTGACAGATCAGCATGTATCCCTAAAATTTCTTATGACAAAATATTATGTCACAACTAATCGTAGATATATTTAACAATAAGCTCACTAATTTTTGAAAATATTAACTGATGCATGTGTAAATTTTTATAAATGAATCATATATGAATATATTCTTCCCTTTTATTGATACCCTTAATTGTACACCTTCAGATAGGCAAATGTAACCCAGGCTGGGAACCCCTGATATAGTGTGGTCATGGCAATCAATCTCTGCTGGTACTAATGGTGAACAGTTGAAGGTGATGTCTACCAGCGACTAATGGAAGCAAGGAGTGATCACAGCATGTTATCTCTATTGTTGCTTGTTGCCACTGCCACAGCTCCTCAGTGAGAGCTTTCAGATGATGTATTCCACATGCCAATAGCAGGTGTGCTCGATGAGTTATTAGCATTCAAAATTTATGTCATGCATGAGTGATTTTGATGAATACTCATTTTCTTTACCCCAAAATAGGTATAATTACGTGTTTTTTTATTTTTCTTCATAAAGTGAAAATAAGATGACTTGAGGCAACTTCTTTTCAACTTTTTACAACAAGTAAATGATTTAAGTGAGAATGATATCATTTTAAAGTTAGTTGATGATTTTCTTGCAAGTCATTACGCTTCATTGACCACAAAAGTAGACAAAGTACTTTTTAAGTCTTTAGTATGATAAAACCGGGAATGAAACCCAACCTACCAGCTTAAGTGGCATGAGGTCAACTAACTGTAACACCCAGCTGGATTCAGAAATGTTGAAAATTGAGTGAGATCTGAAAATTGATACAAAAATATTCTTGTCCAATACAAGGTCCAGAAAAGGCAAACACTGTTCGCATTTTGAAAAATATAAGAGTCATTCTAGTCAAATGCCAAGTAACATTGTCATGATTGGCACATTTCTTAATAAATTTGGTAGTTGTGAAATTTCCTGATGCAATGAATGCTCTGAATTGTGACCTAGCAGACCATTTGCATTAAAACAAAGGTAGAGCTAAAAATACTTGAAAACTTTCCAACTAGATGAACACCATAGCATAAAAGTGACACCTAATTTGAACAAGTGGGAAGCTTACGTTTAATCCTACAAGTGGCGCATGTGGAATACTGTAGGAAAAAATCTGATAAGATATGATTGTTTGGTTTCATAGTGGATGTTGTTAGGAGCAAGAGTGGTATGATCAACTATACGCATACTACACACATCTCTGTGTTATCTTGCAAACTTATCCTAACCAGAAATTTATGCTACGCTATTATGATGAAGTTCCAAAACTATAAAAAGTGTTATCATAAGACTACATTTTCTAAGTTATTCCTTTGAAAAATAACTATTCGGAATCATAAGCAAAAACTGATATCAAGAGACAAATATAAAAAATAAAACTCAATACACCTACTACAATTATCACGCAAAAAACAAGCAAGTTTTTAGAAATGGGTGCGATTTACTGCATGAGCTCAAGGAAAAATGGTCATTTACTTTTATTTGACAAACTTTGCACAACTATACAAACTAATCTTATTCAGGAATTTATTTTCCAAAACTGCAAAAGGTGTTTTAGGAAAGGTCTACTATTGTTTTTTATCAGGGTATTGATGACTCGAATGTTGATAATGATCAAGATGATGATGATAATGATGATGTTGATGGTGATGATAATGATAACGTTGATGATGGCGTTGATGATAATGATGATGATGATGATGATGACACTGAAGGAGATGTTGATGATGTCTCAAGAATTGTAAGGAATTCAATCAAATCCTTGCAAAGCTCCAAGACAAGTTTAATTGAGCTGGAGAAAAATTCTGTGATAATATCAGCTGTGCAAAAATTTAAGAACCATCTTGATAAAGCCGTGGTTGCAGATGAGGAAGAGAGTAAAAGAATAGTAGATGAACTTGAACTTGATTTAGAAAACCTGCGACGACAACTGAAAGTAAGACGCCTCACTGTTATGGAAATATCTGGAAAGGAGATTGCTCCAAAAAAAAGTATGCAGTGTAGAATAGCTTACCGTTTTTGCTGGAAATGCAGCTTTTTCCTTAAACAGCAAATTTATTAAAATGTTTTTTGTTAGGACTTAATTTTTTCTGGTATGTTAACCTCATTGTACCCTTCCATGCTTATGGACCTGTTGCGTACTAGGCAAAATCCTCTGTCAGGTGAAACTCCAAACAAAGTTGTTTATAAGACTGATGTTAACCCTTTAACATGTTTGGAGCTGGTGTACGAGTATATCATACTTTGAAATCATGCATTGAGTGCTAATTTCCCACTACTTTGCAACTCCATATCTTGCCAGTCGATTGTGCTAGAGAGCTATCCAAAGCCTTAAAAGACTCGGCGAGTCTTGAAACTTACAATGAAAAAAATTTTTTGATTTTGAGTTTCGGGTGTTTTGTGGGTGATGTCCTGAGTGGCATAGGTTTTTGGCCATTTGGGCTCAGGTTACCTGGCCCTGGGCCCAACTGCTAGATGGAAGTATTTTGTTCAAGTTGTTAAATGTGAGTCTTTTAAGCCTTTGATTGACTTACTAGCATTTATGGTTAAAAAGTTAGGGTAAAATTACCCAATTTATGTTGTTTTGGCCATAATTTTTGAACAAAAAATGCTAGAAAATCTGGTGAGTTATGTCATTTGGCTAATATTTCCAAGTATACATTTTGTGGTATTTTCAGTTTTAACCAAAAATTTGGTTTATAAACCATACTTTTGGCACCAGAAATGTTAGAAAGCTAATCAGGGGCTGTAAAGACTCATATTATAGCTTAGTTTCCAAATGAGCCAAAAATTGGCTTGTTTGTTGGTGTCAGGGCATGGTGATTTCTCCAAAAATCCAAAACCTTCCAGTTTTTTAAAAATCTGAAGTACAAGACTTTTTGCAAATTTAGAGGGTTTGATCTGCCCTCTTAGACTAGGAAAAGGCGGTGTCACTCAAGTGGCTCGCTGGCCTTAAAGGGTTTAGGAATATCACACCAAATGTTTGTGACAAAAAGTAAAGTTCAAAATCATATTTCCACTAGGTAGCAAACGTTTGTGCTAACTGCATTCATAACGGAAAGGGGATTCATGTAAAGAAATATACCATCTCAGTAAAGGCTCTAACGTGACTTTTTGCTCAGTTGGGAAAGTCATTGTGATTAAGATAATGCTTATTATGCATTCACCAAATTGGCACAAAACAATGGTCTATCAAACTACATCAGGGTCAAACATCAGCAATAACAGCCCAGAAAATGAAGATAGATCTGTGGTATTAAAGAGCTGCATTCATATGTTTAGACAAAAGAGAAAAGTAACAAAGTCATATCTAAGCAAATTATTTTGTGAAAATATGCAATTATTTTGTGAAAATATACTCGCAAAGATGCATCTTCACCAGAAGAAACACATGTTTGTAACTTCTGATTTGTGAATTTTTAGCCATTACACATGAAAATGAAAAGAAAACTTCATGGTTTGTACCTTGCTGTTCATGGAATACACTTATATACTTTGCAGAACAAGGATGGTTGGTTGGATACTTGCCATGGATCATTATTTCTATCATTGGAGTTACTACCTTGATTTTGGCAGGTAGGTCATGTAGAAAATATATGGTACTATAATGTTCAGAAATTGCATATCGACCACATAAACTTTTGTTTAGTCACCATGAAAGTTTGCTCAACTTGCTTGGTCATGAATTGTTATGTACATTAAATATATATTACTCTTCAGCAAGTGGAATTCCGACAGTTTTTTTGTTGAAGTACCATTTGCCAAACAGTATTTCAGTGAAATTGGCACTTTTAACCTTTTAAATAAGCCATATTTTCTCTTAGACTAGAAATCGACTAATGAATTTTGTGATGTTGCCAAGTATTATATTGGCAAAATTCTGCTGATATACAGTATATTGGCAATATTTGCTCATAAAAGTCACTGTGCTGGTTTTTGACTATCTCAGTGACCCAGGTTTGAGCAGAGTTCCATGTTATACGCTTCTTCATCGCACTGAAGTATTGTCTTTTAACTGTGGTTTGAGCGTTGCAAAATATTGGCATCAGTTGTCAGCAATGAAAAATAAAAACATGGGTATCGGCCAGGGTTGAGAAAAACACGGGTTTTTTTTAAAAAAAAACAACCCATCTGTTTTTTTTGTTTAAAAAAAAATTGTTTTTGGTGTTGTTTTTTTCAAAGAAACAAGATTTTGTTCTTTTTTTGAGGAAAACGAAAAGACTCCATTCTGAATTGTTTTTATTGCATCATGCAATATCACTAGTTTCAGAATTACACAATAATAACTTGTACCTGTTATATGCCATTCAAAACTTAGGGTAAAGAAATGTACCTCATTTTTGTTTTCACAAAATGTTGGTTAGTTCACTCCTAAGTGGTAAGGCTTGGCAAGCATGTGCACAGCAAACACAGAAAACAAATTCTCACCCAAACTCTGCTGCAGTTTAACATCAAGTTTATGTGCATGCTCTGCTAGTTCAACATCTATAGAGTGTATGGTCCAAAATCAGAAAAAGTTTAGATGCAGAGAAGGCAGAACAATCAATTAAAATATACTGATTGTGCAGAGCTGAAGAAGATAACCATGACAATTTACTCAAACTGTTTGATTTATTCTTCTCTTTTTTCAAGGCCTTCAAATTTCATTGCTGTTTGTTTAATTTGATTAAAAAAAATTTTCAGTTAACTGTACATGTAGCACCCAGGAGGAGGTCCTGGTTTCTACTGAGATAGAGTTCGATATAAACCTGGTACTCAAAAAGTCCTGTCTCCGAAAACTTGCGACCAGTCCCAGAAAGCTGTTGTATTACCTTGCAGTGATACGTTCACGGATAGATGCCGATAAAGAACGGCCAGTCGATAAACAACTAGTCACAGATTTAAGGAAAACAAGCTTTTAGAAAAATGTCCGTACCGGGACCAAGCAGTTACGAATTCAATCAGAAACAACGGAATGCTACAAGCCAAAAAAACTTCAACTGCATGACAACGCGCTTTTAAAGCCAAGACCACGTGTCGAGCTGCTATCAAATGCGTTGCACCAATCAACGCATGAGGAATGCGCGAAACTCGACTAGAGGAATTGCTTGGACGTAACAGTACAAGTGTCCTGTTTATTTTAATTTTTACTTAGTAGTTTTTTTAAAGGAAAAGTAAAGAATGTGTTGTTTCTTTAAGTGGACTAGTGGGATTGATCTGATTGTCAAATTTCCAAATTAACATTGGTTTTGGCCACAGCACATTTATTACATCACAATCGATGTTTGTTCCTACGAACATGGTGTCGAAAAGATACTTAGCTTGTTGAACATTCAGCAAATGTCAGTCAAATGTCAATATATCCGTCAATACATGTCAAATATCTGTCATTTGTCAAATGTCAAATATCATGTCATCTGTCAAATGTCAATATACCTAATTAGAATATTCTAATAATAATATATTCTAATATATTCCACATCTGATATATTAGAAGTTACTCATAAACTTCTCGTTGCCAAAGACAGTGGTTGCTCATTGAGAGTATTGTTTTTAGACATTTTTAAAGCTTTTGACAGTCATTCACTCCGCTCTCCTTTTCAAGTTGCATCAGCTTTCTCTTTATAACTTTCTGCAATCCTAACTATCAGGTAGATAGCAATTTGTGCGCTTAGGACATTTTTGTTCTGATCATTTACACACAAACTGTGGTGTGCCTCAAGGATCTGTACTTGGTCCGCTAATTTTTTGGAAATGGTAATGACATTGGTACAAACATTAAATCTTCAATTTCCATATTTACTGATGATACTATACTTTTATGTTCTTCTAAAAACGCCGTTACTTTACACACTACATTATCCAATGGTTTACATCAGTTGGAGATGTGGTCCGATTTGTGGAGTGTTACTTTGAATGCTGCAAAACCCAAGTTCTTACCATTACAAATAATCCATTTCTTCACCCTCCATTACGATTCTGCAACCAAGCACTAACTGAAACTGTTTCTCACAAGCATCCCTTTTGCACATCTGAACCTTGCATCACAGAGCTATGTCAATGTGTTGAAAAAGCTTAACAACTTTCTTCCTAGTCCCAGGTATTCACTTCTTGTACTTTGTCATGCATATGTTTTTCCCAACCTTGATTATGGTGATATTATTTAGAATAACTGCATGACTACTGACTCTAATCTTCTCGAAATTGTTTAGACTGCTGCAGCTCAGCTTATCATCGGTTGTCTCTGAACCGTATTACATAAGATTATTCTAAAAGAATTAGGTCTTACGCCACTGTTTATCCATCATCAAGTTCACATTCCTAAAGTCTTCTGTACCATACTTTTTAGACCATCCCCATCCTTCATATCCGCCATTGCTCCCAAATTTTGTAAAAATCTTTCTAACCGCTCTTCACATTTCCATATGAATGTTCAGCTACCCTCCTGTAAAACAAATTCCCCACAATTATTTTTTTCCATAAAACCTCAAAACTCTGGAATGCTGTACCCACTGCTCTTCATAATTTAAATTCATGCCAATTTTGCTCCAAAGTATCAGACTTGTTCCTTACCAAAAAAATTAATGATGGGGATTTGCATGGTTGCAATACAAATGTAAATGTCACCTGTGTATGCTTCATTTAGGACATAATAAATTGAACACAAATGGCAGAGATGGACAGAGTCACATTTTTTTGACACCGCATCTGCTCCGCATCCGCTCCTCTGCAAATTTTTCAAATATTCAAGTCCGACTCTACGTTGTTCCACATTTTAAAGTAACACAAAAATGCATGATGCTTGGTAGTTTTGCTTAATGTGATTGAAACATGCATACATATCTTTTTCCTATTAAAAAATGACTCTTTGCTTGTTTGAAAGAAACAGCGTTAAGGTGACCATAATGAAAGTGATTTTGCATAGGTGATGTAACTTCAGCTCAGTCAGTGACAGCTGGGCAGCTCAACGCTAACAGTACATTGCCAAAAAATTGAAATACTATAGTTTCAGAGATGAATTGCAATGCATATCTAGCCTCCATTCACTTCATACTTCAAACTTGGTTAACATTATGTAACTCTCATGCCACCTTACATGGTTATCACTGTATATGTTTTGAAGTACATTGTTTCAGAAAGTAATGTAACTACACATCAAGCAACAGAAAAATCACAATTGTACTTAAAATAATACCAAACACACTTGCTCTTAAAATAATACCAAACTCACCTATAAATCAGTGCACAGTAAGTAGGAAAAAATAAAAAACGAAGTAAAACTTTCTCACAATCTGCTGTGGAATTTGTTTTTGCGGTTAACCTCTGATTGTGGCTGGTAAATTTTTACTTGTAATAAGTGTGTGATATAATACAGTATAATGTATAATATAATATAATACAATAAGTATATAATATAGTAAAAGTATAATATAAAAAGTGGTAGGCCCTTGTTCATTTACAGTCAACAATGATACCAGTAATTTGTTCAATACGGAATGAAAAGATTTGTAAAACAACTGCTTCTCATCTCAACTAACAAGCACAATCAGTGTTCCCACATGACTAATTATGACATCTTCCAATTTTAGAAGCATGTTGTTTTACAGAACAGAGAAGGATCAGCAATGACTCTACAGAGGAGGAATTTAATCTAGACCTATTTTTGCTTACAGTGTTGCCACAAAAATTAAATGCTCGTTCACTGGATGAACTTGATGCTAGAATGCTTGACTCTTTGGTGTCCGGCTGCTTTCAGGGATTTTCGAAATATAAAATCGCTTAAACGCACGTGGCTTTGCACGGGAATTTCTCCGGTCCGGTATGCTCTACAGACCCGGTAAAAGTCTCAAAAGACGTGGCAAGTCTTCTGGTCTGCACTTGGAAAAAATTTTTTTGCTTAAGGGTTGCTGTTTTTTTGTGAGTGGCGTAATAAGTGGAGGACTTTTAGGCCACCTTGGCCCACTTTGCCTGGGCCTGGGCACCAACCGTTAGGTGGTAGTATTTTGGTGAAGTTTTTACTGGAAACTAGGCTACAATCCGAGTCTTTTGAAACTTTGGATGACCTACTAAGGTTTCAGGTTCAAAAGTTGTTACGTAAGTTCGTAAAAACAATTGACTAATTAGCTAATTAATTAAATGGTTTATTTTAGATCATAACTTTTGAACCAGAAACGCTAGAATCTATCAAAGGCTCAAAAGATTCGACTTGAGCGTAGTTTCCAATGAAAACTTCAGCGAAACACTTTGGCCTAGCGGTTAAGCCCTAGGCCAGGCAACATGAGCCAAAATGACCCCAAAACTACTTCACTTATGACGTCAGTCACAAAAAATCCAAATCCCCAACCAAAAAAATTTTTTTCGAGTGCAATCTACTAGACTGGCGGATCCGTTTGAGCCCTTGAACAGCTCTAGCACAATCGGCGGAGGAGCTAGGGCGTTGGTAAGGCAACCGAAAACTGCTGTTTTTTAGGCCGAAATCAAAGTACGAGTAATTCATAGACCGGTTCTCAAAGTGTTAAGATGCCATGAGCAAGCTGTCTCATCTTGGGATATTCTTGCCTAATTTCATCAGTGCCCCAGAATTGAATGATGTTGAACTCTGCATCATGATGAAATTTTGATATGTTCGCATTAGAAAAGATGAAATGTATAGACTTCACTTATGACTGTTTCCCTGTTTTGGATCTTCTTGCCAGTGCTGACATTCATCATCCAGTATTTTGAAAAATTAAACATTGTGCCATCCGGTTTGGCATAAACATGATCAACCCTGGAATCACTTAGCTCACTGCACTAATTCCCAGAAAACCATGATCCAAGTAATTCATTGGCCAAATCATGGATTGAAATGCATTTCTCAGGGGTTAGTGGCATTTTAACCCTTTAAGTCCCACGCAGGATCGTTTTTTTGCAGAGCTTTGCAATCCTATAACTTGCTAGGCAATTGAGCTGAAGAGCTGTTCAAACCCTCTGCAGATTCAGAAAGTCTTGTAGTCAAAATCAAAAAAAAATTTCGTTTTGGGTTTGAGCTTTCCTGGGGGAAAGGTCACAAGTAGGGGTGTTTTTGTGTTATTTTGGCCATCTTTGCCTAGCCCTGGGCATCGTCCCAATGGTCCATTTGTTGGACTCAAAGTTGTGTTGAAAACTAGGTGAAAATCTGCGTCTATAGAGCCCTTGATTGACCTTCTAGCATATCGGGAGCGAAAATTATGGCTCATAAACCAAAAATTGACCAAAATTTTGCTCCCTCAAAAGCCACTCTTGAGGGCATTTCGCCCCAGGCAATAACTCGCTGTCAGATTGAGCTAGAGAGCTGTTCAAACCCTCTAAAGACTCGTGAAGGTATGTAGTTTGCAATAAAAAAAAACGTTCAGCTTGGATGTCTTTTTTTTTTAATGCTTGTGTAATGATAGGATGTTTGTTATTTTTTTCTGACATCAGCATTTTTGTCCCACCTCCCTTTAAGACCTGCAGGAGCCATTTAAATGACATATATTTATTTTAGTTTAGTTGTTTTTTGGTTACATTTTGGGACTTTGAAGGGTCCAAATGGGTTTTTAGCGTTCCTGGTTCCAAGATTAGGGCCGAAAAACCTTACAATGAATTAGGGAAATCCCTCAAAAGTAATGAGAAAAGCCTCTTGCCAATTAGCTGTTTTAGGGCCTAACTTTTGGACCAAAAACACTAGAAACTCAATCAAGGGCTCTAAAAACGCATGCTCTGGCCTAGAATCTAAAAATACTGCGAGCCACAATATTGGCGGGTAGGATCAGATGATGACGTCATATAATTAACCAAGAAACATGCCCCTGTCAGGATCCCACTGGCCCAAAACCCCTTAACCAAATTTAAAAAATTTTTTTTTTGTTCTAAACGACACGACGCCACTAGTCATTACAGGGTTTGAACAGCTCTCTAGCTCAATTTGCTGCCAAGTTATGGCTGACCAAAGTTTGTCCTGAAAGGGCAAATTATGTCTTTTCTGAAAAGTTTTGAATTAGGTCAAAAACTGGGTTTTTGACCCATAATTTTGGCTACAGATGTGCTAGCAAGTCAGTGAAGGGCTCTGTAGATGCGGATTTTGACCTAGTTTTCAACAAAACTTTTAACCAATAGAATGGGTCAATGGGTTGTGGCCCAGGGCTGCCAAAGGTGGCAAAAATTTCTAAAACATGCCCTCATTGTGACATCACCTCCAGAAAACCCCCACCGAAAACGTTTTTTTTAGATTTTTACTACAAGACTTTCTGAATCCGTAGAGGGTTTGAACAGCTCTCTAGCTCAATCGCCTGGCGAGTTATAGGATTGCTAAACTCTGCAAAAAAACGATCCCGTGTGGGACTTAAAGGGTTAAACTTTGCATTAAGAAAAAGACCAAGCAAATACATATCATGAAAATCTAATTTTTCCTCCATACATTCTGCAGCACGTTTTTTCAAAAATTTTAGGAAAGGGGGATCAGAAACTAATAGTTTTAATGAAGATTTGATTTTGCTAAAACATTAGTAAACCAGGTTGGTTGCAGGGTAACTTTATCCTTGAAGGATATTTGTTGCTAAAGCAAATGGTTTCAATTATGCAATCAAAATTTCAACCATGGATCAGTCAAATAATGGCCAAGAGAGGTGTGATTGTGCAGCACATCTTTTTGGAGCATCCTAAGGGGAGAATCCAATCGAGTGTCATTGCTTTGCTTTAAGATTGTCTTCAGTTTTCCTTAGCATGCAGGCAATGCCTTGGTGTGGTTTACAACTACCCTTATTTTATCAACATAATTCTTGATTGGTGCTGCTGTCAGCAAATTCCTGTGCTGTTGTGTTTTGGGAATGTAGTAGCAAGGTGTGCTGCAGGACAGTTGCTATCATGTGACAAGCACATGGAATTCTATGAAAATCAGCCAAGGCAGATTTCACACTGCTACCATTGTCAGTAACGAAGTAGCACTAACTTGATCACGAGGAAGTTCATGAGAAGAACAAAACTCTTCAATGCTCCTGCAAATATTTTCACTAGCAGCTTTTCCGTCAAACTCCTACACACTTCAAACAGGCTAAAATAGCTTGCTTTCTTTACATAATGAGTGGTTATTGACACAAAATGATGGCATTTTATATCAGTCCACATGTCCATGGTAAAAGCAACAGTTCCATTGCTGGCAATAGCATCCTTAACGTCTTGTACTACATGCTTCTGGACAACTTCTGCTTTATCTTGAATTGTTCTTGTGATTTTTATCCTACGTGGTGAGGTATCCTTTGTTTCAATTTTGCCACACTTTGCTCCAATTTCCAAGCATGTGTCAACTAACGCTTGAAGACCACGACCTCAAAAATGTTTCTCCCACTCAGAATGTTTCTCATGTTTCAACTGGGGTCTGGCATGTTTTGCACATCACATACCCAATAAAATCACCTGACTCTTTCATGCAATAACACAAAGTCTTTCCAAACATCGCTCTTTTCCACTGAATGATTTTTCTATTAACACTTTGGCGTCTGGCTAAAATCGGGGATTTTCAAGGAAAAACCACTGAAACGCACTTGGCTTTGCACGGTTATTTCTCCTGAGTTCTAGTTCTATCAGTAGACTCCCACTGTTGAAATACAACATCATCTGATGCTGAAAAGAACTCTTGTTGTAATTTTAACATCAATGCACTTTCTACTGGGCATTCAGCACAACGGTGTATCATGCAGTTTTTATCAGCAATATCACACACTATTGTCTTCAGCATATCTTGATAATCTAACTTGCAAGCTACTGCAATTAGCTTGGAATTGTGATGACTAGCACAGATGCACACTGAGTGGCTTCCTGATGCACCATGAAGAATACACCATTTGGTTCGTAATGAAAAAAATTTGGGAAAAATAATTTTTATTGTTTTGTATTCATTCTTAAAAGCACAATACAGTTCTTTAAGATTGCAAAGCAGAAGTCACTTTTGCTTGTGGACTTTGTATGCAACACTTACATAGTCTTTGCAACTGGGCATTATACGAGAATATTCATAATCCTCATAAAAATTTGTGACAAGTGCTTTGTTTCATCACTGGTTCCTATACGAGGCAATCTTTGTGGCATTGCCAGAACTCCATGTTCATGTTTCAATTGCCTAGCTTGTTTGACAGCATATTGGGAGCATACACTCCCAGATTGTGGGTGCTAAGCAGATGGCTGCCTGCGAACAAATCTGTGGTTTTTGACTATCTTAGTGACCCAGGTTTGCACAGAATTCCATGTTACATGCTTCTTCATTGCACTGAAGTATTTTCTTTCAACTGGGATTTGAGTGTCACAAATATCTGCATCAGTTATCGGCAATGAAAAATAAAAACGTTGGTATCAGCCCAAAAAAGCCATATCGAACGAGCTACACCTACAATCCAATCAATCAAACTTGATTAGTAGGGCTAAGCTACTAGCCCTACTAAACTATTTAGACTAGATAGTGATATTAACCTCATTGTCAAAACACACAAAGAAAGATTTCCAAATCATCATTCCTCTTGGTCATAGCGTATTTATTACATCACAGTCGATATTTGTTCTGAGGAACATGGTGCTGAAAAGATACTTAGCTTGTTGAACATTCAGCAAATGTCAGCCATACAGCAATGAGAGCTGTTTATCCATATGTACATATACTTATAAAATCAAAGCTGACAATCAGTTGCACAAATGCGTCTGTGGAGCACTGTCTATCAAAAATGGCGATGTTATAAATATACTTGCCACATCACTGCGGAGAAGAATGATTGAGCTACAACTGCTCTCATGAATTTGCATTGTAATGTAAAAGTCGAAATCAATATAGTACTTACATAAATGTTTGCAATACAGTCTTTCACACTTTCCTAGCATTTAGAAACCTATGAAAGCACTTCCATTGCACAAAATCACAGTCACTGCTGCAGGATCCTGGTTTCACCTAGGTGGATTAACTCAAAAGAATCATGCTTTCAAACAGCCTCTGAACTACAGAATTTGGAATGCCCTTCCAAGACCTAATATTATTTAAATTCAGCCTAGGACCGTTATTTTTAGATGTTTCCAGGTGAAAAACATAAACTACCACATACACTGGCATAAATAAACATGATCAAACACATCATAACAAAATAAAAACAAACATAAACTGCCACAGCTTATATTTTAAGAGTCACCTAGAATTGCTATTGTTATTCCCTATTTTGGGTAGTATTGCAATTTCAGCATTGGGTGTTGTGTGTAATGTAAACTTCATAATCCCATCAATGCTTCAGGTTTGTTGTTGTAGCAATTCCAAAAACTGCTGTTCAGATTGTTGTTGCATTTGGAACTGCTGTAACTGTTGTTCTGATTATTTCATGTATTCCAGAATGCTTTCAATGCTGTTATTTGTTTAATATAGAACTGCTAAAGATTGTCTACTTGTCACTTCGACATGCCTGTGAAATAAAGAAGTAGGCCTTTTGGCGATGGGTTTATACATTAACTTGATCTCATTAACTGTTTAAAATTGGGTAAATATAAAATG
>Ga0210059_1007871_pt1 | contig 16901 bp, 8 predicted proteins | sample Ectturendosymbi2_FD_188042 | JGI IMG/M metagenome (GOLD analysis project Ga0210059, IMG submission 188042) | Ecteinascidia turbinata endosymbiont from Florida, USA - Sample 2 (SPAdes) (version 2) | ecosystem: Host-associated > Tunicates > Ascidians > Unclassified | place: Key West, Florida...
CTTGAGTAGTTTATGCACATTTTCAATCCTTGTGCAGGCTAGTTCAGCAAGTTTCAAACTGTCAACCCTGGGTGTCCGCCATCCCAACCGCATACCTGCTCTGCTCGACTGCTGTTCGACGAGACAGCCGCGCGTCCATTTTTTTATTTGTTAACTGCCCCATCGTAGCGTTGAGTGTGTTTTGCTGCACTCTTTGAATGCTCAACCTTATATTTTTGCAGTTGTGAAGTGCTCTGACGTAGCACTGAGTGTGTTCTACTCCCCTGTTTCAACGCGTTGCCGGATATTTTTGCAGTTATGAACTCTTCTGTCTTAGCGCTGAGTGCTGTGTTTTGCTCCGGTCTCCTAATTTGAAGCCACTAATTAATTTATGTGTATTACAGTGACAATTGTAGGCTACAATAACGAATAAGGAGAGTGCGTGTAGAATAATATACACGCTGTGTCAACAAACATCGCCAAACATCAAAATGACATCATATTGTGACGTCACAAACAGCGTATATCCAATTGCATTAACCATCATACGCCACTCCACTGCTAAATACTCGCTTTTGTCAGGGGGCATACAATCAAGCAATCGTCCCGTGAATTACCAGACATCTTCACGCCACTGACCGAACCTCAACGAAAAAAATATCCTTGAAAAAATTTCAAGTGATCTGGCAACCCTACGCCGCATGCAGATACAGGCTCTAATCGAAAGTGAGTTGAGGATTAGCGGACATAACCAGAAATCTGAAGATTTCGAAAATATACAGGAGAATCAAACCACCTACAATATTTCGACAGAATGCTTTAAAGCAGTGGTCGCCGGCCTGTGGCCCGCGTGGCTATTTAGTGTGGCTCCCGGTCAAAAATAGAAACAATAGTCGCTTGACAAAATATTTCGTTCTCTTCCTTCATTCTTGTTATAATAAGTAAGCTTATTCCAAGGATACAGTTACGCGATGAGGTCGCAGTGTCATTTCACTATAGCAGCGTTTTATTCAACCTCGATCGACTCCATTGATTCTGAGACTGTGGCATTTTTTTATAATTTCTTCCTTGATAAGATTTTACTATGAACATTTAAAAGTCATGTTAAAAATGATAATTTTGTCACATCACTTGAATACCGGTATGTTTTAACATACTGTTTCATATGATCAATAAACGAGCACTTCTTGTTGGAGTTTGATGCACATTAATTAGCCTCAATTTTTATTTACTTCAAAATAATTTTGAAAGTCTTAGGGGCACCAACTGGATTTTGTTCCGCCTAAAAAGATTTCTCTTGGAGGCCATGGATAGAGCTGAGTACCATGATTTGTTGAGGCGCGTCGTGCTACCGCCTAGTAATCAATGCTACACTACGCTGCTTTGTTCATGTTGATGGAGTGAGGTGTTGCACAATTGCTTTGTAAGGTCAATTCTTTGAGCTAATGAAGCACGTTCAATGCAATTTTGTCAGATAGCGGCAAGTTGTTTCCTAAGGCACATCTATAGCTTATTGCACGCTGCATTATGGTTCAATCAGGGTTTTAGTTCCGTCAAGAAACTTATCCACTCACCTTTATGTTGCAAAACTACGATGCAACCATACTCCAGATAGATCAACTGCACTGGAACAGCCCTGAAACTGGTTTTTCGTAGTGGAGGCTTCTAAAAGCTTGAGTCAGCTATAAGTTTTCCATATTGTATTCCTATCTATGTTACTGCCTTTCCTTTCAAGGCTGTCATCAGGCATTAAAATAGTAAACTTGTAAGAAAAGCATACTATTTTGTACATCCCAGCGGCAAGTCAAGAACTTTGTTAAGCGAAAACGACTGCGTTTGTGATTACCTACTAACGTAAAACTGGACGGTTTTAGTGTTGCTACTCTATGTTAACAATTTTCCCCTACAATAAGGATGAAAAATCCCTACATTTCTTTAAACAATCTGAAACAAAAACGAAATCATCTTAGGCTACTGTACAAAACATCTGGTCTTGAAACACGACATACTATATGCGTTGCATAATTAAGAGTGCAAAATCAAAATTACATGTGTAAAACAAGCATCATTACACTTACGAAAAGCACCACTGCAGAACCACATGTCAGTTTTTTAAAAAAAAATTATCTCAATGTCTTCTAAGATTAGCCAGCAGCTTTCGCAATAGCATAATCCCTTGCAACTCTCCAGCTGGTTGCGATTCACAAGGAAAAAGTCTCATCAATGACAGGACCAACACCTTCAGAATTTTCCAATTTTTCAAAAATATGCGTTCCTTGCTTTGACTTCAAAGTCACCTGGAAAATTCTCACTAAACTTAATCATTGCTTCCAAAGTGCATACAGCTATAGTAGACAATCCCTCAGCTTGTTTTTGTTGTTATTCAAGCGAGAGAAAGTTCTTCCAACCTCAGCAGTGCTTTGAGGCAATGCAGTTATAAACACATCGCATAACAACTGTACTTTTCACTGTACAGTATGAATATTGTACTTGTACTGCAGTCTTTGCAAATTGAAATACACTAGGCTACAACTAATAGGCTAAGCCTTGGCTTTCACTTAGAATATGCAATTCTAGCCACCAGAAAACTTGGTCACACTGCAGTCCTTACGTCAAAAATAACCCAGTACCACTAGGATTTGTTGGCTTCTAAAGTGAAAAAAACGCATTTTCCAGTGCGTTTTGCAAGCGCACTATAGTTAATAATAAATTGTTGACCAAACACGTCCGTGAAGTATCGCAAACAAAAGGTAGAAACAAAGCGATAAAGATTCTAAACACAAAAATCCTTACGGATCCCCACAAAATGGCGATTTTTCCCGTGGGGATTTCCCACTCCCTACAAAAGCCTTAGTCCCTACAAAAGGATTTTTCCCTACGAGTGGCAACATTGCAGTTCTCAGGCGGCGAAGAAATAACGAAATACTGGTACTATTACGAAACAATAGCGTTGCTGATGCTGTTCCATAAGAGTTTGGGTGAAGTCCGGTACGTAAATCCTGACGTTTAACGAAGAGTAAAGCATTGCTTAGTTTTTAGAGTAGTTTTTGATATCTGTTTCTACTTCTATAGGCACCAAAAAGTGGCGCATTTATGGCAAAGGGACGCCATTCAACGTGGCGCCACGGACGTTTGTGGGGGGAAGTTGCCCCAAACTGCCCCCCCTGGATCCGCCACTGAATTAAACCATGCATGCCCTGTAACAAATCTACCAATGAATTTCATCCCCGACATCCAGTAAACACCAAAAAACTTTATGAAAGCAAGAACGTCACAAACAACAAAGTAGTTTGCAAAAAAAACGAAGCAACAATTCATTCTACTTGACAAAAATCACCTTAATTTTGCGCCCATCGAGTGGTCTAAACCTCAAAACTGGCGAAAATCTATTTACAGAATTAACATTTTAAATCTCTTTGGTATCTGCCTTCCCTAATTTTATTGACTTTTTTGTGCAAAACATAACAGTTTCAAGAACCAAGTTTTTTTATACTGTGCGGGGTTTTCCGGAAGTCCGCCCTGGACCGTTAACTGGAAAAGAGACAAATTGGCAAAATAAGACGTGAACCAAATAACCGCCCGGGCTGTTATACGGCAGTTGCATATTGCCTGTGTCTGATTCGTTTTGTTCATTCGTTTTGTTCTAGTGGTTGCAAATGTAGTGAGCCTTCCATAGCTATTGAAAAGGTGATCTGGGCCGCGATAAAAAGTTTGCCCACCAGTGGTGTAAGGTGACAACTATATTACAATTAATAGTATTCAAACTCAGTATAACGTTGGACGTACCGTGTAAGGTGATAGGTACAAATGCCGGCATTCAACTCAAACATTAGCACCATATGAACGCCCACCTAAAATAAGCGCCCATGGGCCGACTTCCAGAAAACCCCGATAGTAAGAAAAGGCCATAAAATAAACAGATCACCTATTTACAAAAGATTGCATATGAAAAGTATAGATTATACATCGAAAAGATTCTGCTTGAAAAAGATGTATAAAACAGTTTTTTGTGCAGAAACTGCATTGATTTTGAACTGACAAGAAATGATTTTTTCCTTCAACATAAAGTGTATACAGCTCGATTTGAATTCTTAGGCAATCTGCAAAATCGTTTTCTTATTGATTATGGTAAAAAAATGTTTCTAGAAAAAATGTCTTGGTAAATTTTTGTCAACACCAGGTTTTTTACTATCTGAGGTTGATCGCTCGAGTGGACAAATATATTTGCCGATGATTATCGATTTTTTGTTTTTCTTCAATGTAAAATGTACATAAGCATGGCAATTTAACATGAAGATGGAGTTTTACTTTATAAGCATTGGGATGTGTTCATTTTGCAGATGCAAGAACGCACAACGTTTATTGGCTGTTTTTTGACAGCAACCATCCAGTCCCGTCGCAACGGGGAGGCTTTTGGGGGCTTAGCCTTCCAAACAAAGTTCCAAACGCCCCAAATTGAAACATGAAATACTATATATCAGTTGCGTTTTTGTCAATTTTTAGAGTTTCAAGCCCCCCCGCACAAACCCGAAGCCCCCCCCGAAGAAACACAAAGCCCCCCTATTGAAAACTTTCTGGCTACGGTTCTGCAACCAACAGAACTTCTGATCTTCATCGGCATTATATGTATACTTTATTTGCAACCATTCTTTTCAAAAGACTGCAACTGCGTTATTGTTGTGTTAGTTCATAGTTTAGATCAGTGTCGGATTAAGGAGGCGCGGGTCCCGTAGCGTATACGAGTAAACAGCGCGGGGTCCTAAGTTAAAAATACACTTGAATAAGTGAACAACTGTTAAATCATAAATCCTGTGGGCATCCATGTGACTACCATTACGCCTACTAAATTTCGCAAATCGCAAGCACAAAAACCTGGTCCTACAGTGCATACCAACTGGCTAACGAATAGATGTTAAATCCAGGGCTGCCAATGAGTTGTTTTGAAAAACCCAATATAGACTCACCGATAAAACAGATTTGAACAGAAACCCCCAAGTAGACACAAAATTAGGTGAATCTTTCTAATATCTACCATATCTCGGAATCTGTAAGCCACACAAAGTGCCGGTGAATATATTCTGTAACTTTGCTAATGAACTTTTGTGTTTGTTGGAATTAGTATATCGCTGTAACACGGACATTTTGCATTTCAGACCGTGATCTAGCAGAACTTACAATAACTAAATCTTTTTTCCCAGTGCCCTTCTGTCGCTAACCTTCGACATTTGGATCGTTTAACTACTCTACCTTAAAATTGCTGTGTGTACCAGTACCACTTTCTTTTTTGCTTTGGGCTTCCTTCATTAGTATCTTTGTCACTTGACCTCATTGCACCTAGCTAATATTTACAACTACGGTGTCAGTTGCTTGTTCATCAGTTATGCTAAAGACTAAGATACCTTGATAAAACAAGAAAAAGAAAGATGAAAGTAGAAATAAAATTTCATCAATCCTATTCTTAAATTACCGCTGTATAGGCAGTTAATTCCTAAAAACCCAGATCTTCAGAAAAAAACTAAATCCAGAAACGCATTGAAAACCCCAGATCTGGGGACAAAACCCCAGGTTTGGCACAACTGGCCAAATTATCTTGAAAGTGCCAAAAAGATAACGCAACTTATAGCACAGGTCAATGTGATGTAATAATATTTTCTAAAAATGTCATTCATGAAAATACAATCAAGAAATGTCTGGATATTGCTGCAATTTTGCCTCATTGCTTGAGTGCGTCCCGTAATGTTGCAAATTATTGTAAAATCACAGTAGTCTGATTTAAAAGCATCCAAGTGAAAACCTTGGAATAATTGCTTGTGACAAATTTAGCAAAACATTGACTTCTTGGGCTGAAAAAATTTATACACACAAGATCAGCGGTGGATATTAGGGGAGGCGAATGCGGCGGTCGCCTAGGGCTACCCTCTTTCAGAGATGTCATCAGGAACCCATTTTGAGAGTTTCGCACTTAATCTTTGCAATGTTTTGTCTTTGCTCAGGATACCTTCAAACATCACACGAGTCGGGAAATGAAGGGTGTTATGCAGCCCTAAATTTGAATACGTTTTCCTGGGACATGTGACCTCCGTTGTTTCCGGTTCAACTATTTTTGACGCCCCGACGTCCATTTTTAATCACTTCTACAACAAAATCGTATCTGCGTAGCGAAACACACATAGCATACAAGTTTTATACACTGTACCAGCAAACAACTATTTTTATAGAAGGAAATTTTTATTTTTGGGTACAAAACATCATGCGCGTTTAGATCCGTTTTTTCTTCATATCAAGTCATGGTGTACGTCTACTCCTTACTTAACAGCTTTCCTATGTCGTATTTGCCATAAAAAGTTTTGCACTTCAAATCAAATTGAAATTTTAAGGTAGTAGGGTATACTAAATTTCCTACACATCAGGGTAGTGTAATGACCCAATTTTGTATTTATAGGTTCTCAGGGACATTTTTGCAAAATAACTCGGCACCATTCCAGTTGTCTATAAACCATTTGTCATTTTTCTGAGTATATGAAATCAACAAAAAAGCAAACACCACGGTTGTTGGAATGCTTGTGTGCAAATGTGCTAAAAGGGACCCCTCAGCAACTTTAATGTGTATTTACGAAGAACAAATTAAAATCAAATGACTTGAGACAATTTGCAATGCAAAATTGGCTTTCAAGCAGAAGCAAATTCTCAGACAAAATGAAACATTTAGCCTGCTTTCAGCGATTGAAGTTTCTGTATAGCATGTGCAAAATATAGTGCCTCCGTTCTGACAGTTTGCCTCGAGCACTTACATTCATACAGCATATCCACCGTTGCATATAATTAAGAACAAATTTAACGCAAAGGACCGCGAGACCCCCAAAAACGCGAAGCCCGTAGCAACTGCTACCTTTGCTACTATATTGTTAATCCGGCAGTAGTTCAGATGTTATATTAGACAGACAGAAACTATAAAGGCATGTGCTTTCACGTCACATACATATGAAGTATAAACCCGTTTGAAAGTATTTAACGATTAAAAGAACTGAAACTTATATAAGTTGTGTTATAATCTAAGTGTGTATACGCTTCACCGACCTGCAATTATCGCAGTAATAACTGAAATCCGGACTCGAAAGATTCATTTAGATTTAGGATTCAAATTCTGTTTTTGATTGACAAGCGTCTCCAATTTTGGAGAGCTTGTAGGGTTGGATGCCGATTATTTTGAAAGAATCCACCAAATTTATGTTCAGTCCGATCACTAGGGCAACCAATGTTTGACTTAAAAACTTATAATTTTGACTTTGTAATTTACAAATTTTGACTTTAGTTTGACCTATAAATTTCCTGCATTTGCAACTGAAATGCCGAATACAAAGCATATATCAGAAATTAAACCGATAACTTGTGAATCGTTATTCCGATGAAGTGAAACAAAAATCAAAAGTGTAACAGACCCAACAAAACTAGACGTAATAAACGGTAGACGGAAGCAATACAAAAGCAAAAGAGAAACACCCAGTATCAATAAATATCCTGAGTTTACTGAGGAAGTTCTGCATTGTTATACTTCAACATCAGGCCCTGCTTCACATTACTGCTTTTCCATACGCATACTGGATTGAGCATTTATGAAGCCAAGTACTGCAAGACCACGTTTCTTACCTTACCCACTTAGCCTGCTTAATATTCAATCGTCCAGTGGTGGGCAAAACAAAATTATCACATCAAAAGTCGCAATAAATCCGCTGTCATGTCAGAATTGCAACTAAAGTTGCAAAAGCATATCAATATCTGTTGCAAAATATCGAAAAAAAGAAAAACCCTGCTTGAAGGAAATTTTGACCTTAACGATAAATTTTGACTTTATGTTGACCTAATAACTTTGGAGTCGCTTATGGTATCAGTGCAAAATTTGGTTTGTGGGCGTTGCGTAAACTTTATAAAAAGCAAAAACAATTTGACTTTGTTGAGTTTTGGTTGCCTTGGTTACCACGAACGCTCGTTTCTCTCACATTTTTTTGCTAAACTGCAAGTCGAATGTTTTTTATTTAGTACTTAATTATCGTATTGTTTTGTCTGAAGACCGTAAACGAAACCCAGGTCCAGGCTTGCTGACCTTTTCTTGTCCACCCTTCCAAGACGTTGGAACGTTGGATACCTGTTTGCATGCACTGAGCTGCACTTCAAAATGAACAGCAGTTTCTATGAAGTAATTGCTAATGCTGAAAAATCATGCGCAGGTTGTTGACACCACATGCTGCAATTTGAAATTCGCTCCGATAAGTATTTATTTAATTTGCCGTTAAGCACAGGAAAGAATCAAGCAAATGGCAACAGCAGAGAATTGCGAAAAAGGCACCGTGAAAAGGTAAAGAAATAAACGATCGGCAAGAACAAACGCAATCGCATACGATCGACATCACGAGAAACTTGAGCAGACGTTCATGTGTTTTCGAAAACCATTATGACTTCAAAAGAATAAAATTGTGTGAAGTCAAAAGCTTCTTTTTGTAATAACAAACGTTTTACAAATTAAAAAACATCAAAACTTGGCATAGGTTAAAAACTCCTCATGCCCCCTCGTGAGCGTTCAAGGTTCCCGATGTTTATCAAGCAAAAAAAGGTTATCACTGATTTTGAATTTTAACACCTTTTCGATATACCGCTAAGTGAAAAAAAAGATATCTAATGAAGCAAAAGAATAACCTTGATTAATGGATTTCAATCATAAATAAAGTATCAACTTTCACGCATGACAAGGTGTGCCTATGGTGTACTGGTAACAAAAACGTTGTTAAATACCAAAACAAGGTGAAGTTTAACATTTGTTATCGGTTTTCATAAAAACGGTCAAGCAGGTAAAGCTGACGATTCTATAATATTTTCTTAAATTTCTACACGTTTCTGAATCATGAAGTGAATCCGTCAAACATAATTTCATTGATCAAACGGCAAATCAAACTTGTCATTTTACCCTCGTCAGTCATGGGCTATGTTCGCAATGTAGGGAAGCGAATCTGCAAAACAACTTAAAAGCCTCTGGTGGTTGACATTTGTAAATCGCTAATACTCTCTTGCACTTAGCTTCGAAGAGCAATTCTACAGATTTCTGAGAATTTTCTGTGAAATGCTCGGTCTTCCACAAGTTTTGCGTAACCGCGAACTTCGAAGCTTACTTGAAGCATGTGGTAAGCCGGTAAGCAGGAATTCAGAATAAGCAGTACTTGTGCAAGAACACCGATGCGACAAAGTTCCGGCTTCCGAGAAAATCAAATTTGTTTGAAACTGGGGAAAACCATTAAAATTACGCAAGCTTCGACTGTAGCCTCATTTTGCTAAAGCACTGGGTTGTTTAAAAACGACATATGCAGAAAATGAATGCCTTTAATTTTTACCAAGCAATCACTTGAAACACTTGAACAACTTTAACACGAATCACAGAAGCAAATATTTTCAAATGGTAGATAATCATCACCTTTCTAAGTTATGAAGGATTCAAAGAACGCAAGACAGTGAAACGTTATAACTGTTGGCAAGTAGATAAGGAGATCGCAGCTGTTTGCATTCATGCGCAGTGTTTGCTTTCAACACTATGTGATAACACTTTTCTGTGTTTTTTTAATATTGCTGCTAGGCAAAGCTAAATTGAGGTATCGCTTTTACATCTCGCAACTTTTATGTCTCAGCTTTCCTCTTGTTTTGTGTCGCCGCCTGGACAACAAGTAAAACGCCACGGCGTAGAAGCAGCAACCAAGCAGGAGTTGTGCCAGCGCCGTCCCGAACAAGTTTCGCCGGAGCCTCGCTTTGTCGTAGACCTGGGGAAAAAAGCAAATATTCGATGTGAAAACTCTCCCGAGCGCAGCAACTGATGCACTGACACGATAAACGTTTATGTCGTAACTTTTATCTCAAAGATAAGAAACGTCGGAAATCCATTAGTATTTTTCGGTATGGAGTAAACTTCTAGCAGTTGCACCAGGAGCGTTGTAGGCTGCACGAGTATCAGCTACAAGCAGCAACCTCCCTCCGTCATCAAGGTGCGAACATTACTTTTTAGACTACAACTCTGATTGCTATGATTTGTTGCAGAACACCTTTCATCGGAAAGATAGAGGAAGAAATGGGTGTCGCGGGTCCAGGCCGGTGGGTTTGGTGGATGGCCTGGCTCCGCGGCACACGTACAGTGATAGCACTGCTTCGCCATCGATAAGCGATGAAGGAGGCGCAGCCGCTTTTCTCCAGTCTGTGCGCACGACCACTGCTGAAGCCATCCGACATGTGCTCTGATAAAGCATGGCTCACTATTTGAAGTTTAACTCCCAGGATTGTCCTGGTGCTTTTGTACAATCTCTCGGTTTTCATTTGGCCAGAAACATGGTTTTTGATGTGAACAGTGAGTTCACATCTCCTAAAATCAGACCAATCATGTTTCATTTCGAACCATAAATTTTGTAATCGAGGTATCTTTTCAAAGTTCAAGTCAGAAAGCAAAACGCTTGATGTGTTTGGCGTCACAGCAGGGAGGATTTTAACTGTGTTTTACGGAAGACCCAACGCGTCGTTCACTGACAAGTTGGCTAAAAAACTGTTCATTTAAAGGCTGATTCGTTTATGTCGTTACACGTGGAAATTAATGCTGGTCGAGAGGCGACATTCACGTTTTCGTCATACAACAAACATCTTAAACCTAAACTGAAACAAAATTTTTGAAAAAGTTATGTGCCTGGACTTGCCGTTTGTTCGAACTCTTGGATTGAAACAATTTTTGCAACGCAAGTTTTTATTATTGGAATTCAGGGATTGCTTCAAGCAGCAAAATATAAAAAACTGATCATTTTGCTGATTTCCAAGGTGACGCAGTTTGGTGATTGATTCAACTGCGTCACCTTGGGGGGGACTAACTACGAATTATTTCTCTCAAAGTAGACTGCAGGTGGAAACACGTCGGCATGTTGGGAGGCCAGGCCGAGAGCTTCCAAGGTGTTTTTCCACAAAGTGACACTTCAAAATACGTGCTTTGTTTGTCAAATTGGACTCTGTAACCGCTCGTGTAAGGTTTGTCCTCTCTTTCGCAATTATCCCTTCCTAAATGTGTAGTTTTGGATACTTCAAAGCAGCAACTAGTTGGTCCTTGCAATTCATCCAGATGTTTTGGCCTCCAAGCACAGCACTTGTTTATTAATTTCTAAGCGGTATCGAACCGCAAGCACTTGCCGGCGATCATGCGGCACTTAAAAACCAATTGGCAACTTTTCGCTGAAGGTAAACGACGAAAGGTTCACGCGTTGTTTGCATGCTCTCGTGAAAAATTGATAGAGTGTCATGGGCGTCCGCAGAAATTTTTCCACAGGGGAGCAACGTCGACATCGCTTAACAGTCACTGTCTCGCTGCCTTACCCGCCAAAGATGTCTGCGCTCAACAGTCACATGCGGCAAAACACCTATTGCCTGAACGTAAAGTGAATCCTTGAAGATTCGTTGCCATGTTATTGTCACGCAATAGAGGTCAACAGCAGAACAATCCGCTTACAAGTTTCGCAACCTGCCCCTGCAGGCAAATGAGCGGACATGAGTGAATGGTAAGCTCACCACTGCATGACACCAGAACAGTGAACCTCTGGCGCTTGTGCAGTGTGAGTGTCATATCGGCAAATAAACTGTGTTTACAAGCATTACATCAATTAATCGGAATTAAGCTGCTGACTTCAGATTCTGTAGACATTTTTGGTTCTTAGTTCCAATTTCCAGGGGGAAAATGCCCGTTTTGTCCCCCTTGCGGACGCCCATGTAGAGCTTTCTACCCTGCTTTGGCCACGCAAAGACGAGTTCAAAGCATTTTCGTACCATGCGGTGAAGCAGGACCGCTGTTGTCCGGTCATCAGGCCCGTAGCCTGATTTGGGGATGTACGTAAAAATTTGAGGGGGGCACTACCCTCAAATGCCCACCGTGGATACGGGCCTGTCAGTCATTGGTGACACAGAATCGACGTGCTTGTTGAAAGTTTAAGATCTTTTAAGTTATCGAGCGGCACGCAGCTTTTCGCGTGAGGCCACGGTTTTCCAGATTTGTTTCCTATCTTAAGCTCACGATTCTACCAGTGGCGACGCCAGAAGCGTTTGTGCAGATTCATGCTTGACATGTTCCTAAGCACCGATATTGTCGGCAACGAGTATTTGTTTTTGACACGCCCAGCAACCACAGTCTATGCTTTCGCAGTATGAATGTGTTCGCCTCGATGCATTTCTGCTGGTTAGTGAACAAGTTAGTAATTTGATGCAAAGCTAATTTGCAAAGTACTCAAGAAGGCTTTATACTTGGTCTGCTTGGCCAGGCTACTGGGGGAACCTCCCTCTGTGGAACTAATTATAGCAATGGAAAAGGCTGTTATCATCTGACAAGCACTAAAATTATAATGCGAAATAGCTAAAATATACGCTTTTCCTCCTTTCCACCTTTCCGACACCCAACTATCCATTTTGATATGTTTCGTTGCATTTTTCACTATTGTTACCGTGCGCAGGTAAACTCATACCTGTGCACAGGCAAACTTATACCGTTTCGTTCAACCACGTGCCGTGATCCTTTAAATCAGAGCTCCATTACCAAGCGTCTGAAGCCAAACAGCAGTTGAAAGGAGAATAGAAACCGACAATTTTTTTAATCAAAACTCAGTTCGAAATGAGGTTATCGTAGTTTTCGGTTTGGGTTGTACTGTTCACGATCAACTAGATAAGAACAACTGTGATGATGGAAACGACTGTTTTAGCGTCCGTCGCCAAACGAAGTTACACTTCCACATGTGTTGCACCATCATCTGACCCTACACCATTACTAAAACAAATGTTATTTTAATCTTGCTTGATGTCCAATTGGGCGTAGTGTTGCATTGCAAGAATTGTGTGTATGCTTAAACCAGTTTTACTGCATCATATCCATTGAAGCAGCATACGAGCGAAGCTGTGCAAATGGGTGACATAAAATTTCAGGCAAATCTGAAACAGGTTCAAACGTTCGAACCCGGCACTGGTTCATTACCCCAACTTTCGATTTTGTGCACCAATCCTCCACTGCAGCGGGCAGCGATAGCGGTTGCCTGGCTGACACAAAGCATCACTCTTTTAAACTTGTATTTGTTGAGAGGAGAGCAATCAATCATTCGCAACGACTGACAGTCAACCAGGGGCGGAAGATCGCATTACATTCTGGCATGCGCGGAGCAAATGCTATCGGTTGCGTGTTGTCTTATGCATGACTGCCATAGAGATCAGGGTAGGGCAGGAATGTCAACAGGTTCTGTTAAATTACCACCGTTTCCGATGGTCAGCTTGTAACATGTTCTGGACGATGTTCCGCATTGGAAACTTTACACATGGTTTGTCCCTGGGTTTACCTCCGGCCCTCCCGCTGCAGGGCTCAAGTTGGGCGATTTCAATCTTCGCGAGGACCTTTCCCTCGTGCGCAGAGCAATTTTTATAAGATTACTTGGTTGATAGATAACGAGTTTTGGTTGTTATCTGATACACGAAGTGATTATTAAAAGTGCTTCATCAGATGCAACAACTGCTGTAATTCCGGATATTAAAATTCAAGTAAAGGATATATTACAGTCGTTTGCTGTTCATGTTTGACATTAACTGTGTTTCATGCCAGTCAGTTTTACAAGCTCGCACAAGACCAATTAAGTTCCTTTTCAAGATGCCCGACCAAACCACCCGGCAGGTAGTGATTTATGGCGACCGTAAGCACGATTTCGTGTATTATGCTTAAGATACAGTACATGTACACGAAAGCAATAGGCTTGGTCTTGTTAAAAGATGTTTAAAATAACGGCTGGGTCTTAAACGAGCGAACGTTTGCTGGCGGCCGATGAATTGGGTGGATCGACCATCGTTGACATTACTACGAACGTTTAATCTGCATCAGCCAAAGTTGTTCTAACGATGAAAGGAGACGCTGTGCGCGAAGCGTAATTTCGCAACTTTGTTAAAGCTTTAAAGAACCTAATGGGATTGTGCCAATGAAAAGTTTTGCTAATTGGCCTGTCGGCCCAGTGCATTTCTTCCTTGTCATACTGCAGCACAAAAGAATGTGTTCTACGCTCCCTATAAGTCCACGATTTTCACGACGCTTAATCTTTACAAAAGTGGGACGGGCGCGACCGTTATTTTACTCACTATAGAAACATGTGTAGAACTGGGTGGAACGTCATTACGGATTTCTGCGAATTCTTGTAAATATGCGTTTGATGGTTGTGCACGCACCAGACGTTAAAGCGGAGATAATGGCTTAATGGTACTGTAGTTAAAAAACAGATTGTGTTTGCTACTGTTGTGTTCAGTATGAACTCAAACGAAAGCTGTTAGATTTATGCTTTTGCTTTATTTGCATCTCAAAAAAGATTGGCAAAAGTGGAAACATTTAATGAAGTAGCTTGTTCGTAGAATGATTTGCCAGCAGAACAATGTTTGCACGTACGCTGGAAGATTGCTTTCGTAATCTTACACTCGAGACAACAGGCGGTCTTGGATGGTTTTTATGGTCAAAGATTGTGAGATTCTCTCATCACAAGTTGCACAGCGGCCCTGCATAACCAGCACTTAAAATACGACCGCTAGGTACGAACTGCTTCTTAACACAATCGGACAGGCGAACCAAATTTGCCAAACTTTTGTGGACAATTTTAGCGCCGAAAAACGTGTTATTGCCGAATTTGCGGCAAGTGCTTGTTTACGAAAGCAGTGTTATTGTTGACAAGAAAGCGACAGCGACACGGAAGTGGTTATAAACAACAACAGCAAACCTACCTTTTAAAGAGACTCCTTTCTTGTTTGCTACCTTGCTGGCAATTAGTTTTTCGTGCAAAAAATGAGTTTAGAAAGCGTCGCTGTCCACGACCCGCCTGCCGTTTGTTTTCAGCATTTAGTCAACGAGTTTTTAGCAAATGATTCTAAAGCAAACAATTTGTCAGCTTTTGAAGCAGATCATTTATCCAAACCCGAAACGATAAGCCTGAGACAAGGAATGCGAATAACCGGTTTGTTTTTCTTGTTGTGCACAACCTCTTCGATATTGCCGGCCACATTGCGTTATTTTTATTAAATTGCGGTCGCTAGAGAACAATATATTTTTATTTTTTTCTTGCATTGTTTCTGTTCTGCTCCCACACTCTTAGCCTAGCCTGCTTCCACCTGTCTGCTTGGTCGTCTTTCGACTAAGTATACTCATATAATAGAGCAAGAGATTTATTAATGCACGGCCGCCATAATTTATATTTTAAATTACATGTTCACGGCCTCATGTGCACCCCTGCTCTAGAATGTTCCTACGAAATAATGCAAGCGTAGTGCATGAACGTTAAGCGAATATTATCTGGTAACGGTCACCCCAGAAATTTTTGGACCATTGCATGCAGCAATGCTTTAAGAAAAAAAGTGGACCCCGTAGAACATTCGGTGTTTAACCGGGTGAGCTTGCTCCTTCACGCAAATATACTTAATTACATCTACCGTATTTGGGGACCGTATTTAACAACATATGGCAAGAGCTCAGTAGCTTTTTAAAGCACTATAGTGTAAAGAACGGGAAGCTACGTTGTTTTCAAAGCACCCTTTTAGCGCTTCAGAGCCAGCTTTCGGTCGAATGCAGGCAAGTTCTACTCAACGTTACAACGTTGCTACATGGTCTTGCGGTGCCTCCTACATCTGACAAACGCAAATCCATTTAAGGAATCATACAGAAGAGGAACATCGAAGTTTACTAAGCTCTTCGTTGTACAGGCTCTTGCAGACCAACCCAGACCATCAGGTTGATTTTAAACAAACCCGAGGATATTGGCAGTGTTGCAACCTCTCGGTTGGCATTGCGTTGAATGTGCGATTCACCACGAACGGGGTGTGCGTGAAGAACAACACCATATATATGTGGCGCGAACAAGCAATAATAGAGTGATCTCGTCGGTTGATCTCTATTGTTGCTTGCTGCCACAGTGTGAAGCTTTGCGCATATGCCGCTCGGGCTTTTTGATCGCAGCAGTAATGACAACAGTTGGCGGCGGCAACACAAAGAAAAGCTTAACGCAAACATCCCAACGATGCCTCTACGCGTTTTCAACCTGCAGGCATTGCATCATCCGTGAGACCATGACATCAGCACACGCCATCCCCACCGACATGTACCCTCTCAATCACGTGACTGCTAACGCTTCGCGTCACTACATCACTGCCGTCAGTTCTCCTCGTTTTTCGTTTACAACACCAACCTACGTACTGGCTGCACAAAACTTGCAGCAAAGTCACTGCAGTTCATGTTACGCCGTACTTACTTATGATGGCAGCAGTGTTTACCAAAAAGTTACGTTATTTCTTTGACTTCGATTCCTGCAACCGTTTAGTGCAGTAAGAAATTTGCAGCTCAGTCGAAATGCATCGATATTTCATCCCGTCACACATGCAGCTTTATCCGCTTTACGCTTTTATAGTCGTATACGGCGTTACTCACTTTACAGTCCATTGATCCCGATTGGGAGCTCGACAGTAAGCACGCGGTATCTATCACCCAGCCGACGTAGACCGGCGACGGAATCCACGCGAACAGCCTCGTGAACACGAAAACAAGTCCGATTGCGAAAGCCTTGAAAAAAGAAAGAAGTGTTAGATCACTTATTGGACCGAAGTTACTTTTCAAACTATCAAAATGATGAAAACAGTTCATGAAAAGACCATTTTCGCAAAATCACACACATATCTTTTGAAACTTTCTGTTGGGCTAAAAAAACACACTTTGCAAACAATGCTTTATTTCGGCAAGAACGCAAGCAAACGGTATATGCCCTGCAGCACAACATGTTGCAAAATCACTTTGTAGCCACTGGAAAGTTTTTCCACTCAGGCGAACAGGCGGTTTTATTGCAACGCTTCGCAAACACAGAGATTTCGAT
>Ga0210059_1007872_pt1 | contig 16900 bp, 7 predicted proteins | sample Ectturendosymbi2_FD_188042 | JGI IMG/M metagenome (GOLD analysis project Ga0210059, IMG submission 188042) | Ecteinascidia turbinata endosymbiont from Florida, USA - Sample 2 (SPAdes) (version 2) | ecosystem: Host-associated > Tunicates > Ascidians > Unclassified | place: Key West, Florida...
CTAACTCCGTAAATTGATTCGGTGCTGAACCACTTCCTTTCAGCTTATTTAACTCCAGATGTGCTCTCAGCTTTGCGTGATCAGGTTTGCGTCAAAAACAAATGGCACACCTTGAACCAGCTGGTGCAAACGAAAGGCTGGCTGCAATGCACCTCCCCACCTTCACAGTAATCAGGAACTTTAAATGATGAGCTTGATTTGCTTGAACCAAACCGAAGTTTTCGGCTTAAAATTAATCCCAAGCAGCATCTAAGTTACAACCAACACCCGGACTTAGTTTTAAGAAACTGCCTTCGAGTACAGCCATGTCAGATTCATGCCATTTAAGTGTTGTCAGTCGGCGCAACTTGTACAGCACCAATCGCAAGAATTATTTTTATTCTTACGTTTGAGACGTAAACTTATCTCACTCTGGTTTACGGTACCCATGCCGGCTGCAGACAATACGTGTTCACGTGAAATACTACAGCCAGGGCACCATCGATCTAGAACCAAAAACAAGGACGGCTGATGAAAATCTGATTTTATTACCTAAAAAGAAAACAATTGTTTATGTTTGCACGACAAACGTCAGGTAATATGTTTGCCTACTTATCTCCAGGAACAATTTGCTTCAGCATTGTCTTATTCTCGACATCCTTCTTGTAATCGTCACGAAAAACATTTTTTTCGCCTGTTTATTTCTTTAATCAATTAAATGCTAAGCCTTCGCTACAAAACCAGCTTTCCTAAGAATCCTAAACAAAGCAAACAGCTTACATGCTAACAATGCCTGATAGTGCGTTACATCTCTGTGCTGCAAGATTACACTACTTTTATGACGTCACAAAACCTGATTACAAAATATTTGCGATGAGGTAGCAATGGTCAGTCCGCCTATCAGATATTGCAATTATTTAAAATTATTATGCTACAGAAAATAAGAAAAAATAAGGACGCAAGTCGCAAATAAGGACATTTCTTAGAAATAAGGACAGTAATATTTTTTAAGACGTAAACTGCAAAATAAGGACAAATCTTAGAAATAAGGACGGTATGGTAGCCCTGACTACAGCCGATAAGAGCAAAAAATGTTTAAAAGGTCAAATGAACGGACCTTGATTCCAGTTGGTGTACACAACTTTATTTCCGTTGGACCAAGTGTATCTTCCTCCACCCCACTGTATATCGTTCAAACCGATCCAGATGTTGTGCAAAGCTCGAATGCACTGAGCCGTGACGAAAGCTGTGTGTGTACATGTTATGCAAAACATAATACAGAAGGCTATAACTGAAAATGCACGTTGCTGAAGAGCAGCAAGGTTTAAAAATACGCAAAAAATTAAATTTTAGCGAAAGCGGCACGTACGATTATCGTACTTCATCGACAACTTTTCAGCTCCATTCAAGTTTGCAAAGCATAAAACACGTGCAGAACACAATAGCTAATAATTAGGCATTGTAAAAGCATAAGTTACCGAAAAGCACTTAAGTTGTTAAATTTGTGAGTTTTTTAAGTGATGGCTAAGATAAGCCCTCAACAAATTTTTCAAGGAAGTAAAATGCAAAAGAGTAATCTCCCAGCATTATCAAAAAGCGTAGGTCAAACCACTTGGGGCAGGAAACGACACAAGACGCGAGCACAACGTACGAAACAGACAAAAAGGACGACAGCGAAACATTTATATTTTTCGTAAAAAGCAGTTCAGCATTTTAGTTTGTCTGTACGGAAAGACCTTAACATTGTATAATGGAGCACACGGAAGCAGGCTAACATTACCGGTCCTTACCATTGTAATACTTGTCGTGTATGGCAGCCAGATCTCCTCCCGAATTTTTGCATTGCTTGTTCGCATCTTGCCAAGATGCAAAGCAATTCAGATTCTCCGAATCGGCAGAAGCATCGCAAAGGGTCGAGTCACCGTGTATTTGATAGCAGTTGTTGCCATACATGAACCAGTTGGCTGGACATCCACCTGCGGCCGATGGCAGAATTAAATAGGGCACTTGAAAATTACTGATGGGGCCGTGCGAGCGGACAACAGTTGTTCTTACGCAACCAAAATTTTGATAAGAAATACCTGTTTTGAACCTGCAATTAAAAGTTCATTTGCTGCATGCACTGACTACTGTTATGCCACATTTTTGCATGATATTTAAGATGACGACACACAACTTAACCTTTTGCGGCTTAAAACAAGATTGCGTCGAAGTGACAACAACCATACAACATTTTGCTCGTTTCTTCGTTGAAACAATCTTTTATTTTTTTTGAGCAATGACTGGATGACATATGAAACGAGTATGCGCTTCGAAAACTGTGAAGAAACGTTGGTGTATTTAACACGAAAGACTTACGATTGTCATTTAGATGAAAAGAAAAGCAAAAGATCGCTGTTTGCTAGGCAAATTTGAAAAACGCCGACGACCGAACTTTTCCTAAAAAAAGTTGTTTTTTTGCAATACTATCTGCAACGATTCAAGTTATCTTCATGCCAGTACGCCTTCTACTTTTGTCGCAGTTAGTTTAACCAGCTGAATAACTCTGTTGAGTTTCTGACGCAGCTTCAAGTAGTGTTAAACGTTACGACACGTATCTTTGTTTGTACAGTCACTGCCAATGGCGTAACTGACGTGGGGGGCGGGGCGACCGTCCCCCTGGCAAGCTAACTATAAAAACCGGGCCCCCTTAGCTTACATTTTATATTTAGTCAGGTTTTTTCAAGGCGTTTTAGGGACCCGATTCGGGTTCCTAGAATCAGAGAAAATTATCATCAGGTCCCTAGAATCATAGAAATCGGGTCCCTACATGTCCATACTGGGTACCTAACATTTTCCTTAAAAAAACCTGATTTAGTATCCTTTTGGTTTTCAGTAGCTGGTTGCTTTTTTGCGTTTTTCGGGGTGCTTTCTTGTTTTTTACGTAGCATAGGGATCCACATTCGGATTCGCTATCATTTCTAAACTTTTTTCTGAGTGTTGACTAGTGGTCCCCCCAACGGTAGACAGTAGGCTCCATTCAGCCAAGTTTTGCCCCCTGGATCAAACCTCTAATTAAGCCACTGGTTACTGCGAGTGTGACTTCTACCTGTTTTGCACGTTGGAAAAATGTCTTTGTGACGTTCATTTCAAGTTTGCTTTTCAGACCAAAAAAGGTTAGAATGTACCAACAAATGCCCCAACAAATTTTGAAAAGTCTGCTGGAAGATCAACTGATGTGAATGCGAAATTCTTTTTTTTAATTTATGTTTACTATAATTTGCTCTCTCAAATGTTGAAACTGGAGTCTGCAAACCCTTCATTGTAGCTTAAGAAAACCTCCATTTAAATAATTCAAAAAGCTGTCTGAATTATTATAATCAGAGACGATCGGTGACAGATATTTCCAAAAGGTAGCGCAATTGGTCGATGAAGCCGTTTCATATCCATAACTACAAAATAATGAGGATGTGTTAGCACACAACATACGGTGATCTACAAAGTTATAGTTTTAAAATTGATGTTCATGGCGGTTACTTTGCTAAATTGGATTGCGTAGGCGTAAATTCTCGCACTACCTGGAAGAGGTTGCGTAGGCTGAGGTGGGTTGGGTGGGGCTCCTAGGTATTTCTTGCAAACATAACCGTATCCCACCAATCCACAATTTTCGTCGTTCCACTTGCCCTCATATTTGTTCAATGCTGTGACGCACTGTTCCATCCCAGCAGCGTCGTTCGGTTCACCTGCGTCACAGAAAGTTATTCAGTTCACACTTAAAACTAGGATAAGAAAGACGGTAGGTCTGTGCAATACTGAGCATTGTGAGTTAAGATATCACAAATCTTTGGTCTAGCCACTGGTCATTAATATCTTTACATAATCTCAGCACGAATCATACTAATAGAAATTGTTTCTGATTTTATGAAGCGATCTTGCTTTTGTTGTCGTGAATTATTATCACTTCATCTCTTCGTGCACAGCACCACCACGGGAAGATGTTGCCCGTTATTCAACCAAACTTTTCAGTCTATTAGATATGATCTACAAAGCATGGGCCTCTTGGTGCACGAGAAAAAGGCTTAAACCAGTTGAAGACAAACAAATTGACATTCGTCTCAATCTTGCGTGTGATCAATAACTCGATTTGGCGAGAATTTAAATCGATAATATGTAACGCTGTTTCGTTTGAAACTGCTGTATACAAAACATGCAAATTCAGGAAAAATGTGTTGGTGGCGACAGTTTAGTAAGCCAACCTATTGCGTCAAACTTTGGTCCACATAAAATTTGTACCAGCTGTACACTGACGCGCTTTTCGGTTCATTGCAGATGGGGATGGCATTCTGCTGCACAAAGTAGACCAAACTTTTGCTGCAATCTTAAAATCTTACCAGAGGCCCAATTGACGAAATCAACTGGCGTTCCATCCGTCCACGAATACTCTCCATTCACTCCGCCTTGTTCGCGCATTCCGATCCAGAAGCGATCCACTGACGTCGTTTTCTAAAGCAAATTTAAAATTATGAAAATAGCGCTGGGAATGTTCTTAACAAAGGTTAAGCTACAGTTGCTTTTCGAGACCTATACCCTCAAAATTTGCAACTTGCTTTTCCCTAAAAATTATTCTTATACTGTCAGAAGTTAAGGCCTGCTTTTCGTAAGCCTGCTCTTTGGAAAATCGCGCACCAGATAGATTTATACCTAGCCTTCGATGTTTGTTTAGATTGCCGATTTCGACGGGAGTTGTTGTTTTGAAATAATCAAGGCAATTCTTTGAAAGGAATCACAGTAAACATCCAAATGTGGAGAGAACCAAAGCGTTCTTTAAATCGATGTCAAAGCACAACATGACTGCTTTTTCGAGTTTGCGATGCCAAACATAAACCGAACGGAAGTCCGCGGCTGGCAGAAAGAAACGTGGCAAAACCAGCAAAGCCAAACTTGACAAGAAAAATTTTACTATCAAAACAATGACAGCAAGGGACCTACCTTTTACCAATAAATTTTCAAGTCAGTGGTTTGCGGATTTTTAGTGTAAATAGTTTTCTTTCTTTAAAAATTTTGCAAGGTTGGACAAATGTATTCAAGTGGACGCACAAAGTGTAAGCATGTCGTATCCAAAAAAACACACATTTTCCCTGTCTGCATACGTACATTACTATTTCTCCAATGCGCAAAAGAGCAATCAGCAAAGTTAAAAACACTAAGTAAAACTAAAACCAAGTTCACATAAACATTTTACCTTAATTTGGTTGGTGATAAACGAGCTTTCGGCTTGATTGTGAACAGACAGCAAGTATCCACCGAGCGTTTGGCATTTCTGTTAAAAATGAAACATCTCAAAATTACACAAGCTTGATTCGAAAAAACTCAGTTTCTGCAAATCTACGAAACGAAGATAAAGTCATTCAATACAGATTGCTGACCAACTAATCGGTTATAAACAAAAATAGCGCGCTTCAAAATTTCATTGTTAGCAAACAAGGAGGTCATATTGGTCCCCAACGGTAGAAATTCGCTGAAGCTACAGTATAACTCCAAAAACTAGCTACAAGCAGTATATTCTCTTTTCACACGTATTGAAAATTCAGTTTACGAAATTTTACTGACAGACCTTAACCTACGGAAAAATATTGTCAACATGTATTTTGCCAAAAATTCTAAAAACACTGGTTTGTATAATTATTACTGCAAATAGTGGTTACTACAAATAGGCACGATGACCTTTCCTAATGCTTGTGGTCTAGAATTTCACATTCCATCGATGGCATCTATCCTCTGTAATTAGCATCATCTAAATGCCAACTGCAAGTTGGAAAAGGCAAAACACTTCACGCATTGCTTCAATTCAGGGCATGCATTTTGTAATTTCAGGTAACCATAACAACAGTCATAAATTTTGATCGGCTTCAACGAAGATTGTACTAAAAGACATCAGACCTTATTGAGAGAATGCAATACAACAAACCGTAGAAGAAGCAAGATTACCGATGATTTATTAGATAAAAATTTGCAGTAAAGAACGAGCAGGCAGCACACTAATTTGCAACAAAGCTTGTCCGGAAACGCACTTTGGTTGTCGGTGCTGGACACAGTACAGAAAAATATTTCGTCATGATATTTGTTTTTAGTGGACGCAACCTTTTCGCAAAATATTGTTTGAGAAAAATAGTTTTCTTCGCTTTCAAAGAATTGGTAAAATACAGCTTCTTTGAGACAAAAAATTTTTAAGTGGATTTTTCAAAAATTAAATTTTTTGCATGGCGCCAACGGGCCATTATACAAGCGTCCAGAAAATCAGACTAATATGGTGCCTGGTGCCTTGCCACAGTTCATGGCTCACACAACTGCTACCTCTAGAGATTCTGGCGCATAAATTAACTTGAGAATATTTTCAGTAGGTTTACAGGAAAATGCAACTAAAATAAGAAATCAAACTCAACCTCAAAAATGACAACATTTTAGATATCATGAAAATCTGACACGATATTCACCGCCATTCACCTGATGCCGATTTGTGATTAACACTGAAGGGGGCTACGAAAACTGTCTTCTAATGACATCTCGCTCGAGGGATAAAAACCTAAACGTACCACACTCGCGTCGTGGAAATCAATAAGGTTGACGTCATTGAAGAGATAGCACATGTTTTCGTATTCGAGCCACGTTCCGTCAGCTTCTGATCCGCAGGAAGGGTTTGGCACCCCTGTCGGGGGGTCGGTCGGGATGACTGGATCAAGGCTTTTTAATCGCTTGCAAACCCATTCCAGCTCCTTGACAATATTACAGAATACACGACGATCAGAAATCTTCAGACAGAGTGACGATTGCGATAAAAATGTAAACAAGATCAATAAAAACAAAATTGAGAATGTTTTCGAAGAAAACATCCGAAAGGAGAGCATTTCATTGAAGCATTCCATTAAGCCATTGGTTTTTTCGATGTTTGTCAGCGACAATGAGAAAAGGAAAGCAGTGAAATGAAAAAAGGAATTCGCACCAAACCTATTTACATAAAACGATTCATACAAAGATTTTTATGTTGAAAAAAATTCGCACTGATGTCTTTTTGCGTGGTGAATATACGACACGCTCGTGATTACTTCATCAAAGTTTCTTGGAGTGTAATTTTACTCACCTGGAAACAGTTTATATTTTCCCAGTAACCGGTGCCGTAACCTGCCTCGTACTTCATCGCGACGCAGTTGTTATCGTTGGTCGATGATGGGGCACCGAGGTTCCAGCCCGTGTACTCAGTCGGGGTACCATCCGACCACGCCCAGCTGCCGGCACCCCTGATCATTAGAAAACGTCGCCATTATTGCCTAAACGCTGATATTTCACGGTCTACTGAAAGGCAAGATTGCTTTGACAAAAACGCCGTAACATCCTAATTGTATTTTGAAAAATCAATCTATCAAAACTACCTTGAAATGGTAATAGGATTTTTGAATGCTTTCATTTTTAGGGATTTTACGCACACTTTCAATGTGTTCAGACTGACTGTCGAAGCAATTCGATTTTGACATGTTGGCAAACAATGCAGAAGCAACGTTCCGAGTTCTTTATCATAAGCTCAGACGCAAATAGGGTCTCCCACATTATGAACCCGCAGCTTAGCACACCTTGACCAAAATCGACCATGGAAGACGGCACAGCTTTGGTATTGGAGCTGCGATCAAATAAATGTCTTGGACAAGCCGTGGCGTCCGGTGAGAAATGTTCGGCTGAAGTTTTTTTCACGTAAGTTTCGAACCAGCTCCAATATTTCTACGCACAGTCTACTTTTTCATCTTACTTGTTGTTGAGTCCAATCCAGAAATACTGGCTTTCTGCGTTGTCTTTTGAAATAAGATTGATAATATACGCTTCTTCTTGTTTGTTGTGTATTGATACCAAGTCGGCTTGATACGACATGCACTGCAATGGAAACAAACGACTTAACCTTGCGTACAAAAAAGAGTCGTGTGTAAAAAATAACTTAGAAATCAGAGTTTAAACCAGGATTGTGGAGCCGGAACTCAAACTTCAAGCTCCAGCTCCAGGCATCTAAATTTTTTGACTCCAGATCCGGCTCCATATTTAGATATTTTTGGCTCCGGTTTCGGCTCCAGAACGATTTGATCCATTGAAAACGGAAAAGCATTGTGTTATTTGTACAACTCGCTTGACCTACAAACTAGGGCTGTGGAACCAGAACCCAAAATTCAAGCTCCAGCTCCGGCTCTACCAGCTGAAAATTTTTGGCTCCGGCTCCTGCTCCAGCCACCCAAAAATTGCTTGGTCTCCGGATCCATAGCCCTGGATTAAACTGCAGAAACCCTTGTGAAGTTCTGTTAATTAAAAGAAAACCAAAAACTCACAAATTCTTGCTAAACGATTTTTTTACCGTTTTCGAAATCGCTAACCTCACGCCATCTGCACATGCGCAGAGTGATATTCCAAGTCATGCATTTCACAAAAGCGATGGCTGTTCTCTGAGATATCAAATATGCTGAGAACTGGTGATTAGGGTTAGGATTTAAGGTTAGGGTTAACTTAGAGCTACGTTTAAAAAAGAAAAAATGAAGTCTAAGACTAAGTCAAACATTTTTCAGTGGGTAGTTATTCCCAAATTGTCCTTGATTGTGGACTATTTGATATCTAACCACAAGTTTTTATTTTCATAACAGACATCAAAATTTTTTTCGCCAAAGTTTATTCGTTTATTGTGACAAGCCAAATAACTGACATACAAGAATAGGTCAGAAATTTCGCTTGGCACCCGGCGGTACCTTGAACGAGCGACCACACGCGTCCAAAGCTCGTTTGTACTCGCGTTTGGTTGTTTGATGCAAAACTAAATAACTCGGAGATTTCTTTCTCGATTGGCCCAACATTTTCAGGGCTAATGCGTGTAGATATGAAGAACGTTTGTGCTAATTTTAGTTGGAAAAGACCGCGAACAAAAAGAGGTATCGTGTTTTAAACAACAACGGACTGCACTTTGCTGTTTTAAATAAGTGTTGTCGGCTGCACGTAGCAGAAGATGTTCAATGAAACACTGAAAAACTCGGAGAGTTCATGCTCAATTGAGCTCAAATTTTCCGATTTAATGGGCATATGTATGATGAACAATTGTGCTAATTGTCGTTGCAAAATACCAAGTACAAGAAAGTTTTCGTGTTTCACACAACAACATTTTGCACCTTGCAACAGTTACAGAGGACGCGTAAATACGACGCCTGGCGTACACTGGCGTAGAAGCAACTTGCATGTGCTTTCTAATATCGCAATTTTTTCATCATGATTTTACCGCAATATCTCATAGTGGGCTGCATGCAAGATCGTCAGTAAAAGTGGGTCGAAAGCCGAATAAGTTTGGAAAGCAGTTTATTGAATCTACATACATAAACTGACTCGTCTTTCGTAATATTAAGAATGATTTTTTACTGGTCACGAAAAATACCTACAGTTTCAAGTTCAACCGCCTGCAATTGAAGCGCAACCATGTTTCTTTGCGAAGTGATTGTTTAACAGGGCATGTGTTGCACATCCTTTCACGAGGCAGTAAATCATTCGGAGATAGGGTTCGTAACTTTTAAATATTGAGTGACTAACAACACAAGAGCGTTAATAGTTCGTAAACCAACTGGATAGATTTGTTTGCAAGCTTTTAATAGATTCATTGCTGATTCATGAAGAAGATTCCAAAACATTTTCCGAGCGTGATGTGAATTGCATGACGAGTTATTTATAAAATTGTCTGCCGTCACTGCAAACGTTCCCAGAATGCTCATTCCTAAAAGCAGATGTTCGTGAAGCTGTTCAGATTCTTTTCAACCCGTATAATGGTAAAAGGAAGGTACATTTACAAGTTTTGAACTAAAAAATCAAGCACGCGTACTCTCTTCTACCAAGCCCCAACCAGATTTCAAAACATTGAAAACCTTGAGAATCCGCAGTTCAGACAGAATTAGTTCGTAACAAGCAAGGAGTACACGTATGTCTTTACATTCAAAGTTTTTAAACAAAGCCAACATTTTCAGACGAAATATCCCAATCCTATCTAAGTAAGACAGGAGATGCTAGGCTCTACTGACGCAATTGTTTTTTATAATTTAGAATAAATGATACTGTTTTTTCTGGCCAGCTGACTTCTTTTGTTGGATCAAAATAGAGAAATCCGCTGAAGAGATTGATCAAATTTGGTAAGCCATAAAAGAATGGCTGCAAAAACGGCGAACGTGCTTGATCTCTGTGTAAATGGTAAAGCAAAATTAAACAAAATAAATCCAAGACAGCTGAACACGATGGTAGAATAACTCAGCTTCAAAAGGAAAATGATCAGGTATGAATATATATGCACATTGTTTACAGACTTGTTAAACAAGAAATGCACACGAAAAAGTAAATATTTTATAATACGACGACGTTCAAGATGGGCTGAAATCTCACATCAAAAAAGAAATGACTTCTTTGCACATAAAAAATGCCCAATAACATAAAAGGAAGACAACCGGGCGTATATCTATGAGGACCTTACTTGTGTCTGCTACAACTTCTACTGCATAAGCAAAAGCACTGCAAAATTTGCATCGTGCTTCATTCGAAATGGCAATATCAAAGCTAATCTGAGGCAAACTAAGAAATAGGTGATCGCAGCTTCTCCCGATGATCGCTTCAAGCATTCAGTTGATTTCAATTTCTAGCAAATGGGCTGTGATATCTTATTGGCATCTACTTTTCTTATGGATGTAGAGTAATATGACCATGAAACTACATCTGCAACGTTTGCAAATATATGTCTATTCAATCATGGATAATCTATTGTACCAAAAAAGATACTTCGCTCATTAGAAAAAACACGTGTTGGCTGATACACACGAGAAAAGTGTTGATCTATCTAGACTTTGTATTAGCGTATACCAATTTACGATGAGATGTGTTTTCAAACATGCGAACACACCAGACTCCAGTTGTTTCTGAGAGACTGAGTATGCAACCTTGCGTGTTTTTTGTGCCAATTCATGGAACTATCTTTTGGAAATTTATGTGTTTTCTATTGAAAACTCACGTGTTGTTTTCCAACATTCACGTGCTCTTGTCAAATTTATGAGTTTTTATCTGCAAAATCGTATGTTCTTTTTGCAAATTCATGCACAGTCCTTGACAAATGTGTTGTCTTTGGTAAATTCAAGTTTTCTGGTTTTTCATTCTTCAAAACCGTATGTTCTGTTTGCAATATCAGTGTCGTGTTTCGGCAAATTCTACATTAAATTTATAACCTTTAATCGTGCAATATTATATTCTTTTTAAGTAATGTGCAATGCATTGGTCATTTGCTGCATTCTCAGCTCTGAACACAATCCGAACTTTGCTTATTTTTTGTCTCTGAAACGGCAAGTTGTGTTCACGTTCTCCAGCACGAGACACTTCTTTGTCGCATACTAGCCCAGCAGTGCACGGCCCACGGGTTTGACAGGAAAACAACTTATCTTGGTTGCTCGTCACTGCAACGTTAACGTTTTCTGTCAAGCAATATACTGCAGTAATATCAACCAACCTGTGATGTTTCATTGCAAAAATTATTGACCTCAACGCAATATCTATCTAACCAGGGGCGAAATCAGCTGAATTTTTGGGAGGAAAAGGATTGCAACTGGTTGTTGTAGCTAACAACTAAAAAAGTTGTTGGCGCTTTCAAAGTTTTTTGGAAGTTTCTGGGGGCGGTCAATTGCCCGGGTTGCCCCGGCGGTTGCGGACCTGTATCTATCTATCTATCTATCTATTTAATGAAAAGGTAGGAACACCTTCGATCACCACTAGCTATTTACATATTGTTACTCCATGGACTAGCAAAGCTAATTTAATTTCATTGACAAATTACAAAGTCGGCTACAAAGATTTGTGTTTACTAAGCAAGACAACAAACACTCATTCATAAATGGCAGTTACTCAGTATATCTAATCAAGTTTCGTCTTGTGATATCAAGCAAAGTGGGAATGGATTTTTAGTTTTTCAATTATATATAAAATTTAACAGCATTTATTTTACTTTTTCGTTTAGCTTAACAGGTAACAAAGATTTCAACGTTTTCTTATTTTTCCCAGTTTACATAATATTTTTAAGCTTAAAATTTGATTGAGTACAGATGTGAGCTTTGCTTTTTTTCAATAAAAATGTTTGGGCTAGCACTAAAAAATATGAGACAGGAGAACCCTGAAACATTGTACCTGGTGTCTTGCATTGTCCCAAATTTGCTTCTTCTCCCAGTACTCTACTTCAGCCGGTGATATAACCTTGTAGCAGTAATCACTATCATCTCCAGGCGTTGACCAATCCCATGCACATCCTCCTGATGGTGCTGGTGTTGCTGTGAGAACAGAAGCACATCTTCATGTGATAAAGCCTTTTTCGTACAAGCCAGTCCTGCACTTTGCTTATTTTTGTTATTCTGAAATTAATCTTGCGAAAGTCTGATACGTCTGCGTAATTTCTAATTCTAATCCGCCTTTTTCAAAAAAATCAAAAACGCAGTGCTCTTCCTAGCAGAGCTTCAAAAGTAAATTTCCGCAAATGTTTTTTCGTTCTCTATAATGGCAGACCATGCAACATTCACACGTAGGATGTCGCTCTTGCGCCTACGATCAATCAAAAATCGTGCGTACTGATAGCAGGAGTCGTCCATCCTTCCCGTGGCATTTCACATATCGAGTAGGCCTCTTTTTCGCATCGTGTGCTGTACCATAAACCGTTCCCGAAAATTCCTCCGTAAAGAACTGTGCATTCGCCGTTCAAGATGTCTGAAAAACGAAGCCAACCTTGTTGTCCCTCAGCGACGCAAGCACATCTGTCTATGTGATCAAGTCAAACGCTGTGCTCGACTGATCAGATCAAGGCCTAAACGCTGCTATCCTGTCCTGGGAATGAGCAAACGACGCTGCACGTAGAGCCGATATCCAGTTTTGTTTTCAAACTGCGTTTTCAATGACAGCGACCAACAGAAAAAAAAACTGATAACGAAAAGTTTTCGTCAAGGAAAATTAACTGACTGAAAGCGAACGCGATTGCAACAAAAATTGTTGAAGGTCGGCCCGGAAAGTAATGTTGTTGCTGAGTGTGCAATGAAATTCTGCACTCAGGAAAAATTACTTAATGGTAGACGTACCGGGATTGCTTTTAGCCCAGTTGTCGTAAGTAACGTCGTTGCCGCTTTCCCATTCCCACGACACTCCCCCTCCATCAGAAACGTGGGCATGGAGTCCTAGCCACCATCTCAAGTCCTCAGAACCAACGATTGTGTGGATAAAACTCTGCACGTACCTGTGTAGAAAATGGGGGGCTTTATGTTGACATGCAGTGTGTAGAAAATTTATACGTATGTTCATTCTTGACCGTCGCAGTAGAGTTTCTCTTTTTTACATTGCCGATGTCTTGACTCTGGTCGATCACCTCGCTTATCTGATTTACTTCTACAGTTAATTTGCACAAAAATACAAGGACTAGAGTTTTTAAAAAAACTTTTGGTTTGCCAATTGTTTTTTTCACAACAAACAAGACAGACGAGAGTAGTATTTGAAAAACACAACAAACTACGCAATTCGATGCTCGATTTTCACTTTAAATTTTGTTTCAATTGTATATCGCCATTTAAAGTTTCAATTCAAAGTTTTCTTGAAAAATACTCGTGAAACGGAAAAGTTGTTGAAAACAGTGGTATCAAATTTGATCTTTGCATGCACCAAATCAATCTGTACAAAAGCAACTGCAGTTCCTGAGCTCCTGCAAATAATGTGAACCGAATTTGCTGACGCCAGAGTGTTGCCTGTCCGCTTAAACAGATGTTTAAAGCGTTTCAAAATTTTTTCTTGATATTCTTCCTAAGCACACGTGGAAAACAATATTGATGGTCATGCAGAAGAGCTCGTTCAAAAGTTACTCATTCCGGTTCGCAAAAACATGAAAACAAATTTCACAGTTTTTTTTAAATACACTAAAAGGAAAAAAAGAACAAAGTAACAGCGACATTACACAAATATGAGCGAGTTAGCAAAGCAAGCGGAATAAAAATATCGATAATAATTTGAACCGTTTTAGAATAATTTTCTAAAAGGACAAAGAAAATTTAAATGTATGGACGTGAATGTGCAGCAGTAGCACTACAGATGACTTTCATCCAATTGCAACCACTGGAAACGATTTTCATCAAAACGAAAGTACCTTGTTTAAACTAATTCTGTAACGCTCTTTTTCTTGAAGCCTACCTGTCTCTAATGTGGATATTCATAGCTCCAAGGCCTGCGCAATAGGTTTCCGAGTCCGGTTCCGTTACGGGAGTGCGCTGGAACCAATAGCAGTAGCCTTCGTATGCCATCCAACCTGTCAAAGAGATTCAACTTCTGCATTTTGACAACGAATTCGATTTTTGCTGTATTCAGTGTTAAGAAAGGAAAAGAAACGAAACGAAATTAGCGTGCGAGAAAAGGGGGAGAACCCCTCGGGTATGCTACTTTTCACACGGTTGCTTACGGGCTGCTATATAAGCAGTGGTAGTGACAGAGATTTGACAAAGCTATTTGAGATCGATAAAATAATCTCGAAGTCGCATTCAACTCTAAGAGTACTATTTGTGGGCAGTGACGAAATTACTTTCACTGCAATTGTGTGAAATTTTCTTTACTGCTAGTTTCAAAAAAATGCTATTTCGTAACGCGCGTTGCAAAATCTACCCTTTAGTCAGCGCAAAACTGGATCCCTGCATGCTTCGTCTTCTACTGTATATGAAAAGTGCGCTGCTTATTCAACATAAAAAACATCGGCGCCACGTTAACTATTAGTTAAGGATTTGTTATAGAAAACATTTACATGAATACCACTGCGCCTCCTGACAGCACATCATTTCTTAAATGATTTGCCCAAGCGGAACACACAAGTAAGACTTATAATGAGTTTTATCGACAAAACATTTTTGTATTTTGGAAGAAATTTGCAAGTAATTTGGGGATATTCACGTCTAGTTTGACTGCAAATTGTAACATCTCCTGGGTCACTGAAACAACGGAACACAGGTCCGCGTTCTGAGTGTGTAGACCCCGCTTCAGGGCGCTGAGATTTTTGCTCTGGAAGGTGCGCTTTATCTTTTGCTTTAGGTGGCCGATTTGTGCTGTGCCTGTGGCTGAAGTTGATAAGACGTAGCTGCGAATGGTGAGATTGGGGTAGAAAGCGTTCGCTTTTTGCAAAAACGTTTCCGCTGCATGTTGGTTTGATTTAAATATGTTCCAGTGATGTAAACTGACCAAACTGATTTTGCAAAAAGACATCATATGTGATTGAAAAGGTTGAAGCACTCCGCTGTAATTTTAATGCTGCAGAGTGTTGCACACAATATTTAAAAAATACTTAAACTTTAAGCTGGCGTAACAACAATGGTTTAAAAGAAACAAACGCATGGCAGTTGTAGCAATTCAATAAAAATGAATAATAAAACATGTAATCCTCTAAGACAGGGGTGAGCAATTAGAGGCCCGCGGGTCACACGTGGCCAGCCAAAGCATTTTCAGTGGCCCGCGAAAGCATTAAGGAAAAATCTTCAAACCTGAAATTTTTTGAAAAATGCATAAGGTTACATTTGTCTCATTGAATTGCATGCGGTAGATAAAGTGTATTTGCACAAGAACAATTAGGCTATATTAAAAACCATTTATGTGTACCATTATTGTGTTTTCTTTACTTATTTACTTTACGATCAAAATAGAAGGTATGACCCTCCGCTGAATACGGTCTTCTCAGAGTGGCCCCCGAGCCAAACTAATCGCCGATCCCTGCTCTAAAAGATTCAGTTTGGCCATGGGAACGACTTCAAAATCCCTGCTTGCAATTGCAAAACACTAAGTACAAATTGCAACGCTTTGGTGAAAATCTAATAGAAGGTGTAAACAGACAACCAAATAGCAAATGCCATTGAGCATCCCTCAAGATAATTACTGATTAACCCGTAGTATGTATTCAAAGTACAAGTGCAGTGGATCACCGCTCAGTAGCGAACAGATTCTCTGTAAACGCCGTGTAGTGGTTGATTGGTCGATGTGAAAGGATTCCCTTCGACAGATGCCATTCAAAGCAAAGTAATTTTGTTGAGATGTGGTTGACATTGAGCAATGAGCGTCAAGCGTTTAAACATACCTTCAAGGCATCCTGGAGGTGAGGTGGGTTTTTCCGTTTCTTCCGATGAGTAGTAGCCCTTGTACTTTTTGCAAACATATCCCTTTAACACAAAGTTACCAAGGTAAACAAACAGCATGCAAATACAGGGTGACACAAAAAAAACGGTCATCAATAAAAATCGAATAACTTCCAAAATTTTATTTAGATTGACACAAAACTTCAGCTGCATTAGGTCAAGCCTGTGTAGCAGACATCTCCAAAGTTTCAAGTCTGTACTACAAAAACTCTTTGTTTCACTGGCGCTCAAAAAATGTGCTCCAGATGAGCTCCCTGGCGCTGCAGGCACATTTGGATCCGGCGGGCAAAGTTCTTGATGACCCTCCCGCATTCCTCCTTTGGGATCGCTCTTATTGCTGCTGTGGTTGCTGCCTTCAGGTCAGGGATAGTCTGGGGGTTGTTGCCATACACCCTGTCCTTAACGTATCCCCACATATAAAAATCTGGAGGGTTCAAGTCCAGTGAATGCGGCGACCACTGCGGGTCACACCTGCGGCTGATCAGTCGGTCAGGGAAACGCTGCTGTAGCCATGCCAATGAATCGATTGAGGAGTGGGGGTGGCACCATCCTGCTGGAATCACTGGAGGACCCTGACGACCCCTCTCCGTCGACCAAGTGCTGTCCATAACTTGCCAGGCACCTGGACATATCGCTCGGTGTTGATTGTCACAGACCGCTCGTTGTCGTCCTCGAACCAGAATGGTCCAATGATGCCATGTTTGGAGATGGCAACCCAG
>Ga0210059_1007873_pt1 | contig 16900 bp, 14 predicted proteins | sample Ectturendosymbi2_FD_188042 | JGI IMG/M metagenome (GOLD analysis project Ga0210059, IMG submission 188042) | Ecteinascidia turbinata endosymbiont from Florida, USA - Sample 2 (SPAdes) (version 2) | ecosystem: Host-associated > Tunicates > Ascidians > Unclassified | place: Key West, Florida...
TAATAGCATAGAATATAAAAGTCATGTAATATGCTTCTTGAAAGCTTTCCCTTTCGAACTGATACATTCCTTTGTAGCAGGGGCGGATCCTTCCAGGGGGGGCGGGCGATCTCCCCCCTAAAACCTACGAAAGTAGCTTTATTCACCATGACTCCGCACAATTCGGGAAACAGCATGCACGATATAAGGCCATTATGCCGTCCATTTTTTTGTCACAGCAGTGTTGTGAAGTGTGCTTTATCTCTCTCACAGTAGCGAAGCCGATACGAGACTTGACTAACAAATATTACTTAAATTTCCCCCCCAACATTACTGGCTGGATGCGTCCCTGCTTCGTAGAGCTGAACGTCCTCCAGGAGGAAGCTTAATCTCAATGCCAATTAGGTTAGATGCAACTGTAGTTACTTTATTCCACACAGCTTGCCGGTTATTTCGCAATCCAGCTAAATCATTTAGAAGTTTTTGAATGTTAGCAACTTCTGTATCAAATGTTGCTTGCCTGGCTTGAGTTACTTTCATACAGATGTCTATTTTGCTTAGAATTTTGAACCACACAGCTCACATAAATGCACAAACAAATGACTTCAAATATAATAATGAACCATTTGCACCATGCTTGGATTTAGTAGGTAGTTCATTGTCAATAACTCTTCAATGGAAGTTTTTATACCAGGTAAACGTGTACAGTAGTAGAAAACTTTTGTCCCGATGAAAGGATTTTTTAGGGATTTTCGGAAAAGTTTGAAAATGTGCAAAAATGAACCATTTCATTATATTTTGCAAATCATGTTTAGTTAAATTTTTAACACTTATCATGGCGCTCCGACTTTATGCTGCACCACCACAGATTTAGGGATTTTTTGGAGTTGCATTTGTGAGAGCCCTGAATACAAGTTACAGTGGCAGTGCTTGATAGTTACAATTACGTAAAACAACCCTGCATATCTTTGTACAATTGTTACGAAAACGTGTGAACTGTCAGTAACCGTACGTTGCAAAACGGTAGCGCACCGGATTTAGCTTCATGTTGCTGACTGTTGCGTAATACACATACTAGAAAACTTGGCAGGGAACTGCGTCATTCTACAATTTGACGGGCCTTCGTAAGATGCATCTTCTGGCACTAAAATGCGGCGCTGGTTCTTGTTAAACACCGTAGCTTCTGTGAGAAGCGACAGCACTTCTTAGATGCGGCTTATTGCAGTTTTACTGCGTGGAATCTATCGACGATAAGCTGTACACAAATTCCGCTCAACGTTAGCTGATGTGTATGAGGTATTAATAACAAATTGTTGCAGCCCAAAGATGACAACAAAAACAAATAAACCAGCCAAGAGCTTGGGCAAGTTCTTATTTAAAATTTTAATTTCGTATTTGTCAAGATTTTAGAGGGGAAACTGGTTACAGTACCAGCGCTGCTGATGGGCAAAGCGACCATTAATTTGGGCTTGGTTACAGAAAATCTTAGCCTGCGTACTTTCACCTTCCCGGGCCCCTGAACGTACCGGGCCCAGGTACAATGTACCTCTCGTACCCCCCGCTCGTAGGCCCTGGTCACTTGCAGAACTGCCCCGGTCACTTGGGGGGATAAATGCTCTGAAATTGCCTCTGGATCAGCCACTGGAAGAGTGAACGATTGCTGGACAGGCGCAAAGCTTGAACCTGGAGGGGCAAACCGGTAAGGCAATCACCCTCCGAAGTTTCACCCAAGTAATCGGCCAACACAAATGTTAGGCTTGCCAAAAAGTTTTATTTACGTTTCACGTCGTAGCTCAAGTTCAACCAAGGTTCTCAATCACAGTGGGATCCAGGAATTGAGGGGACCGACGCAAAGATTTTGATGGGGGCCATCAACGGTAACAGGCTTCGAACGAGTAAGAGTTCTTGAAAATCCAAAACAAATATCAATCTTACACACACTGCTTGTTTTTTATATTGGACATCCTAATATTTGAAAATACTCGTATATGTAATAAAAATGTAAAATATAACAATTCCCTGCCAAAGCGATGCTTGCAACACTCAGAGACCTTTCATGGCAATCTGCTGGTCAACACAACCCTGCCTTCCCATCCCTGCCGATTTTCAAAATGATTCTTGCACCATAAACTGCTTGCGATTACTCTAAACCACAGCAAACGATTCCAGAGACTCAACGCATTATAATCTACGTGCTTACCAACAGGAAAAGTTTACCATGGCACCACACAGTCAGGCGCAATTTTAAAGTATGTAGATCAACATACTTTGCTTTGACGAATTGCACGTAGAAGCTCGTACGTAGAAGTACGCATCTTGACACTGAAAGTAGATACTGTTGCAAATCTATTGAAGAGTTGTAGCCTATCTTGCAAAAAGTAATACATTAGTGATAATATACAATATACATTGGCGTCAGATAGCTTTTCAGTTTTAGTGAAAGCAATTATTTTGACAAGAGCGTATTTTCCAGTTGTAACTAGCCGCAGCTTGTGCCTTGATTTATTAATTTTAGTCTTGAGTTTGCTTGCTTTCTCTGCCACTGCTTTAGCACTTCAGCATTTCAAAAGTAAGCTTTTTGCTTGCAGGTTTTACGGCTAAGGATGCGTAGAGTTACATGCAATCGATTCCCTGTTAAAAATTGCTGATTGATTTGACCGCGTCGCTTTTGTGGAAAGTGCTTACTTGAAATTGAAAATAATGTAATACATTGAAACCTTTGCGATTTTGAAGCATTGTTATGAATTGGCAAGAAACCTACAAAGCACAGAAATTATTCATTATTTTAGGAAAGAGGGTCCCCACGTCAACTTAAAAAATGGGGACCCGAGCCAAGTAGCGCATTTGTCTCACCCAAAATTCACTGCTGCTCTGTGCGCTGCTATTTTGTGCAGCTTCGATCATATTTTGGGGGAAACTGGTTGAAATTCAAAGAGTGGGAACCAATGGAAAAGCCACGGTGGTAACACGCCACTACGATGGTAACACACCACTACGATGATAACACACCACTACGATGATAACACACCAGTAAGATGATAACACACCACTACCATGGTAACACACCACTACGATGATAACACACCACTACAAACCACTATGATGTTGACACACCACCACGATGGTGACACACCACTACGATGGTAACACACCACTACGATGGTGACACACCATCACATATCTTGGCATAATCCACAAATCGGTTGCTGTAGAGAGAGAACAACAAACTTGAACTGGGATTTTGATGTGTTTTCAATCAAAAACAAAAATATATAAAGATATATATAGATCTTTGCATTTGACCTTTTTGAGAAACGTGTATGTGTTTGTTTGTTTGTTTGTTCGTTTGATTTAAGCAATTTCTGGTGTTTTTTTTTAATCGATTTCGATAATGTTCATCTTTTCAAAACTCAGAAATTGTATTGTTCTTGATAAAAACATATAAAATTTTAGAGCGTGTTTTTACTTACAATTAAATCGAAAGTGTTTACTTTGTATTTAGAGTTGCGGGTTTCTAACAAAATATCAGCCCAGTAGGGTAATCTACACCCTACCCGGGCAGCTGCTTACGACACGTTTATAGAAGTTAACAAGACAAACCACAGATTGGGAATTAAATGTTTGAACATCCGTTTGAGGAGATAAGCCTTCGAAATCTCACTGTACAGTGCCGGACCTGGGCAGCTTTAGATTTCACAACAAGCACAGTATAACCTCTTATATAACCTTATATAACATCTTGTCACATCAGCATTGGAAACCGCTCAACACAAGCATCATTAACGAGATGCGGCTTGCCTTGTGTCGAAACTTTGATAGTTTCCTGCTGACATGCAGGAATACTTTATTATTTCATTCCACTCAGCTCAATTCATATTTTATTCCACTCAGCTCAATTCATTATCACTCCACAAGACTAGCAACCTCTAAAAACCTGTTTTTACCTAGAGTTCACTCTTCCTCAGGAAAATTTTCTCCCAAATTTATTGGCCCAAAAGTATGGTCTTCAATACCAGACGATATTAAATTTTCAACCAGCCTTACCTTTAAAATTTTAAATGGAAACTTAAGAAACACCTCCTGCATGAAAAAAAATTCCCAATTATGAACTTTAGCAACATTTCACTTGTCCAGAACAAAATACTGTATATTCTAGTATTCTGTAACTCTGGTTTATTTTTTGTGTGTATCTACTTTTTCGTATTTTCTGTGTGCACATTCTATGCTTTTCGACATGAAGCACACTTTTTTTTTTTTTTACACATTTTGATTTTTTCTGTTTTGCTTTGTTTTCTTCTGGACCTCATTAATTAGTTTTTGTAACTTTTTTCTTTTTTTTTTACTATTTTATAATTTCTTTGTATTGCTAAAAATACTCTAACCACACCAAATTCCTTCACTTTAATTCGATCCACTCATCTATGTACATAGGTATTCGCGTTCACCTGCACATTTTCTTCACCATGTTCTGCGTTCATTCGTTTTTTGTTTTTCTTTTCATTATGTTTATTTGATCTCCAACTGTTGTTTTTCAACACTTGTCAAAAAGTGATAAACGGGGTTGGTTTACGAGATAACCGCCACGGTCTTTCACCAATCCTATATGACACAGCGCCCGTCTTTATTTAGACTGATCAGCTATTGTGCCATTGTGTTTTCATTTGCTCTAATTGTCGCTAATGGTTGGTTTACTGCATGCGATGGCTTTTATGGTGCTTCTGCTTGTTGGCTGAGTCATATGAAACTATAAACCATTACCATTACCATACAGATCTGTAAAGCCTCGAGGCTGAGCCATGTGCAATACCCGATGAGCATAAGTTCAAAACTTATGTAAACTTTACTCAATAAAAAATGCATTGTCACGGTTAAAAATCTTCACCTGCGCTGATAACAAAATATCTATTTCGCCCACGGAGTCATCTTCAGTTTTTATTCATATAGTACCGTATATACAATATCTATTTTAGTTATTATTTATTACTCCTTGGTGCTAACAACCTGTACGCAGCCAAATCGCGTGTAACAACCACTTAATCATAGGCGCCGTGAATGAAAATTCTACCGGCGTGCGAAATCCACGACGTCGAAAAATATGACGTCAAAACCTGCTGAAGTTGGTAAAACAATACCGGTTGAAATATTCCAAAGCGTCTTAACGGAAGTGATGAACAGCCTTATAATGAAAATCACGGTCAATGAAAACGATATCAATGACATATTGCAAACGTTGCGATAACTCCTGTTATCATCATCAGTGGATTGCAAATTCGCAATGTATTGCACTGATGATGATAACAGGAGTTATCGAAACGTCTGCACTATGTCGTTCATGTCGTTTTCATTGGCCATGATTTTCATTACAAGGTCTCTGACACTAATGTCAATTTTACAGGCGACCTACAATCATTCGACTATTCACAATTTTTTCAAACTTTTAGAACACGTTCACAACAGATTAAAAGTGGATTCATGAAAAGTTAAAAACACATAATTACCTAAAAGTATTTATTCGAACTGCAGCCCCATCAATCTAAACCAGTGCCTCTCAACCTTTTCGCTGAAGTGAGCCAAGTCCAGATTTACGACTTTGTTGGAGAGCCGCGTTAAGGAAATTTGAACACAAGGCAATTGGCACGTTTTATTTTATTGCGGAACGAAGTCTGCTGCAGAAAATATTAGAGGCATTATTGAAAGACTGCTGAGAACCGCGCAGAAGGTACTTGGGGGCCGCACAAAAGATGCTGGCGAGCCGCATGCGACTCTTAGAACAGTGGTTGAGAATCAGTGATCTAAACATCCATCTATGATTCAACATAGTTTGTCTGTCACAGTGGAATGAATATTTAGCAGACTGCAAGAATTCAACCTACGTTCAGTTATGGTCAATCGGAGATATTAACGCGACGAAGTGCACGAAAGAAACGCTCTGCCTCACAGGTAGTACAGGGCAATGCGAAATACATGCATTGCAAACACGTTACACTCGGAAAGGAATTAGTTAAAGTTGGGTTTTCCGTTAACTGTTTCAAAATAGCGTTTGGAGTGGGATTGTTTAAATCAGTGCTTTCCAGAAATTGTCGGATTTTGCTTTGCAATTGTTCCTCATTTACATCGTCTTTGTAAAAGTCACATGCAGGAGAAATGATGCTAGTCTCTGCAGTAAACATTAGAACTGATCCAAGCTGCGTGGCGGTTTACAAGTCTTCCATTCCGTGTTTATCTGAAAACGTTTCAACAAATTTCAGAATAATATCTTTGCACTTGTTAGCAAAGAACTGTTCAACCAAAAAATGAAAAATTAGCGGTAGTGCCGCACTCCTGGCCAGAATTGCGGGGTGCGGCGCCTATACGCATTTAAGTGTCAACACAACCTGTGCTTAAATGTTGTAGAAAGGGAAAAATTTTGCGCCCGGGCCTGGCCCTCAAATGTTCTCCTGAGTAGGGGCCTGAAGGAAAGCAAGTAGAATTTAAAATAAATTAAATAAGGCTACATAATTGCTGAAATTTGCTGCTACCTCTTTCTACTTACCAATGCATGTCTCTGATTTCTTCATATTTTATGCAATTGTTTGCAAATTGTTTTAAATAACAGCTTCTTTTACGTAATTCTCATTCAGCAATTTTGACACCACTGCCTCTTCGAATGCACCTCTTTGTTGGATGCATTGCTACGACTTATGCCTATTTTCTAGTCACTGGCATTGCACCTAGCATCGAGTTTAGAAAAAAATCACTAAGTCATGCAAACCGATAGTGACATCAGGACATCATTCTTTTTTCCGGACAACTTTTAAATAAGCACTGGGCGTATACACTTGACTGCTATACATCTCTGGTAGAATCTACAGTTTATACAGCCTCAGTACCTTGCTCACGTTCCTGTTCAATGTTCAGTGTCGTGTGTCGTATGCTTTCTGCACACGGTTTGTATTTACTTTCAGTCCAAACGGAATTGTGTTAGCTCTGCTGTACACGCGTGCTCGCAACGGAAAGACATCACTAAGTTAAGCAAAACTTATTGAAAAAACAGTGTACAGCGCGCAGGGATACAGCTGATTCTGCTCGGGAAGCACTCAACTTTTATTTATCTTAGGAAAACGAAGAAAAGCTGCAAGACTGAACCTTAGCGATCACACAGCAAGCGACTTCTCGCCATAATTTATGGATTAGCCTTGCTTTTGTGCGCAAGTTTGCACAGGACACCTCGGTTTAGTGCGGTACTTTTCCGACGTCATTGTCAGCTATTGATTTATTCGATCTCCCGGAACGACCAATGTAAGCTCGAGCTTATTTTAGTCCATTACCACAAACTTGTACAAGCCAACAGAAAATCCTTTGATACCGATAGCAGAGGGATTAGTGCCATTTCGCACGCGCCGAGCAGTTTTAATCTGTACGAAAAAAACATCCAAATAAATGTGAATCAACTGTTTTGATAAGACGGCTCGGCCGCCCAAGTACCACTTGATATTCGTTGGCCTTGTGCCGTCACAAAAGGAGGACACTTGTGCGCTACTGCTCCATGATCTTGCATATCAAAGCCAGGTTTGACAGATTGGCCGTTTCGCGGCCAAATGTTGGAAATTTGGCCGTATTTCAAGCTGGTTGGCCGTTAGATTTTTGGGTTGGCCGTCTGGCTTTTTTTGGCCGTTTTTTGAAGGTCGTTTGGACGAAACTTTTTCTGTTGGCCGTTTTTGAAAATATGTCTATATTTTAAGGCTAAACTGTCAACAACAACACCTTTTTTGAAAGCCTCATCCCCTGTGTGTGCGTTTCGCCTTGTGTAGTGAATTATAAGTGAAAGAGAGGCAGTTTGAGTGTGCGATTGTGTTTGCCGCGTTGTACAAACCTTGCACTTTGCAGGCCAAGCTGTTGTGTGTGTGCGTATAACTGTTTATCGGTGCTGTATGGCTTGTAAAGTTGTAACAGACCACAGGCATAGCGTAGTGTTGGTGTGGCTTGTGACAATCCATGTGGTTGATATCGCGTGTAACCAAAAATACTCTTTATATTGTTATCCTAATATTGCTAACTGCCTGTTATTTCAGTGTTCACAGTTCTTTTTATGTTGCCACTATATGTCTCCAACAGACTCTGTGCTAAGTGCCAAGCGGTGCTTACACTTACGGCAAATATAGTTAACCTTTGGAAATTAAGTATGTACTTTCCACGATGGGTGTAAGCAAGGAATCGATCAGCAAATTTTTAATAGGGAATCGATTTCACGTAAAATTACGCATCCTCAGTCCTGAAAATTGCAAGCAAAGCTTACAGGTGAAAAGTTGAAAGGCTGAAGGAACAGCAGAGAAAAAACAAACTCAAGACTACAATCAAAATTTCGTAACACAAGCTCATAAATCATAACATCTTAACAAACTGACTGACGTCAAGAATACTAGTGGCGAAATTAAGTGTTTCTTCATTTCCGAATGATCTTGGTAACATGCCATGTCTTTTTTAACTGTGAGATTTTGTAGCGACACGCAACTAGTTTCTACCTAGCAGTGAATATTTTCTTTCTGCCTATGGATTCAAGTGCTGGCTATTTAGCATTATGTCTTATGTCCAGAATCCCTATGTTTTTTATGAAGTGGCCATTCGTTGAGAACCTGTGTTCGATCAAAATGGCTTACTGAGCCAAAATGTATGCCACTATCTTGACCAGGGCCGCACATTGAAAAACATTAATGAGGGCCGCACATTTATTAATGGCTTATTTTGATCTTAGCAAACTAAATTTAGCTTAACCTAATGCACTGAAAGTGTTCGAATCCAACTGCAATGGTAACAGACGTGATAAAGTGGCGCTGAGGAGCACTTGCATCAAAAATGTCAAGTTCAAAAAGATCAAAACAAGGACAGGTTGTCAGCGTGAACTGTAGGACACTTTTACTACACTGCAAACCTTAACTGGGCTGCACAAAACCCTCGACTGGGCCGCGGGTTGGACATAGGTGGCTTAAAAGTAGGCCTATGTGTCTTGCTGTTGCAGGAGTGGCCAACCAGTCAGAGACCAAGAGCCACACTTCTTATTGTGTTACAGCAAAGAGCCACATTATGTACATTATACATGGGCACACATGAACATAACCCCATCTCTTCCTCATTCACATACATACTATGGCTTAGCTAGATTTATTGCAAATATCACACACCACCAACATGACACTAACAGAACTTTACAAGGCATTTATTGTTATGCTTGTTAATTAGTGGGACTTCTGGTATGTAATTACATAAGAGTCGCATGAAGCTGAGCAAAGAGGCGCGTGTGGCTCACGAGACCCGGGTTGGCCACCGCAGTGCTATTGCATTCAGTGTCAGCGCAAAATGAAAATGAACTTGTATTTTAATGCGTTTTGACTTGTTACAATTAACTGCAAGCTCTGCTTTTGAAGTGTTCAAAATTTGAGAGATGATGATAAAGTAACTGTTGATTTTTCAATCACTTTTATTTAGGTGTTGTGAAAAAGAAAAAAACTTGCATTTTTCTATCATAAGTGACAAATTCTAAAAATAGTTTTGAATTAATTGCTTTCTTGCGGAGGCGCTGTGAGTACACAAGATGTGTTTTTATGTGAATCTGAGTTGTGAGGAGGCAAATCTTAATAAATTTGGCTTTGTTGGCTCTTTTTCGGCCTTTTTTAGTTGAGTGTTTTTTTTCAGCAATTTTGTTTGCCGTTTTTGGCCTTTTTTTACTGAAGGTTTGGCCTTTTTTGAAAAAATAAATCTGGCAACCTTGATCAAAGCCTTGTTGCTGCGCACACTGCTCAGAACTGAGTTTAATCAAAAACATTCTTGGGCACACCCACTGCAAGTATACCACTAATCCATACCACAGATGACCAGCAGACTGCCTAAGCCTCGTGTCGCGAGTCCAAATCATAACAAATCTCGGAGCATATAAGTGTAAAACAGCTCATAGTTCATTTAAAACGTTCGTCTTGTTTTGACAAAAAGTTCCGATCGCCGACACAACAGCGGGAAGCCCTACATCTGTTTATCCAATCAACACGAGAGAGCCTTGTGCGAAAAGTTGTGCTGACGGGAATTTTGCAATTAAAACTTTTTGTAGATTGATGGCCGCGAGGAGTCAAAACCTTATCAAGTTATGAATTTTACTTTTGGTACAAGGCACAACACACGCAAAACTGAAAACAACTACAACAAATGCCATTTGCAGCAGGCATAGAAACGTGAGAGCGGTTGGTAAAATTCATATGTGCTCAGACAATGCCAACACTTTGTAGACTAAATGACGAAGAAACATGCTGAAGAATCGAAACTTTCGTTACCCTGATTCGCTGGGTTCTAAACCTGTAATTTTTGCAAAAAATTAAGTTTCTGTTCAGTGTACTCGCGCTTTACTTCCTTCGGAGTGTAACGAGTGGCATTCCAGCGCCCATCTCCGCTGTGTGCCGGCTGCGATTTCTCCCAAATGAATGACGATGCGGATCACAAGCAGGGCCCCCTCCCAAGCCTGGACTTTGGGGTCCCCAATATACCATGTATTGTATTTACCACACAATACTTATAAAATCAGAAACGTCGATTTATTTTAACAAATGTTTTTAAAAATATGTTTCGGTGTATACACGCACCGATGACGTAAGAATGGGGCTCATGTTGAAATGGGCGCATGTTGACAACCTCCTAGTGGTGAGCCCTGATAAATGACACAGTTGCAGTCAGGCGAATGTCAACAGTCCGAGAGGCGACTCGTATGAAGTCCCGCGAGAAAAATAAAACATAAGAATGGCTGCCTCATATCAAAGTAATAAATCGGAAGATTTAACGAACATATTGCGTGTTTGGCGCCAGACAATTTTTATCAAATTTTTTGGTCTTCTGGTGTGAATTTACCAGGAAAACATACTACCGTTTCGACCTGTCGTACGACAGGTTACTTTCAAAGGAAAATAAAAATGGGTACTCGCAATTAGCGATTAACAGCAATACAAATAGAAAAAGCTACGCATAAGTGAAAAAATAGCTGTTGAGAAACAGCGAGGAGACCAAAGAATTCAACATTTACAACAGTACTGTCAACCAAATTTGAAAGGTAGTCATTTAAAATGAAACAACCAAAACAGATAGAAACTACCAGAACGTAAACGTAATTGAAATGATCAATCAAAGAAAATTTCATCGTACAAGCGCGGGAAATGATCGTCAACATAATTATTTAAAAGGACTGTTTAAGTTTCAAATTTAAGAATAGCTGTGTATTGTGTAACGTTTGGCTGTTTTCCTAAAGTCACACCATTAGAGCAAAAAATGTGAATGATCTAACGAACATTTAGGCTACGATGATTTAACTAACCAGGATAATAGCAGAAGCAGTGAAATTCCACTACAAGAGCACGTAGACAAACATGATGGTGAAAACAATGCACGCAAAGAATGAAATGTTTTTCTGTGTTACTAACTCTTATTATACAAGTAAAAAGTCTCACATCTCTATTGAATATCGTTGAAAAACAGGGCAATTTTGGTAGACAAACACACAGTGTTAATTTTTACAATGTGAATAAAATTAGCGACCTATTGTAATGAAGGCTTCTAAACACTGCTGTAAAACGATTGCTCGTTGGCTAAAATAACGGTACTATCATGAAAAACACAGTGTTGTTGGTTAAATAACTGGATCACTCATTGGTGTAAAGTGTTGAGTTTTCATTGGACAACTCTGATGCAAGATACACTGGATACTACAGGCGCGGGCTACGAATACGATTTTACTTGATTGTATACCTAGGAAACCAGCTATTTTGTTCTTGTACAGTGAAAGGATACAACACAGGTCTACAACGTAATTTTTCTGAATATTTTTTTATAGACTAAATGCCCACAAACAACGTCGATTCAGCAACTTTATCTACATAACTGCCAGCCTACCAAGACAAATGCTGACAACCAAGTTACCCACAATGCACTTCGCTATGCCTGCCACAGATAACACGAAGCTACGGGTCGTGGGAAGGTCAATTTCTTTGACGTCTCCGATAAATATGAATATCGAAAGGAAAAATTGTGTGAAATCAGTTCTTGGTGAGTTCAGTTGTGGCGTTTCTATATGTCCTAACAAAAGTCTTCAGTCAGATTTGGGGCCCTTTATATTAGGGTCTCCCCGCGGTCGAAGGTTACGGGGGGCCGTTCCTCTGGCTCTGAGAAAGGGTGGAAAGAGAAACGGTGGAAAGAGAAAGGGTGGGAAGACATAAAATACTGTTTTAAAATCTTAGGTGTAACCCAATCGGGAGTCAAACCCAGTTTATCAGGTTAGGCGAGCGCCTTAGATGCGCGTGCCCGACCCACTGAATCACAATTTGTAGTCTAATGAAAAATTACAGTACCTCTTTTCAGCCTGTTCCAGGCAGTATAAGACGCAAAGTCTTCTACAATATAGAAAACTCTGACTTAATGGCAAGAATGCTTTTGCCCGCCTGAGGGCGGATTTACCATTAGGCAATGTGTATTAAGCCTAGGGCCTCAAGATCCAAGGGGGGCTGAGCGGGAAAGTGCACCCCCAAAAGTTTTTATTTGTCGAAAATTCGGGAGAAATTCCTGAAAATTCGGGTACGGAGGTTTCGACACCTTTGTTTACTATTGAGTTATCTGACTTTTTTCTCCAAAAAAAAAAAATTTTTGGTCCAGTGCTAGTGTGCGCTTAGCTAAGCATAAAAAGGCCAGTTGTCACTTGCAGGCAGGTGTTCAGTGGTTTGAGGTTGAGAAAAGATTAACGAAGGGTTTCTTGTTGGATTCAAGTCATCGCATTTATAATTTGCCGCGTCACCAAACTTTCATTGCCATTGTAAATAGGTAAAAAACACTACTTCAAGTCCAGGTACATCAACGTTAAGGACACTCCAGCTCCTGTACCACTGAATGAAAGCTGCAGTGCGGCTTAACTTGGCCAGGCAAAAATTGTGAATGTCATCCAGCACACTCGTTCCTGCTTATCATATTGGGTGGCTATATGCTTCTATTTCATCAATCAACCAACCGCATTATATATTGGGTTTGGTACGTTTTTCCTACTTTCTGTGACGTGATAGTTGGGAAATATTTCTAATTCATGAACAATTTGCGTTGGTATCAAGCACATGCATTAAGAATGACTATAAAATTGGGCTTTTGGGGAACTTTGGGCGGATGTATGGTTTGCTCTCTTGTGAAGTCTGTTTTTTTCGTGTATTGCGTCATACAGAGTACAGTTGATCGCGCGCCCAGATCTTATCTTTACACAAGAGTGCGTCTGCGCTTGTGGTTATCGAAAGTGAGAAAGGTTAATCAGTTTATGTTAGCAACTTTCTCCGAGTCGGTCATTCTTCGCAGGCACGTAGTCAGGTTTTAAGGTTTGGGGGGAAAATACATTTTAGAAGACAATATTTTTGTTTTTATTATATGTTTAAGACAATTTTTTCAGGACACAACAAAATTAGGGATGGGCAGAAAAAAACTTGGGGGCCCTGCCCCCGAATCCCCCGCCCCGTGGCTAGTAGGGGTCTGGTCCTTTTTCACTTTTACAAGAGTGAAGTATATTGCATTGTAGGTTCAATTCGCTTGTTCGGTTTGATTGAGGTGACTACGCAGCTTTCCCCTTGCGCTCGCCGCTCAGATCTCCATTGCAGAGCTTCCTTTAGAATTTTCAGCTTAATTACAAGTGGTAGCAGCACACTGTCTAATATCCACCACAGCAGCATATTAGTCTAGTCATAAACATGGACGTATTTAAGGGACACATTAGCTATGCCCATACCGCTCCAAATGTAAAGAATAGTTTGTGATATCATCTACATACAGATCATTTGCAATAATTCGCCGTGTTTTTTGATATTCATATACGCCATTTTCTCAAAAAGGTCGTGGCACGGTTGACTGAGGACGATGACGTCATGAAGGACTGCTCAGAGGGCCCCGCGCCGAAGTCTTGCATTGGGCCCCGCACTTGCTAGGGCCGGCTGTGTTGACACTTCTGTGTGTTGATTGTCATCTGTGTGTTGGTTGTTTATATCTGCAAGTGCAGATCCAAACAATCAACACACTGATGACAACATTAAGCTTCAGGAAAGCGAGATTAAAAAGCATACCTTCAGCAAAACAGATCTTCATGCGTTGTGGTGCCAGACTAAATGGAAGGGTATCCGTGTATCACTAAATTTACCCTCGTTGTTCTTTCGTCGTTCGTAACAGCATATTTATGTGAGCATATGCGTTTTCTATACGGGTGGATGTTAACACATGGAACGGAGGAGAATTCCTTGCAAAGAGGACATGGGGATTGCTCTTTCTGAAACAAAGTCACGAATCTCCCAGATTGTCGCCAGAAAAAAAACATTGACAAAATTATGTATTGTTAAGTTTGAACTCTTGGTTGATTTTGTTTCGTTTTTGCTCGCGTTTTTTCGGACCCGTTCCGGAGTCAAAAATATGTGAAAAAACGGATCCGGAGTCAATATTTATTTTCAGCAGTAGCAGGATTGTGCTGCTATTTGTAAATCGTTGCTCAATTTCAGTTGCACCGATGGTAGCTGGAGTTTGAACAAGAGTCAGATTCTCAGATTTGAAAAAACTCCGGGCCGGTTTCAAAAATTTTGCAACAGGAGCGGAGTGGGAGTCCGGAAATATGACTCCGGCCACCTCTGCTCGGTGGGAATACAATCAAGTATTCGCCCTGGGCAATTATGCAAGTAGCTTGTTGAAGATCGCAACAAAATAATTTAATATTTTTTTTTATTTCTTGAAGTACGAAACAATATGTGTAGCGAAGGCCAGTATCATATATTTGTTTTTTATTTCTATTGCAAAGTGTAAAAGTATTGTAAAATGTTACTGTGGTAGCATGTAGTATCACTTTTACAAGTCGTTCCAAAAAGAATTATGATGTCACCGTAGCGTAGATTACAAATAAATTCGTGTTTTAAATATTTGTATTGCGGCTCTTTGTGACTTGGCTTTTACGATATGCGGCTCATAAATAGAGCAGGTTTGGCCACTCCTGCACAGCAGGTGTGGGCAATTAATTTGGTTCGGAGGTCACTTTGAGAAGGCCGCGCATAGCCATGGGCCGCATGTTCTAATGGAAATAGAAGCAAGCCTCGGTTCAAGTTAACCTCAGCACTAACACTTATTGCGATCAGTCGGAGGATATTTAAGGTTTGAAGATTTTCCTGAATGCTTCCGCTGGCTGTTATTGCCCAACCCTGGTATATAGCGTTCATTGACAGGCTGCAGTGGACAAAACCAGGCCCTTCAAGAACAACCCATGTTGAAGCTCTGTGGACAACAGGAAATGACGTTGCCATTTTAAATGTTTGCGACATCGCGGATCCACGTCATTGGCTTTCAACGGGTGACGTAGATCCGTGAAGTAAATACTAGCATGCCGCATTGAAAGAGGTAAACTTTTCAAACATTTCTGGCCTAATCAACCCTTCAAACTTCGCTGTAGGGCCTGACCCTCTGGTTCCGATTGAACCCTGGCCCCTGTTCTGTCAAGTCTCTGAACGCAGTGATTCCACGAAACGGGAAAGCGTTGCGCGATTTGATTGGCAGTAAAAAAATCATGATACGAAACAAAGGTTTTTGTGTGAAGTTTTTGGCACCAAACAACAACAATCCCAAGAAGTGCAAGAACGCCAAGATGTTGTGCATAAAGATGTGTGAACACGTCATTGAAGCAGGCTTGGACAAGAAGATACATGGGTTCGTTATGAGACCTTACTGCTTCAGCATCAGTGAGCTGCAGTTTCTACAAAATTAACCTGGATTTTCGGCAATTAAAATAACGAAATACAGCGTCTGTTCAGTTTGACAAGTAATTGCGAGAGGCCTGTCATGTCGACACACCCACATTGAGCTCATAAAGCACCATAAACCCTGTCCGTAGTTTCACGTCTGTCTTGCACCAAGCATTTCATCAACGTGTTCAAGCAATTATCACCATTTTCCTGGCCGCACAGTTTTTTGATCATATTACAGAAAAACACCGCACGACAGAAATACGAGAAATAAGTGGTACCAGAAATTTGATTTAGGTAAAAAAAGGTTCCAAAAAATACTGCATCTTCCTTTAACTGCCAAGCACATAATACTGCATGTCGACCACAATATCGCCGCCATCAGGTCTGGAGTTGATGGGATTCACAACTCGTCCGATGTCTTTGATCCTAAAGGGTCCTCCCTGAACCTCAGGTTAAATTCCTGGACAGTGAGCTGATTGTCCTTGTTCGCGTCCTGATGCTCGAACAGGTCGATTATGACGTCTTCGCGGGGGTGGCCGGGAAGCAGTCGAGCGTTACCTCGTTCCACTTGATCGAGGATGTAGGAAGTGAACTAAAAATGTGAAGAAAAATGTTGGTTGTTGATAAAATCCAATGCGCCATGCGCGGACGTGCAGTGCGCCCCCTGCCGACAACGATTTGTGGCGTGGAGGGCAACAGCCGGCTGGGGGTGCTTGAGAGATCTGTGGGGCGACATGACACGTCGGTATTAGGTGCATTTGATGAAGTAAGTTTGATTTATTAGCATTGAAGAATTAGCGAAAACTTTTTGCCTCTGTTTAACTGTTTATTAATATATATGTGCGTACATCAACATGCACCCAGACGTTGTTGTCCAATTTTTCGGGATATGGGGGACTAAGAATCCACCTGGAAGGCAAGAAGAGGGGGTGACAGCCAGGAAAAGCGGGGGGGTGACCACTGAATTAGACAAACACATCAACTGACTTTCCACAGTCAGAAAACCACGATGTTTGGCAAAAACGAACATGTATCGGACAATTTCTGCTTTTTTTCTGACAAGGCGAGAAAAAGGCACAGACCTCCGGAAGATCAACTGCTCCATCGTTGTCTTCATCAATCAGGTTGAAGGCTTCCTTCTCGCTCTTGGGCACCTTCGCGTCATCTGTCCATGC
>Ga0210059_1007875_pt1 | contig 16899 bp, 8 predicted proteins | sample Ectturendosymbi2_FD_188042 | JGI IMG/M metagenome (GOLD analysis project Ga0210059, IMG submission 188042) | Ecteinascidia turbinata endosymbiont from Florida, USA - Sample 2 (SPAdes) (version 2) | ecosystem: Host-associated > Tunicates > Ascidians > Unclassified | place: Key West, Florida...
AAAAACAGAGGGTGCCCCGAATTTACTGTATTGAATGTATATTTCTTATTATTCAAGATTTTTGAGCAACTTGCGCTTGCCCTGAAAAACAGAGTTGCCCTGGAATTTTTCACTGTACTGAAATATATTTTGTTATTCAGGATTTTTGAGGAACTTGCGGTTGCCCTGAAAACAGAGTTTGCCCTGAAGTTTTTCAAGCCCGAGAGGGCGGCCGCCCCCCCCCGCCCCCCGCCTCGTACGCCTATGACTCAGCTGTCATATGAATTCGCTAACATTTACACTATCCGCAACGTTTGAATGACCATGGTCTATGTTGGTAAACTAGACTGCTTCGATCAGCTTCCTCTGAAGTAGGATAGGTTCCTTTGGCAGTTTCATTGATTTGCACTGAAGTTTCATTTGGCTTATTAGATAGATCAGAGGCTTGATTAACCTGAACATGTTTGGTGCTATGTTTTAGAATAGGGAGAGAAATATACCATCATCATTTGCCCCCTGGCAACGTGCCTGATACACACCCTCGGTACTTTCAAAATATGTTATAGTGTATTTATGGTGACCAATCTCATAATGGAGAAAATAACTGTTTCTCATCTGGTGGTCAGGGTTGCCAGATCCAGATGGAATAAAAATGCAAAATTGCCCATCAAAATATGCTAAACAGCTTCAAAAACTGCCAAACACGCTGAAGCAGACAGATTTCTGTCACTTCTGAATTACCTAGTTGAGTAATGACAAAAATACAATATAGCTATGGAACCAAGCACAGAAGTATTGCAATTTAATAAACAAAAGTGTCATTTCTGCTCATAGAAAATGCTTAATAAAATGCCTGTTAGTGATTCAACCAATAAAATGCAGGTTATGAAAATGCAAATATGCACCATGCCATAGTTTTTAATTACTTTTAATCTGGTACGCGTGTCTGATACGTTAGAATTATCTATGACAAAATGTAGTCACAGAGATACTACAGACAAACTGTTAGGTTTTCCAGGTTCACACGGGCTAAATATGTCGTATCGCTAGTCAAAACATGCCAAATAACATCAGTAAATGCCAAACATGCTGAAAATCATCTAAACGTTTGAGATCAAAGGAGACAAGTGTTTAAAGTATGCCTACTAACGTTTTTTTCTGCCAAAACCACTGAAAAAGGCCAAACTATGACGTACATGCCAAACAGCATCTTGTCTTACCAAACAACTTTGAAAAAGGCTAAATTTCTGTAATTTGACTTTAAAAGTGGCAACTTGACAACCTGCTGGCGGTTGTAACAAGCAAAAAATCTAGTTTGCTGCAGTGGTGTAAGGTGGTCATTGTTACTGGGGGTGCGCTGTTTGTGACGTCACAATGAGATATCATATTCACGTTTCCAAACCAACGCTTTGGCGAAATTTGTTGACACAATATGCATATTATTCTACACGCACTCTTCTTATGTTATGTGTCATTGTATTGACTATAAACTTTTAACGCTCCAAGTAAGGATACCGCAGAAAATATGCTCAACCCTACGACAGAGCAGTCCATAACTACAAAAGTATCAGAATGCGCGTTAAACAAGTGAGTAAAACACACTCAGTCCTACGACAGCGCAGTTCACACCTGTAAAAGCATCAGGCTGCACGAATATCTCGTCCAATACGAGCAGTCGAGCACAGGTGTGCGGCTGGAATGGAGCTTGCTAAAATAACTTCAGAAGAATTGCTAAACTACACAAGAATTGTGAATGTGCGTAAAGCACACAAGAAAACTAACGTTTTTAGTTATGTGGCGGGCAGATCGGCGTGCTCTGTTCTGGCTGCCGCCATGCCAGTGTTCAACTGTTGTATCACAGGAATAATATTTTTAAAAATTTGGCAGTTGTATCGATTAAGGGAAGTTTTTCTTCTGCGCTGTATCTTGCTTGCAAGCATTATTCACTATTTGTTAATTTTCTCCCCGTGCTTATTGGTAGATGTAGGAAAAACCTACGGTGCCAAAGGCCTTGACGAGTTCTGGGGTTTGGGTAGGTTTGGTTAATGGCTTTCACACCGCGATCGCACCACTGCTAACCTGCAGTCCCGTAACTATCTTGAGCAAGCCGTGCAACAAACAGACCTGCCTGACTTAATAACTCTGAGCTGCCAGCACGCAGTGAGGACAAAGCCTCTTTAATCAGAAGTAACACAAAACGGCAGAGAAACTGTACAACACGACACTGACTGTCTCAAAACAGAACACGGACTAAAACACAGACGTCGGAAAGAGACAAAGCACCAGGGAAATCGTCAAAGCAGACAGCAGGCCCATAACCAGGGGGGGCGAAGCCCCACTTGCAAAATTTTTCGCCTCCCCTGGAAAAATGTGTTGGGCATAGTTTCAAACTATTGGACATGGTTTAAAAAATGTGTGCCCCTCTCAGAAAACATTCCGCCCCACCTGGTGTCCCAAGCTGGTTATGGGCCTGGCAGGCAGTCACCCCAAGAAAGCGGGAACGCCGATAAAATCAGAGAAACACAGTGGAAACCGCCTAAAAACTGATGAACACGGGGAAAAAACGTACAAGACAACCGTATGCATCTTTAAAATGCAACGACTTCATTGCGGTTTCAGCGAAACCTACAGAAATGCACTTCACTTCAGGATATTCTTACACATGCCATTGTTTTCTTGAAAGTTTACAACATAAGAGAGGCAGGCCCGTAACAACGAGGGGCGAAGCCCCCCTGCAAACTTTTTCGCCCCCCTAGAAAAATGTGTTGGACATAGTTTAAAAGTATTGGACATTGTTCAAAAAATTTGGGCCCCTCTCAGAAAACTCTTCGCCCCACCTGGTGTCCTAAGCTGGTTATGGCCCTGAAGAGAGGTAGTTTAATTGTGTCAACAAAGTGTTATGGGGAAGAAGGCAGCTGCCCTCAAGTGGCTCTCCCTGCGGCATTTCCTAAACGCTTACCAAACCTGTCGATACGAGAGCAACGACTGTTACCCGTGCTGGATGTATTCCGTGCGAGCTTCGTACGAATACGCCCTAATCAAGGCGGGGCAGCATTCCTGCTGCAGATGGTGACCAAGACCCAGCATGCTGCCGTTGAACACCGAGGGGTTCACTGCAAGCAAGATCAGGGTCATCCAGCTGCTACCTTGCAAAAACAAGGCACCCGTCATCGTCCTTCAGGAGACCCACTGCGCTACCACAGAAAAGCTAGTGATTCCCAACTTCTCACTAGTTTCAGCGAACTCCATCCCTGCACAACTCGTGAAGAACGGGACACACAAGACGGAGGAACCGCGAGACCACAAGGCTCGTCAACAAGGAGGTGTCCGACCTGTGGAAAATCTGGCCCGTTCACGCCAGAGGAACTTGTTAACGCCCTAAAGCACATAGAGCCAGGAAAATAAACGATATTGGATTCTATTTTCCAGGAGTTTATACTCCACACTGGATCAGTACTCAAATCCTGGTTATGCTGTATCTTCGTTTCTTGCATGCGCCAATTCAAAATTGCCAAGATCTGGAGAAGAGCACTGGTAGTTGCGATCTCTATGATGTAAAAGCCTTTAGGGTACCAAAAGATACATCGCCCTATATCAACATGAGTTTCCCCCAAGATCCTCGAGAGACATATCTACGCTGAACGCTCCTTTCGATCCAATCATCGATGCATTACTCCAGCAAGCAGGGATGGATTTAGTGAGCGCGGGCCCATAGGCCATCTAAGTTTTTAGGGCCCCACACAGGTGTGACCTATTTGGTCGCTTGTCTTGAAAGCGTGGAAGTATGCCCTCTTGTCTGTAGTGCCCACTCAAAAATTTATCTTTTGTGGTGTCGACTTTGGTTCATCGATTGCCTTATTCTAAGCTTTATTTCGAGAGCATCGCAAAAATTCCTCTCTGGTAACTCTGGTGTGCTACAGATACTGTATGACTTACCCTTGTCTGCAGTATAGTCTTACATGAACATAGTAGATTTTTTTGTTTTTGACAATTTTAAAACTAAATGCGTGAATATAACAGTGATATATGTTTTAGATGCCATGAAGCACGAGCCTTGGCTAAGAAGTAATCCAGTTTCAAAGTCTTTTTTACGCAGTTAGGCCATAGACACTGTTTAGCAACAATGGCATTTATTCTAGATAATTGTTTGTGTTGATTAATCATGTAGGCGTACTGTGACGGTTTAATCACGATTATAGCCTCAACGGTTTTATCAGTGGTCTCCGATTACCTTGTGGCCAAATAAAAAAACAGTTTTGTCAAGTATTCAGAAACCCACCTGTGCATAGGCGAAAAATGTTTCAACTTTCATCCGATGTTGCCGCCCTATCCTACGGTAAATTCGAAATTATTCAGCTACAGCGCGAAGAGTCAGCAAACAAAATCTAACGAAAGTAGAAAGATGCTATTTATTTTGTAAGTGTTTGTTGGAGCATTGACACTGCCATTACTTGCAGATAATCTGTTTTCTCGGCCATAAAACGCATGTGACCAAAATGAAACTGAATTGAAGTTTTTCCCAGTCGATTAGATTTTGTTATTTAAACACTAATGGATTTGAAAAAAGACCCAACTCCTTGCGGTAGCATGGCTAGATCAGCGTTTCCCAAGTTTCTTGAGCGCGTCCAAAATCTGAGTTTGGTGAACACCTGTCGATTCAAGCCTCAAACAACGTATGAAAAAAATGATTGTATGGATGAATTTTGGCAGCAAGCTGCTAAGTTCGTTTTCAATGTCAGCAATCTACTCTTTTCTCAAGTGCCCACGCTATATAGACAGACACAGACAAGCAATCGTAACGTTGAAAACACAGTTAAATACACAACCCAGGTTTGGATCACCTCTGCGCGACCCATTTTTTTACGCTTCTCCAAACTTTGTGTTTTGTAAATCAGAAGCGCGTGTCGTGCAAACAAACCAACCTCAATCACAATGGCGGCCACGATGACTTCTTGCTCAACTGCAATATTGGCTGAAAAAAACATAGTGCAGATCTTGCACTTATAGCACCGAGGTTTTCACAAGCGCTTTCACAAGAAAGTTTTACGAGCAAATGTTGGCTTCCACCCAACGTAGAAACTTGGAACCTTACTAAAAACAAACTTTTAAAACTTGTCAATTCAATGAAAGCCTCTTTATTGGCTTAAATATAAACATAATTATTCAGAAAAATAAGCGCCAGAAATAGGCACACGTTGTGGATGATGCTTTAAAATCAAGGGGCATTATTTATTTCAATGTTGACACTTTGTTGTTGTTTGCCCCCCCTATCAAAATTTCTGGCTACGCGCCTGGTGGGTAGGATCAATATATTTTATAATCCAATGTTTCTTTGTCAAAAAATTGGTTTAAACGTGTGTTGATCGAGCCTTGACAAAGACAAGCTTCGCTTTCCCGTTACGTTGTTTGCGCGCTCTTGCAATGCCTCCTATATGTCGGGAAAACGCAACGTGTTTGAGCAAACCGTTTACAGCTTTGGAGCTCGCAAAGCTTCTGCGTATTAGCAGGCCAATACCGGTCATCGGTTGATTTGCACAGCCCCAAGACCATTGGTAAATGTCAACTGAATCTCTGTTGATTCTCGAATTCACGCCTGATCTTGACGCAAACATCCTCTCGATGTCTCCGTGTATTTTTAACCTGTAGCATAGCTTTGTGCATCAGGCGTGACGTCATATTGTCATGACCATTAGGACGTATGATGGTGAGTCACGTGACGCATGCTAACCCTGCATGTCACTGTCGTGAGGGTTTTTGTGCTTTTGTTCAGTTTTAAACGCCCTGTTCTCACTGCTGGCTGCAAAAACGTTTCAAGCAAGCTTACTGAAGCTCATATGCTACCGCACTGATAACGGTAATTGTGTTTACCGAAACACTTAGGAAATGTCTCGTACTTCCGTCTTCACAGGTTCACATAGTCGAACGCTCAACTCACGTTTCAGACAGCTGCTGCTTCCCTTCTGATGTACTGGGTCAAATTACTGCGTGCTTCCTGCAATTCCTGCAATCGTGTTTCAGAAAGAACACCTACTGCTGATTTCAGCGACTTGTGTGAGATTTGAAATGACAGCTTACTTCCAGGTTACTGACAGTTTTTACAACAAAACTGGGTAAGGTTACCTTACCCTAGTTGTTTTGCAAATAGCATGTGTTTGCTAAGGGAAGCTGCTGATTAAAATCATCAGTCGCAAACCTGTGTAGAAACAATCGTTTTCGCCGTTGTTAGAGAGGTCAGGCTTTGAGGTACATAAAAAACTGATTTCGATTTGGGAACTGGCCAAACTGGTCCGAATGAATGTGGCAAAAACTGTGTGACTTGCTTACCAAGTTATCACGTCTACAAATATTTTGAGTGGTTTTCGTACTTTCAGGGCTGTTTCTATGGTTTTCAATGTGTTAATAGATTTATATTGCTGTATCGCAGCCAGTTTGACCAGATTTTACAAAAACAGGTTAGCACCATAAAATCGTCGAGGTGAAAGGTGAGAAACGTGATGGTGAGATCATTAGTCCACTCCTCTCAAAGAATAATGTGAATTATGATAAATGCAAAGCAAGACCGCGGCAGCACAGCAATAGCATGGAACGGTTAATGTTAACTGAAAGAAACGAGATTTTGTGTAAAACGACGAAGATGCTTGCTATCAAAATGCTCTCAATATGTTCAGACAATATAAACGCACCAGAATGTGAAAATTAAAAAAGTTGTGAACAAACTTGGTTTGGGTGCCCCAGACGACATGCCGCACTTACAAACGATGCACCGGGTCCATGAGCAAAAATATCAATAGTCTTCTCTGTGAGAATGATCTCCGTTGTCATATCTCCTTTTTGTATTGTGGGTAGCTCATCCCATGGGCGTCCGATGGGGGATGGGGTGCAGGGGATGCCTTGGTCCCCTGGATTTAAATATTTGACATTATCTTATTACATTTTTAGCAAAAAAGTGTGTTTTGTTGGTTTACAGCAGATAAAATGAAATTTCACCACTTTTGGCCCCCCTGAAAAAATCGCCTTGGCTGCCCTGGATAAATCCACTATTGCCCTCTGTAAAAAATCTATCCGCCGCCTGTGCGCATCCCAGTATGTTTGACAGACAAAATCTTGGTAGAGTCCACGCCAAGACTAACCACACACGTAGGACTGTCCAAGAAGTTGCATTTTTCATCAGAAGTGAAACGTGTAAATGTATAGCATTTCCAGCGGTCATAAAAACGACGAGCTAATTCACATGTAAAAATATCGTGTATCAGCAAATTAAATACAACTTGCCTTGTGCAAAAATTTTCTTTGTGCCTAACGTTTGGGCGTGTCCGTCCGGCCCTTCCACTAGTGGGTCGGCAAACTGCGGCTCTTAAGCTCCTCTGAAGTTGCTCTCTCTGGATTTGATAAAACTTGGAATTTAAATTTGCATTTGATCATGATTACTATTGCAATTAAAGTTGAGTACAATTTTGCTTGTGTTCATATGAAGTCGCAAGAAGCATAAAACGGTGTCAACGCTTTGTGGCTCCTCGCCGGTCATATCGAGTGAAAAATGAAGCGGAGTGTCTTTTTGAAAAACGTTGCCGACCCCTGCACTGGGCCAAATAGGCGGCGGCCTAAAGCGAAGCCTTCAGGGTGGGCAGAATCCGCTTTTTTCTTGGTTTGCATGTCCCAAATGTTTTAGTGTGACATGTAACGGGGACGTAAATATTGAAGTTTCACTAGGGCGCAGAACTATCTCGGACCGACCTTGGGCATGTGTTGGAAACAATTTGCTTGATCTCTCAGCAGATGCTACATCAGTAATTCCAGTTGCATTCTTAAATTTACGCTGAGGGAAACGCTAGCATTTGGGAGGTTATAGTCTAGCTAGAAAAAGGGACCAAAATCTCTGTGCATGTGTCATGATGCGCATCATGCGTGCACGTTTGAAAAATAGAACAAGACTTGGACTTTTCTTTATGTGATAGTAATTTTGGTTAATAAATATAATTTTCGAAAACATGCGACGTTTTAATCTGAAGGTTTTCTGAGTTTAAAAATAACCTGTTCCTTTTCACGGCACAGACACATAAAACAATTTAAAATTGTGATTTTCAGGTTATTTGCTGAAATATGAATGTATTTCGAGAGTAAAATTTAATGCATCGCTCCTGCATATTAGCACAATCCTGCTTTCCAGACCTTTCTCCAAAAATTTTGTGCTGAACTCTTGTGCAGATATAGATGTCATTAAGAAAACTGCATTCCAACATTTTTTGAAATAACACTTGGAAATGTTGTAATTTTCGAAGAAAGGTGATTGGAAACATCACATCGTCCTTGCCATAGCATATAATAGAAAAAGTTTCAGACAGAACTAAGTGCTTCCATCAGTTCAATCACTCAAAATGCGAGGTAATCTCTGAGGAGTAAGTAACGTTATGAAAATATAGATGAAAATTTGTCTGTAGTCTACCCGGACCACCTCAAAAGAGTAAGGTGTTAGGTTGGAGTCATTTTGTTCATTCGGTAACATTATGCAGATATTCTTTTGATGAAAAAACTGACAACTTCTCGAGGTGCATAAAGCTATTGCAGTGGTTGGAAGTCAAGGTGTCCATTGGGCTGCGTAGTTTCATATTTGAATTGTGGTACCAGTAAGCCTGAAATCAAAATCAAGTGCTAGTCTAAGTATCAGGACCATTTTTTGGAATCTCCCGTTTGGTGTTGCGTTGAATGTGCAATTCACCAGGAGAGGGATGTGCGCGAAGAATAGCACCCATATATACGTGGCGTGAACATTCAATAATAGAGTAATCGTGGCGTGTGATCTCGATTGCTGCTTGCTGCCACACTGTGAAGCTTTGTGCACTTCCCGCTGGGGCTTTCCGGTCCCAACACTTTCATTAAGCTCTGTTCCATACGTCGAATGGTGCTCGCTTTTGTATCAGTTTTACAAAATTCATTTGGTTGCTACTTGTACACCCTGTAATGTTACACGAATTTTCAGAAAGTAATCTATTAATTTGGAGAAAGGAATTTTTCGCTTGGTCTTGCTGTTGCTATCGTGATTTCAGTAACATTGCGTGCGCAAGTTTCACTTCTTACTACAGTGCAATTCCAGATTCATTTTAACAGAGTTGAGTACATTGACACAAATGCTAAACGTTTTCATTCAAATTAGGGTCAATTCGCTGAGACAGCAAAACAAATTTGTTGAGCAGGTTGTCTCTTAGAGCACCCCTGGACATAAATAATTTTCTTCGCTGCGTTTAAAATTGATGTCAGAATCGTGGTTGAATGTGGATTAGTGATGGAGTCTGTGCGGGCAAATTCTAGTGAGGTTGGAATCTGTTGGATGTTCAACGCAGATGTGCACTGAGTTCTGGGCCCAGACACACTGTACATGTATAGTGCCATGAGTAAATTAGGTTACTGTACAATATACTTGCTCAAAAGCACTGTTCATAACATTACACTTGTGCGTGAAGAGATCAGCATTTTGTGTGATTTGCGATATGTCTGGTCTATTTGTAATGCGGATAGAATTGAATTATCCTGTTGCTCATTCGTCTTATCCGCTATCCTGGCCTACAGAAAACATGGATTTAAAGCTCGAAAAGATATCCTTCACGCGTGCCCGCAAAAACTGTCAAACACCAAACGCCTCCTCCAGAGCATCTGAGAATGATTTTCATGTAGTCAGTCCATTAAGAAAAAGAGACAAGTCATTTGGCAATTGCAGCTTTCTTTCATTAAACTAAAATGTTTTGTCTTTTTTACTGGACTGATCAGAGGCGGTTCTTCCTTGCAGTACATCGATAAATTTTCGAATAAAGTTAAAATTTATCAAACAGTTATTTACGTGAAAGAAGACTCACGAACGTATTTCAAATTTGCTTCCGATACCAACATTTGCCAGCCTGAGATGATTTTGTATTGATCCTACTAACCACGACCCTTTTTTATGTCACACATTCATTTTGAAAGATTCTATGGAAATGGAACACAGCATACAATACGCAAAACTAGCCAACATTAGCGCGAGGTTAGGATTGCCAGATCACTTGAAATTTTTTCAAGGACATTTTTTTTCAAGGGATACGGTTAGCTACTGTCATGGGTGTCCGCAGAGGGGGCAAAACGGGTTTTTCCCCTGGAAATTGGAACTTAGAACCAAAAAATGTTATGAAATCTGAAGTCAGCATCTCGATTCCGATTAATCTATTTGATTCTTGCAATAACACTTTGTTTACCGGTATGGAACTCACACTGGACAAAAGCCAGCTTCACTGTTCTAGTGCGATGCAGTGATGAGCTTGTAGTTCACTCATGTCTACTCCCTCGTCGCCGGATTCAAACGTTGCGATACTTGCGAGCGCATTGTTCTACTGTTGCTCTTTGTTGCATAACAATAACATGGCAACGAATCTTCAAAGGTTCACTTCAAGTTGCGATAATTAATACGTTTTTCCGCATGTGACGGTTGACCTCAGACATCTTTGGCAGGTGATGCAGCGAGACAGTGACTGCTGATAACGGTAAGACGCGTTGTTTTATACTGTGTTAAAAAAAGCAGGGGGTGAATCTGTATCAATGCTTCCACAAGTTTAAAAAATTCATTATAGTGTGAGATTGTGAGTGTAACAATGTGCTTGAGTAAATAGCTTAATTAAGCTACGCTTATGCAGCTTCTTTTCGCACAGTATAAAACTACGTGGCTTGTTAAAAATACCTCTGTAAAAGGCTTGTGGGAATGCTGCTTAATCGAGGCTTAATTCTGTCTTGTGAGTGAGTACGAAGTGCAAAGCTAGATTCACCGTGGTGAGTTTTCATAATTCATCTGCTCAGTTTTTACGCCTGCGTGGTGTTCTAATTTCAGTAAGTTCTTAAGTTGTCCAATAGTTGTGTTAAGATACAGGGAAACTGTTTTGCGGGAATGTCCAACTTTCTTGGTTTTTCAACGCTAATGTTGATCTGGTCGTTGATTATTCTAAAATCATGACTTATTTGTGGAAAGCGCTCGCACAAACCAATATTAGGCAGTTTATGAGAAGCAAAAGCATTTCTGATTGCTGTAATGTAGAAAACAATTTGGACAAAAGATTCAGAAGTGAATTCTGTTCAACCAGCAAAGACAAATGAAATAGCCGCAGATGTAGTTGTTGATAGTTTAGGTCCATTTCAGACTCATTTGTGTGGTGTTAACAATGACAAAGACCATTATACGCCAATTCAGCAAAAGTTGTAACAGGTGACGGAAAGTACACCGTTGTGGCAAACTCGTATAGACGACAGCTCCACTTGAGAAAGATTTCAAAATAGATGCGATTAAAGCGCGTGCTTTTCGTGGGGAATTTTCTTTGTGGTATAGAAAGAGTAAAGCGTTTTGTGAACGTCCATTTGCATTGCAACGTCAGCACCTTGAAAAAGACAAGAAAAATGTCCACGTTGCCCCGCCTAGAATACTTTCTGCTGACGCCCATGGCTACATTCACCTTTTCAGCAAGCTTTCACGTATGGGCAAAATAGGCTAATCTAACCGTGTACGAAATTGAAAACTAAACAAAAAGTATCAAAACGACACAACCGTTCTTGAATAGTTTACTTTTTTCTACACAACTGTTCAAGATAGAACAAATCTGCACTTTGTTCTGTTCATTTACAATGTTTATTGTTGATTCTTGAATGTTCAATGTAACCAATAGTTCAAAAATGAACAGTTTAAAAACTATTCAAGAATTTTCAAGGACGCCGAAAAATATTCAAGGACAACATGATGTTTTCCAAGGTTCATGGACACAACAAATTTTGACAGCAAATTCAAGAACAATTGTTGGCGCTCAACGACGTCTGGCAACCATAAGCGCGATTGAAAATGGAATTAAAACATTTGGAAATAACGTCGAAGCAATGCAAGATTTGCACCGTACGCACTTAGGCAGAAGCGTAGGAGGTGGGGTTTCATGGAGCGGAAGCGCACCCCCAAATGTTTTGATTTGTCAGAAATTTGGGCAAAATCTCAAAAGATTTAGGCAAAGGAGTTGCGACAATTGTTAAAAATACTAATGAAATAATATTTCTTTGTTACTGGGTGTAAAAATGAAAGTTAATTATGTCATAGAAAATGTATTAAATGTATGTAAAATCAACGATCTGCTTCTAGTAAATTTGTGTTTTAATATGTGAGAGTTAATAGGTAACTTAGTCAATGGAAAGTTAAGGAAAAAAAGCGATCTCATTTGCGTGATTTTAATTGTACACTGTGAGAATCGAGTGTGCTGCGGGACACCTACTTCATGTTAGTTGAGTCCATTCCAGGCAAATACAGAAAAGCAGTGTCTTTAGTTTTAAGGACGGTGTTTGAAATTGAACACGTTTTGGCATGAAGTATGTTGCATGTTGCGTATATGTCCATAGCTAGGCGGGAGATTACTTCCTGACATCAACAGCTGAAAATTTGAGGAAACGCCTTTAAACATAATGTTAAGAGTGGCCTTCGCGGCAGCACGAATACTATTAGAAACGTGGTTACACTTAACCAGAGTAAAAAGAGGTGTCGCGAAAGAAAGTGCTGTTCGTACATCAGCAATGTTAACTTAATTGAAGCTTTTTTACTAAGGCTTTCGAATTTATTTGTGGACAATACGTTGCCAACCTGCTCACATCAATGCAATAAGTTCGTTGTTTTGTATCAAGGAAACCGATACCATCATGAAACGTATTGAACTGAAAACAATGTCAAGACTACGCTTCCGATAGGGATTTGTGCAATCTCTTACACCTCGTGAAGTCAATTTTAATCAGAGTCCCAGTGGAGCGTTCTTGCTATAGTTCCCTCCAATGGCAGGTTGTTCAAATGAGCAAGTTTCATCTATGCGCTTCATACTCATAGCCCGGCGTCAACAAAAGCAGCAATTCTACCAACACGTGATGAGACAGGACTTAAGATAACGTTCAACAAAGTTGCTTTAAACTTCATTTACTGGGTATTAGCGCTAAGTAATGCGCTGCTTGCTTTTGATTAGCACTTCCCTCGTAGGTGTATCACTGTGGAAGAAATCAGGCTTGTAAAATTCACCAGCTATTGGTAACTTCATTTTTTATGTCTATCTGCCGATCGGCTGAAAAAGACATCCAGCCGAGAAGACGAGCAGTGATATTTTAAGTTCACATGGAAGCTCATGGAGTTAAGAATGAATCTTTCTTCACATTACATTCAAAACGCAACATTCAGAAACATAAAAAGACAGTAAACAACCGATCTCGCTCACAATCACACAAGCGCACTCACACACATTTTAGATCTTCTGATGTGCAGGAAAAATTGCTTGAAAAAGACCGTTCAATTAAACCTTTTACCAAGTAGTTACAAATCAGTTTGAAAACAGATTTTTGGAGACTATTTTAATGATATTCACGTAATACTTTGCAGGCATAACTTCCCTTACACTTTAAAATAGAACTTGTCAATGTCACTGTGTTTTTTTCCTTCATCTGCATTTGAGCATCGCTAACATGATGGATTACTTGCAACCACTGCGTTGGACCTTAATGTTGTTCTTTAGTTTACCTGCAGGTACGTACAGCAGAAAAGATTGTCTTTGGTGTTTTGAGGGTTGATCCAAGTCGCTCATGTATAATTATAAGTTGAAGTGAGATGGTTTCATTTTCTAACTGGTTTCCGCATCAAATGCGTTCTCCCTATTGATTCAAAGTTGAAAAGGAACGATGTTATGGTTCTGTGCATTATGTTGAACAACGAAAAATCATACACATAGATACCAAAATCTTTCACTTTTGATATATACACACAGGCCACTGGCCACTATATGTGTATCTATATATGCAAATAAAGACTCGACAAAGAAAAATGTTTAGCAGACTACAGTAACAAATGAAATTAGTCATTCTAACATTAGGCAAAACTTTGCTTCAGATATTTGATTTAATAATGAAATTGCCTGATATAAACAAACTTTGTTAACTTTCAGCTGGAGCTCTAAATGGCAACTTAGCGAAACAACGCTTTTCTGATGAGACTGGTCCGCAGAAGAATTGCCAGACCTGCGCAGTGGTCAGTGCTGCAACGACATTCACCTACAAATCCAGTAATTCGTACGTATACTCGGTGCGCAAATGGAAGTGTCGAGGAAACGAAAGTAAAAGAAATCTTGCGGAATTTCGTAATGACGATACTGCTGTTCCCAACAAAACAAGTTTTATCATTCCTAAGAAGAGAGGGAAAAGAGAATGGACTTGTTATGTAAATGTATCTGTGAAAAACTGTTTCTTCAGACAGGGAAGAATTTTCAGGCCCAAACAGAAAAATCGGACAGATGACGACGCTATAGACATTTCCGATTTTCTACCCATCTACATGAGTGCTGGTGTTTTAAGTTTAGCGGGAAATGCTGTTGTTTTTAGCCGATGTTTACAAATTTTGCATCACAAACGCAACGCATTATCTACCGTTCAACGCGTTCACAATATTTTGTTGCTCAATCTTGCAACGGCCGATTTCTTGATGGGTCTGTATTTGAGCATATTGGCTCTGCTTAAACTATTGGGCAAAACTGTTACTTTTCCAGCGATACAGGGCATACGTCGTTTCACGCCACTTTGCAGTTTTATTGGAATACTGCATTTCATTTCAAGCCAAGTTTCTGTCACAATGCTGGTTATCATGGCTTCCTTTCGTTTGCAAAGTGTAAGGAAACCGTATATGCAAGTAAAGTCGCGAACAGCAACATTAAGCGCAGCCTTGTGCTGGTTCGTTTGGTTGCTGCTTGCACTTATTCCTGTGATTAATACAGATGAGTTGCAGAAAATTTTTGTGAAAAACGTGAAGTTTCAGATATTATCACCTTCCAATGTAACCAGGCAAACACATGACTCAGTAAACTACGAAAGGCTGAAGCGAATTGTTTCGAATGTACTAAATGCTTCTGATGCCGATTGTGTTCTTCCTACATCGCCATCTTGGAGTGTTTTAATCACATTGGCTAAAAAATTACAGTTATATGGTAACGAGACTCTGTTGGGATTTTACAACAAGCAAGGCTGGTGTGGTGTGAACTACATGGTCAGTTTAAATCAACGATCTGATATTTATACGTTGATCATAGTTTCATGTAACTTTGTTGCATTTGCTTACATTGCAACCTGTTACGTCTACATTTTGTGTAAAACATCAAATAATAACGGGTGTAACGTACTGAAGTGCTACTTGAATCAAGTTTCTTCCCATTTCTCACGGCACTCTCATGAGCCTGAAAACGAGGAGGGGACGCAAACTTTAAAATCGAAAGAAAATGAAAAGATGCATAAATTAGTTGCGCTGATCTTGATTACGGATTTTATCTGCTGGGTGCCACTCTGCTTGCTTTCTTTTTCGTACGCAGCTTGTAATTCTCCAGTTTTCTCCAAAAAGTGCCTGAAGGGAAAACGAAAATTGCTGAGCTGGATTTCTCTAGTCCTTGTACCACTCAACAGTTTCGTTAACCCGTTGTTGTACTCCGAGCGTTTGCGAAATTGTCTGGCTAATGTTCGCACGAGAATAATTGGTGTACGGTTGAGGACACATTTTGAAAACATTGCTCTAACCAATACCGTGGAACATCCTGTGCAGACAGTTATTTCGTAATGATTTTTAGTGAAATATTTGAGAAGTCTCGTCTTGTTTGTTATCACTATGCAGGCCGTAACCAGCTTGGGACACCAGGAGGGATGAAGAGTTTTCTGAGTGGGGCCCAAATTTTTTGAACTATGTCCAATAGGTTCAAAATATATCCAACAAATTTTTCCGGTGGGACGAAAAATTGTCTACGGGGGGCTTCGCCCACCTGGTTACGGGCCTGTCCCTACGTGACAAATCCAACGCCATTTTTATCTGTCATGTATAGCGCATTTTCCCTGCGATGGGTTTGTTATTTTAACAGACTGAAATTAACAATTTTGTTGCATTATTTTCATATTTCAGAAGCACTTGACAGCTTCTTGAAACTCTTGTAATTTGCTAATGCATTTTCGAAAGGTGTTTTGACTATTTGGTGATTTTTCCGTGTATTTTGGGATTCAGGTCTTAAATAGTAACGAGCCTTCTTTAATTGCGTTTTATTAGGTTACGGATCTTACCAGTGTATTGATATTCGCAACTATTTCCTGAGAACTCAATTACCAGATGAAAAGCAATTTGTTAAACTTATTCAAGTACTTTTTCAGACATACGCAAATATTTGGACGCTATAACATATTGCACTGTTAAAATAAGAGGGTCATTTCAACCCAAAAAAGCACGTTTTATTCACCCAAAAACCTGGGGCTTCTTGGTTGAGAAACTAAGTACCTGAGTAAATGGTTATATTACCCAAACTGGGGTATATCACCTACTTACCCCATAAACAGTGGGGTATTCATTGTTGGGTTTCGACCATCATTACCCCAAATATTCGTGCGGCTGACTCCGGGGTAACCTGCCCAGTTGCCTCCCGGGGTAACCTGCCTAGTTTTCCCCCAGGAACACCATGAAATTGTGGTGCATTGTTCCCTGCAAAACTTAAACTGCCTTATTTGCTGCAATTTCAGGGAGTATGCATACAATACGTTAATGCAACAACGGAGAAAAAAGTAGTCCATAGCAGAATGCACGTGCTTGTTATATTGTTAAAACAATCAGTCGATAGCAAAATATACACTAAACCAATTGGCAATAGGACAATGTGTTACAAACAACAATGCTTTTCACAACAGAACATCAACTTAGTACTGATGCAGAAGATAATACAATAAAAGTTTTGACGGATGTGAAGGGAATTGTGCACAGATAACAATTTGGAAGCGCTGACAATTATGAATTTTGTTTACCAATTCTTTAGCACATCACTCAGACGAAAAACCTTTTCTAAAAAGCAGCCCTTTGAAACTTATAGCATAACAAAAGTTGTGGGAAAC
>Ga0210059_1007876_pt1 | contig 16899 bp, 10 predicted proteins | sample Ectturendosymbi2_FD_188042 | JGI IMG/M metagenome (GOLD analysis project Ga0210059, IMG submission 188042) | Ecteinascidia turbinata endosymbiont from Florida, USA - Sample 2 (SPAdes) (version 2) | ecosystem: Host-associated > Tunicates > Ascidians > Unclassified | place: Key West, Florida...
ATCTACCTGAAAGTTGAATTGTGCACATTTTCTTGAACCTTCTCTAAAAAGAGTTTTCCCCGCTGTGCAAAACATCTAAATTATTTAACTACCATAGGTAAATATGTTATGCACACAAAGCAAATAGCAGAAAATATCAAATTTCGATTGTTGGAAATTAGTTTGAAATTCTTAATATCCACTTTAAAAGCCAGCAGCAGTGACACTATGTAATGGTAGAAAGTATTCGGAATGTAAAAATTGACACCATCGTAAACTGGAACACATAAGGGTTTGTCCCTTTTATATCCTGATAGTTGTGCTCCGAGCAACCGCAAGTCGTCTGCAAAATCTTTACCCACTGGAGACCGAGCTGTTTCAAAATTTTGTGATTAATTTGGTTCGTCAGTTGGTTAATTCGTGTAATTTCCAGCTTCGATGCATTTGCTTTTTTTGCGTAAGCTTTTTTAAACATTTTCAAATAATCTGAACAAAGATTTGATTGAACATCTCACATGAGAGCAAAACACATTAGTTGTTGAAAATCCAGGGGTTCGAATTAACGTATTGTTTTCGAAAATAATAACTCAATTACACAAAAAACAAAGGCGTTGAACAGTGTAACGATAAAAATAATTGCCAACGAAATAAAAGAGATTCGTAAACGTTTATGCAAACACTGCTACCAAAACCAGGATGGTAAAATACGGAATGCAGTGATCTTGCTACACGTTTTTTTGCAGCCGGTAGGGGAATACGGCGCTGTATAAAGGCGAGATAAGTGTTGGTGGTGATTGCGTGTGACGTTGCAGATGGTGCACGCGGCTTTGCCATTGGTTAAAAAATGCAGAGACATCGATGTGATGTTTGCGTTACGCTCTGACTGGTGTTCCAACTCGATTTATTCGAGGTATGACAAAACTCACGTCAAATGAAAACCTCTGGATCGACTCACGTTATCACGTGACTGGCAGGAAAGGTTGTTGCCATTAGCTCGAAGTTGCGCACATCTCATTTCATGTGGTGGGTACGGGGTAGTGGAGTGAAATCCCCCACTCCAGGCCTCGCTTCAGATATCAGGATCATTGCAAAAATTTTTGGCAACATATGACCTTCGTATGACCGAGCCATTGGTCAAATCGCATCAGTCACTATCACTAACTTAACGCTTACTACATATTGGCTGCTAAAATCATTTCGTTCAAACAGGGAAAGCTGTTTTGGTCATATTGCGTTTACTGAAACAAGTAGGTTTCCTCGTAAACTATACGCGATCCAAAGCTATTTGTTTTAAAACGCTAAGGGCTCTGGGATTCGGTACTGACCCAGATATCAGAGCTCTGCCCACTTCGTGAGCAGTATTCACCGCGCCAGTCAAGTCCAATCCATGGACTTCCAGGCGGATGCGTCTATCCGCCAAACTTGCCATTAAAGCACGCTCAACGCGATCGTGGCACAAAAGGAATTCTCATCATCAATGATTTCTTTCCTTTCTACATCACAATAGAAAGACCAAGGTATATTGCTTTTTCGTCAAACTGAACTTTATATATACTAATGTTGCAAATGTCCGGCCAAGCACGTTGCAGCAACACGTCACAATGGATTGGGTTTGGAAGTGGATTAAAAAGCGAATACCCGCCGCATGGTATGTGAACTTTCAAAAGCAATGGTCATTTCGACATCGTGAGAGATTCATACTTGCATGCGACAAAAAGCAGACTGAACACAAAAACTATATGGCTCGTACCCTGGTTTGATGGAGGGGGGCGATTTTCATTATATTCACCAGCTCCTTCTTGCTTAACACTTTCCATTTTTGCGTCACTTTTGTCACGGTGACGGTCGCGCTCTCGTCTAAAAAAAGATAAAAACAAAAGAAACGATTAAACCAAGTGGACATTTGAGTTTTCTGTCATTCTCGCGGCATAGAAACATTACGAAATCAACGTGATTCAAAAGCTCACTTCATATATTTTCCGGACTAAAACGACAAGGACTTGCAAACCAGAACAGTCACTGCAAAGCAACCACCCAGGGATCGTCAAGTGTTCAAGACAAATTAAGCAAGGCTGGGGCACTCCAGACTCAATACAAACTTCGTATCTGCTACGTACTTCCGTTCTATTTTTTTTACTTTCGCAGTTGCAGAAACAAGACTTATTCTTGAGCGTTCCATGTAGAGATTTTGTGGCAGTAAAGAAAACAGTGACGATCACAACAATAAAACCGTATAAACGAAATGCATACTTTTTCATTCCAACGGACAGTACCTTCCAAACAGAAAACTGGTTCCCGGAGGAATTATGAAACATGGGATTTCAGGGTATGCGAGAAAACGTGGAAATTTAAAATTTCTTACGCCGAAAATCAGCATTTTTACCCGCCTGTATATTTGCTAACTTGGACTAAATCTAAAGCATGTGTGGGTTTTATCATCTGCTACCTTTATCTTTGTAATAATTGGACGTTGCAACGATGGCCTGGTGTAACAACGCTTCATGTCTTGATTGGCACATCTTATCGAAACAAAATAAAATTGAAGAAATATAATGTTTTACTGACTCTTTCACTTTCATAAATGTTTAGCTGTGATTTTAGGTAAAGATAGTAAGATTCACATGAGATCACGGTACTTAGGGGGCAATAAAAAAATCTGTAAAAGTTAGAGGCAAAGCAACATCACAGAATTGTTAGCAACTTCAACAGAACTTCTCTACAGATGACGAAACCAACCTTCCGTCTCTTTCGCGCGACCTCTCGCGGTGCCGGTGACGAGAGTCCCTGCTACGATCTTCTTTTTTCGCATCTGGTACAAAAAAGGGTTTGTCGTCGTTTTGAGCAGAAAACGCGTTTTCACTACGTGCTCGCTCCATCATAAACTGTAAAACGAGGCCCGAGCGGAAAATGTTGTGGCGTTGTAACGAGCTGTCGAAGACATTGCTTCTAAACTAACACCTTGACTACGGACGCACCAAGCAGGCAATGGAATTTTATGAATATGCAATCGCATAGTAGACACTGCCTCTGAAAAGTACCGACAAACACGACACAAGAGTTCGGACTTCGCACGAACCTCCGTCACCGGCGTCGTCTTTGCGTGAGCGGCGCTCACCATCACGTTTTCTATCACGATCACGGTCTCGGTCACGATCGCGACGATCCCGGTCCTTGTCGCGACGTTTGTCCCTGTCGCGATCGCGGTCACGGTCACGTGGCCTGTCACGGTCGCGTTCCCTTTCACGTGATCGGTGTCGCCTCTCACTGAGAAAATAAATACCGTTGTATTATTAAGAGCTCCGGAAAAGAAGGATCGAAACACACAAGATCCAAACAAAACGAAAATTTTGATTTATGTGACATAAGCGACACAAGACAACAGCGTCAAGGGATTCCAGCGCAACCAAACTCTATAAATGTCGCCGCCGGTGGTGGTCGGCGAACCCGTTGTCAAGTAAAATTACGCAGGAAACGGGGAGCGCGATGAGGCTTTCTTTAAACGAACTGCAAGTACCGTTCTTTTGGTCGTTCAGGAGACCTCCGTTCTCTTCTTTCTCTGTCTCTGTCCCGGTCGTTCCTTTCCCGTTCCGCGGGACGACGGTCGCGATCTCTGTCTCTGTCACGTTCGCCTCTGACAAACAAAAATACAACTCGTGTTACGAAATATCGCTGACATGATGTTTTTTTTCTAAACACACACAATGCATACCGCTGCAACACTCAAATGATCAAATACTGATTTAGTTAGTCTAGTCTGTTGCCAGCTACCAAGCTTTTGCTAACAGAGATCAAAAGACACATGTGCGGCAACACAACTCCTGTAATAATAACGCGCCATTACTTTTGCAGCTGACATTCATTGCAAACACATGCTTTCGTTTCATGAAATGTTCTTGCGCTCTGGATAAGCCCAGAAACAAAATTGTTCATTGATTCATGTGCTATCGTACAAGTGCGCTCTAGCACGTACAGTCCTGGTATGGTACAGCACGGTTCGGAAACTGAGTTGTTGCACCTGTCAGTGCCGATTGATTTACATCAGTTGATCCAAATCAAGACATGCTAAAAACGTTTTATCACTTACTGCGAATATACAGGCAACATCTTAATTTCTGTTTCGGCCGATTTGCGCTGCCGCTTTTAAAATGCAGTACTGTACTTTGAATGGGATTGCAGTGGAACCCCGATAACAAAGCCACCACTGGACGGCACTCAAATGGTCTTGCTAGGGAGGTGGTCGCGATAGTCGATTTAATCACACATTCCAAAGGGTTTCACATATTATTACTATCACTTCGTTTCTCTTGGCCACGCAACAAAGGTTGGAGCAAATATAGAACACGTGCTTTATTTCGCACAAAATGTTCATGTCACAATTCTTGTATGTAGGTTGTTATAAGACAACGCCCAGCTACGCAGTTGCTACTGAAAAGTTACTAACTTTCCTGCTTAATGATACCGATAGATTGTAGCCATGATACGCGGAGTTCAATCAACAGTTTTATAACAGCTTGACTGTGGTCGCGGTTTGGATACCAAAGTGGTCACATCAGTGGAACAAGAAGTAATGCATTAACATGGGAAAAGATTTGGGACCGGGTTGAGGCCTTGATAGTAGGATGGTAGCGTTATCGGGGTGGTTGTCAAGCGGCGTTCTGCTGCCCTTGACAGCAACGCTTCGTTGGGTTTAAGCTCAATATTCCGTTATGGGCTGAGAATGGATAGTGCAGGTTTTAAGTTTCTTCTGTGCTGTTGATAAATGCACAATATCCATAGAAAAGCTAAGGTTTTGGCCGAAGAACTGGGAAGATTCGAATTAACAGATTTTGTCACAAATGAGTACGGAAACTATAAGCGTGATAGTAAATTTCAAACCAGAGTGAGATAAAAATTGTAAGATATATTGGTACTAAACGTGTATTTTTCATTTCTTCGTAGTGAACTTGCATCAGTACGCTGTTCGTTAAATCACTAAAGGTGATTTGTGCGGTGTGTCCAACAATGGCTGTTCAGCAGGTAACCTTTTATCATTACCAAAATTTTTGTAATCATAGTGCTATCTGCCCCATTTCTTAAAGTTAAAAAGCCGCGAATGTAACTGTTTATATTCTTGATTTTCAGTGCTTGATCAAACTCACTATTACCTGCCATTACTGACTACACATATGCAGAGTTGCAAAGCAAACAGCGCATTACAAGTTACACTAATCGTTTCAAACAATGCGTGATACATTTTGTAGTGAATGGTAGCGACTCAATTTTCACCAGATTTAGGCGGTGACTTACGGTTGTCATACTTAACGTTAAATCATTTGAAATTCTTCGTTGCTCCGCCAACGGAAAAAACGAACGAAATTTTTACAGATAACCCAATAAGACAACGAGTAGCAAGTTTGCTAATGTCGTAAAGATCTTCATATGGACATGGAACCGCTCACGTATTCAAATATCATCAGCATCATGAAGCTTCCTTAAAAATGTATTAAAGTCATTTGCCAAGAAATTTTACAGCAATTCAGGACAGAGCGTTATTACATACGAACAATACGTCGTGCAAAGCTTATTACAAATATACTTAAGCCAAAGCGAAGAATATTAAATTTCTAGTTCCAGCAAGCAGTACATAAGAATGACGTCATCAGGACATACCTTTCGCGAGTCCTTCCTTCGTCATCAGGTGCGGCTCGAGTCGAACCCAGGCCTCCTCCCAACCTCCGAGGCCTCCAACCCTTCACCGTTCGTCCCCGTTCCACATCAACGAGAACCCGCCGCCCGTCAATCTTCTTGCCATCTGCACTTTTGTAGGCAGCTGGAAACAAACTGGCAAATGAGGACCACTAAATGGCTTTACAGCGATGTTTACTTACCTTTGGACTTTTTTATCGCACACCACACACAGGGTTATTAGTCTTGGCGTTTGATTGAATTACGAGCAACACCCGCTGACCAAGCATCATTCTCACAGCATTTTTATTAAACCAATAAACAATTCTGCAAGTATTATAAAAGCGGATGGAAACCGCCCGCTACATAGGAAAACAGCAACTACGGCCAACTGTCAAGACGTTGCGACACAGAAACAACTAAATCCCGCGAATACACGCATAGTTCTCATTTGATTTTTAAGAGCACTCCTTATAAGTCAAACACAACTGCACAGAAATTTGCCAAGAACAACCAGTCTGTGAAGTTTAGCAACAAAGAAGTGATTGAATTACATTTAATTCCCTTCGGTACAACGAAAAGTTTCTACACAAATTTTTACAACAGCGAAACCTGAACCTTTTTCCTGTTCAAAATTCCGGATGCCTTTTAGAACATTCTGTCGGCCTGATAGGCTTCTTTCTTTTTCCCAAAACTGCCTCGGCTCTTACCACAGCCCAAAACACACGCCCTTACCAAAGCATCTTTGCATTTAACCACGTTACCAACACTTTCTGACTAAACTGCAAAGCAGGTCATACAAACCCACCTTACCCTTGTTTATCGATGCATACAAACCTAATGCGTGTAGCATGATTATCCCCTCAACGCTGCTATCAAAGCTGTGCAAAACAGCAAATAAGGTTTAATGTGGATCAAAACTTTTAAAGAATATGACAGCAGTTTCAACAAACAGGAACGCCATACCGTGCATGTCATGTTCCTTCTCAAACTCAATGAAAGCGTAACCACGTGGTCTTCCAGTCGCTTTATTCGTGACTACGTGCACCTAAAAATAAATGCTCAAGGTCAAATTCACCCAGCTGTTGACCGTATAAGAGCAGCATTGTTGCTGAAGCACCGTACGAAAACAACGGAACAAGTATAAATCCATGGGCTTTATCGCTTGGTGTCAGCCTTTTTGAACAATTTGCGAAAAACAATAAAAGAAAACATGGTTGATACACGTGTTTAAACGAAAAAACGAAATGATCTTTTGACTGCACAACCTTCGGCAGGTTCTAACGAACCACAGCTCGTCTAATTCAAAATTTATGAAAAAGAGGCTCTTAATCCACATGTGAATGTAAACGGGACAAATGCACAGAAAAGTGTCTGCTGAGTTAGTGGCAAATTCTGTTTACTTTGAGCTGAGCACCAAGAACGCCAAATTCAGGTAACATCCACAATACTAGTCACAGACGTTCATGAAGTCGTGTCAAGCAACGTTAGCAAAAATGCAGATAATTGGTGCTGAACTCTTTTTGAAATGCATTTGCTGAAGTTCATTTTTTCCTAAACCTTTGCTTTTTCACTCTAACCTGTTGCACTAGCTACCGAAACCTACCGGCAACTTAGCAGTTATTGTGTATCAAAATTTTTTTCTGTTGCAAACTATTGCGGACATTTTGAACTCGCATTTTGTAAAACACCTAATCAGATCAGGCCATAGGTGAGATAGAGCAATAGCACTCAAATTCTACTGAAGATAGAGGCTACTCTATTACGCATTAAAATCTTGCACACCAAGAGCAAGTTGCAGTTGCTGCAACATATATTCTGAAAAAGGGAGCTTAGACCAACCTTTCGAATCTTTCCAAAAGGTTCAAATTCCCTTCGAAGCTTTGATTCTGTAGTGTCATAATTCTACAAAAAACAGTTAAATACCTTCATTAAACGTAAACTACAACATTTGAACTTTGTTTTGCAAACTATTAAAAAAAAAAACTTCCAGGCTTTTCCTGTACATTAAAGAGGCAATTGCAAAATATTCCAACGAGACTCTACAAGTATACACAATTTGAAGGTAGACAATTTTAATAATAAATGTCAATTATTCAAACACCCCATAAACCAACCCTGAGAAAACTGTGCAACAGTGTAAGCAAAGAATGTGGTTAATATTGATATTTTACACTTAATAGTACTTCTTTCAGGTGATTGCACATATCATAGCATTGAAGAATAGTTTCATTTTTTATATGAATATATGTTACTAGCATCAATAATGGTAACCTAACAATCATTGTCTATTTACATCTACTTATGATCACATACCATCCTTCCAATAAATAAAGTTTTAAAAGCATCCCCTGTTGCATTTGGATCATTGTGTGGATCCCAAGCTTTGACTTCTTCAACAATTTCCAAAGATCGTTGTTCAGCTTTCTCTCTTATCTGGTGCAATGCAGAATGTATGCAAGTCATGAAAATACAAAAAACCTAGTGCCGTAAAAATTTTGTCATACCCTCCGTTTTTTCTTTTCTGCTTTCTTTTCCCCTCTGGTTGGCGGAGGAGTGTCTTTAGGATCTTCAAACAACTGAACTAAGTGACCAATCCCAAGATATGGTGATTTTTCACGATCTTTTTCCCATGTCAACTGTAGGGAAAATAGCTTTCTAAAAAATCTGTAAGCACAATGCCAACTGTAACCAGTGATACAGCAGAGAACATACTCTCTGAGACCAAAATGTAATGAATCTAACAGTTTCAGCAGGATTTTTGTTGAATTTATCAAATAAGGTCACCAACACTATTTGAGCCTCTCTTTCATCAAATTTCACCCATTTTGCTACCTTTTTGGTTTTTCTTTCCCTGGGGACAGAACAACAGCAAACTTGAACACCTGGAATTCATTAAGCAATGATAAAGCATTCAAAGTCTTAAGAGAAAGGGCTTAAGACAGAGACCAGCAAAACAAATTGGAAGGCATTCTAAGAGATCCTCAAACAGATTTGGTCATGAGATTCTCAGACATTTATAAAAAGTCAACCCTGCACACCAGCCGACACTAACAGATGCACATGTGACATGTTTACTATTATTGAAAAGGAAATGTGTGATATTATTGAAAAGGACACCAGCTTTTCTGCATTTGAGATTGTACAAAACTGAACTGAAAAGCCAGCATAGAGTTAACTCCTTGCATGTCAAACTCTACTAGTGTATGAAATTAAACCGCAGTGTAAATATTTGTTAGGTAGAACAAATATATCTGTAAAAAAAGGAATGATTCCAAAAGTAATCCAGGTCTGATTTCCATGTGACATGCCTGCTACTCAAAGTGAAATTAAATACTCTCCTTGTTCAGTGAGGACATGAAGAAATGCATTAGTGGAATTTCACAACATTTACTAAAAATGTTCGTGTTTCTTAGAGAATTCAATTAAAAATGGATATCTTCATAATCTACAGTTCTCAAATGTTTTCTTACTAACTTTTTGGTCAAATTCTGCTTGGCTGTGATTAAGCTTAGAATTACCAACTACTAGCAGCAGTTTCCCAAACCACCCAAAACAAGATGTTTCTTTCAAACCTCTTCCAATCAGTGTTGGGATGCAAGCTTCAGTTGCAGTGTAGCTATTAAAATATCAGCAAAAATGGAATCAGAAAGGCTATCATAAATTTAGGAATGTTTACATCTGCACTGTGTGCAAATTTGAAAACTCAAGACTAGGCCATGAAAAATTGGGGATTATTGGATTGTCACTTCCAGGAAATCTGACATGCTCATGGGAAATTTTTTGCAGCAACACTACAAATTTTGTGAATTTTTAACACTTTGAGAGCCGGCGTACGATACATTCGTACTTTGAATTCAGCCTAAAAAACAGCAGTTTTCGGTTGCCTTACCAACGCCCTAGCTCCTCCACCGATTGCGCTAAAAAGCTGTTCAAGGGCTCAAATGGATCGGGCTCAGTCTAGTAGATTGCACTCGGAAAAAAAATTTTTGGTTTGGGGATGCAGATTTTTTATGACTAACATCATAAGTGAAGTAGTTTTAGGGTCATTTTGGCTCATGTTGCCTGGCCTAGGAGCCAACCGCTAGGCCGAAGTGTTTTGCTGAAGTTTTCATTGGAGACTTGGCTCGAGTCTGAGTCTTTTGATCGACTTTCTAGCGTTTCTGGTTCAAAAGTTATGATCTAAAATAAACAAATTAATTAATTATCTAATTAGTCAAATATTTTTACTAACTTACATCATAATTTTTGAACCCAAAACCCCAGCAGGTCATCCAAAGTATCAAAAGACTTGGATTGTAGCCTAGTTTCCAGTAAAAATTTCAGTGAAATACTACCACCTAACGGTTGGCGCCCAGGGCCAAGCAAAGTGGGCCAAGGTGGCCTAAAAGTCCTCCACTTATGACGTCACTCACAAAAAACCCGCACCCCCCAAGCAAAAAAATTTTTTTCGAGTGCTGACTAGAAGACTTGCCGCGTCTTTTGACGCTTTGACCAGGTCCGTAACCTGAACAGGAGCGGAGATATTCCCGTGCAAAGCCACGTGCGTTTAGACGTTTTTTTTCCAAAAATACCCGAAAGCAGCCGGACGCCAAAGAGTTAATAAAAAATTTGTGCTCAGCACGAATCGACTTAGAGTGCAACATGTCACATTACTCAGGTTTTGGAAGTCGAGCCGTTTGATTCAAAGCACACACTCTCCATCATGATAGGCTGCCAAAGGTCAAGCCATTCTACTCAAAGCATACACCCTCCATGAATCACAATAGCAGTTAACACTGTCACTATGTTGTTTGTTGCATACGCTCATACCAACTACCCAATTTGTCAGTTGGGTGGAAGACATCCTGGTTTTGATAAAATTTAAATTCAATGGCATTTTAGTTGTGCAATGTGATTGAAAATAGCTATGCAAGCTCAGGTTCATTAGTTCATTGCTAGTCTGTTTTGAGGTGTTCGTTCCACCAGTTATTAATTGACTGGCGTTTAACCTTGTGCCCGTGCCACAGCAATCAAAAGTAATGTGTTGGGTATTATTAATCCTATCGCAAGAATGCTGACATTATTCCTGATGTGGGCTGACAGCCACTATTGCATTAAATGAAATCATTAGATATGCATTATTATGTCAAGTGCCAGGGGCAGAGCGAAGACATCAGAAATTTTGTGTCAACATCTACAGACACCATGATTCTCTCAAGTGATTGTAAATCTGACAAAGACTTGTATCCAGTGGTGACTCTGAATACTTATGATGTCACTCACAAAAAATCCAAAACACCCCATTTTTTCATTGCAGACTTGCCAAGTCTTTTGAGGTTTTGAACAGCTCTCGAGCGCTTTCAGCGCCAGAGATATTCCTGTGCAAAGACACATGCAAACTGCTGGTTTTTAGGCTAAACCACACTGGCTTCGAAGGTGTTAAGAATCTGAATGATGCCACTCTGTCATCCTTGGGAAACCCCCCAATATCCAAATTAAGGCTGCCATTACAGAAAATCTTGCTTTCATAAATATCTTAGTCACTATTCACAGAATCAAGATAATTTTGGTGCTAGTCTCCATGTTTTCAGGGGTAAAGAATTAGATTAAGTCATTTCAGCAACACTTACACCTTTATTTTATGCTGAATAGGTATATTGAGTGCATCATTACTGAAAATCTCGTTTTCATCCATATCTCAGTAATTCCACAATGTATCATAATAATGTTTGTGTCTATCCATGTTTGATGAGCAAATAATCATTACAGTATTGATAACAGCAATTTTTTCTGCAAAATAACGAAATAAGGACCGCCTTATCTGATAAAATCAACGTGGTGGGCTGGCAAAAACAACTCTTCAAATGACTTCCGAAAGGTGAATTCCCACAAACATTAATTAAGCTTTGAGAAAAATGCTGATGCAATGAAGCTGTTCTCAGCAAATAAAAGCGTTGTTACCATTGGAAGCGAGAATAAGTGGATCAAGTGTCATTTAGAAGTAATTTATTTTAGCAAGACACAGGAGCTTCTGTAAGAAGATAAGTTTGATTGAATAGGTCTTTAGCTGAAAAAACATAGAGGTAATTCTCATTTTTAGAGCAGAATAAAAATGTTTCAGGGAGGAATCAATTTTTTCAGGGGCAACTCTCCTCCCAATCCACCTAATATTATAGATGGAGGCTAGTAAGACATACTACTGCAAAATATTTTATTTATACTACAAACGATTTTACGAAAGAAAAACTTCATAAGCCCACTATCTAATATAAAAGTATTATATTCAATGTATTTTGCCACTCAGACAGTATTCATTATTTTAAGAAATACTATCTGATTAACAAAACACATCAAAAAAACAACCTTTAAGTTGGTGGTGGATCTTGGTTGTCATGTTCATAGTTTGGTTGTTCTTAGAGTTTTACGAGAGGATAGAGACAGCTTTCATGTGGTATGGACATGGCCCAAATGAAATCATAAGCATAACCCTGAAACCATGGGCATACAGCATGCACACCTGCAGCAGGATTGTTCAAGATACCACTAACATGTCGGATCACAGTGGAAAGGAGGATGTGACGAGTCAAACAAGAGAAGCCACTGCGCATCACTTCGGATGCAAAGGTTAGGGACAAGATACGAGACAAACTTCTGACTTAAATCGATCCCCTGGAAACAAATGGTCAATCCACTGATTTGGTCAATGTTGTTACTGGTTGGATTGCAATTGACATGATGAATGCACATGACACACTGGATATTGAGAATGGACAATTTGTGTTATTTGAAAAGAGGTGGCCTGATGGATTTAATGCACCCTTATTCAAGTTAGTTTGGTGGTGACCATGGCAGTGAAGATAAAGGTAGTAAAGTTTGGGAACAATATTGTATGACATCACATTAATCTCATGACTTTCAGGTACTTGGATTGCAACAATCCCAAGACATTGATATGAAAAACGTTCTTCTTACTCATTAGCATTCAGCTGTTCCTTACGATGAAGACAAAATGAGAATCATAACTATGAAATCCACGTTGAAGACAAAGCTCCAGGCGATTGTGTCCCAGTGTTTGGTTGAAAAATCAGAGGTAGAAACATTGGGTGATTGTGCTATCCTTCGGATTATAAATTGGCCAAATCAAGGAACTGTTGAAGATTTTGTCAATGGCTTCACAAGGAACGAGATGAAAAGGGCGGAAAACAGGACACAAACCTAATTTTTGATCGCTACTTTGACTTCAGCATTAAAAATGGAACGCAGGCAGCTGAAACTGGTGATGAAGCAAGCCAACGACACAAACTACATTTACACATCCCATTGCCAACCCAGAAAGGTGTCATTATAGTAACGGAGAATAAGGTACAGGACATAGATCTGATATGTCAGAATTTGATTCAGAAAGCGCAGTACGAGCCAAGTGATGTTACCCTGGTTGTCACCTCTACTTTTTGATTGTTTGAGTCAGTTCTTTTCATCCACTGATAGGCCGCACTAGATCTCAGGGTAGGTGCTGAGTAGCCATTTGATTGTCTCACCATCCAGAACCATCAGGCCATGCACTACATATGGAAATCAATGGATTAGACAGTGGAGGAAAAAATATTCAATGGTATGTTCTTCTGTGCCACACTCACAGACTGCAGAGGAGACCATAACCCATTTGTACCACCAGGAGTGGAAACGTCCAACACCGGTGCAGAGGCGGTTAAGCCAGACCAACGCTGTTCTTGGCGGGCCATTCCAGGAGACTGGGTGCCGATGTCAGGGATGAAAATATGGAGTCTCATAGTGCTCTCCTACTGCTCCTCATTTCATCTGTGATATGTCGAAGTGCCGCACTTCTGTTGTTGTCATCAGAAGAACTGATGAGCTGTTGTGTGACAGGTACAAATGGGTGTTTCGATTTGACATGCCGTACATGCCCACCCGGTGGACAGGTGAGCGCTGAGTGGAGCAAAGGTCCAGGGTCCATCACACGATTTGCTAGAGACAGTGTGGCTCGTTTGCGACAAAGCACAGCAGGTTGGATGCCTGTGAGGAGAAGAAGGTTGTCTGCTGCTGTAGGACACAGGCATCCAGTCACAATTCACAAGGTGTCATTGATGACAGGATCAATGAGGTGGGTGTGAGCACTGCGCCACCAGACAAGAGCGCAGTACTCTGTTGTTGAATGCACCAGTTCTCAGGTGGCTGTTCGCAACATTGTTGCACCAGCACTCCAGCCCAAGCCAGCAAGCAACCCCAAGAGTACAATGTGTGATATCAGCTTTTTGCAGAGTGACTTGAGGTGTCAGCGATACGTGATTGTCTTGTCCAACATTACTCCGAGTTGTTTGGTTTCAGGGAAAAACAGCAAAGATTGGTTGTTGAAGTTGAGTTTTAGCTATGTTTAGCTTCCTTGTTGTTGACACCTTGAGAGCCAGGGTACGATATATTCATACTTTGAAATCGTCCTAAAACAGCAGTTTTCGGTTGCCTTATCAAAAGCATAGCTCCTCCGCCAATTGCGCTAGAGAGCTGTTCAAACCCTTAAAAGATTCAACAAGTCTTCTAGCCTACCACATACATTGATGTGTTAACAGTTACTGTACTATATAAAAAAAAAAACTCAAAAGACTCAGATAGTCTTTGAGTATGCAATGAAAAAAAATTTGGGTTTTGTTTTTTTTGTGAAAGATGTCATAAGTGAGGTAGGTTTTTGAACATTTTGGCTCATGTTAACTGGTCTAGGGCGTAACCGCTAGACAGAAGCATTTAAAGCAACCAAACCACTAGGCCAAAGTGTTTCGCTGAAGTTTTCATTTTAACTAGGCTCGAGTCCGAGTCTTTTGAGCCTTTGATCGACTTTCCAACGTTTCTGGTTCAAAAGTTATGATCTTTGCTAAATAGCAAATTCGGTTCATCGCCCACATTCGCAAATTTCAATGAGGACCTTGTCTCTGAGTTTGTTTTACAAGTTTGTCGAAATAAGAGCCTGTGGTCGTCAACACACACCTGATGTCATCTTCTGGTTGATGTTGGTGTCAGTGCTTTGTTTAAAAATAGTTATATTGTTGAAAAACAGCTTTGCAACAGTATGTAGTTGGAAAGAGAAAAGAGCTTTTGTTGTCTGCTGACACAGATCAGAAAGATTTGGTTTGGACATCCACTTAAACTTGAGTCAAACTCTATAGCTGTCGAATTTGCAGCTCAATAAGTTATTTGGCAACGCAATCCATTTCACAATAAACCTGTAGCTCTGAAACCTCGAAAGGGCTTCACACCCAGTTAAATATTTTGATGCAATTATGAGAAAGAATAAATTTATCCATCTCGGAGAGATGTAGTAAGCCGCTCAAGAAAGATTTGACAAGTGCAGGCCAAATCAATTTCTACCTCTTCTGCAAGTGCGTCTAATGCCAAAAACACAGATATTCTTCCATTTTCATATCGCTAGATCCACAACTGTGTCTTATGTTTAAATGAGACAATGTCTCAGACACATCTAAAAGTATTTTACCTTTTCCCTGCATGGAGCTGTTTAGCTGATTCAAACGTATAAAAAATCACCTAAGTATAGCTATTTGGCAATCCACTTGCTGTCGATGAATTGTTCAGCAAAGTTATGATTCTGTTCTTTCAATAACGCACCGGTGTCATTGAGTGGCCACTCTCTCCAGCACCTTTCCTTATGAGCCAACGAATGCTTAAAATGAAATAAACGTCCACTGTGTTCTGCCCCCATCTCACCACACAAAGCAACAAATTAACGAATGCATAATGGATGGCTTTTGATGCGGTTGACAGCAGATGAAAACTTTAAAAATTGTCAGATCTTCTTAAATTTCTTTGCTGTCAGATTTTCCTCGGCGAAGAAGACAATAAGTACCTACAATAAGTAAATATTTGTTTTCCTTTTTTATGAATTCATAAAGCCTTTTTGATTCTTATCATGCCCAAAGCACTATCGGCACAGATGCGCAATGAGTCCGCGAAAGCTAATGCTCCTTAGTGTAGGGATCTACTTTCTTAAACATTTTTGTGGTATGTTTAGCAAGTGGACAGCAAAAGAGAAATTGTTTCACATAGTCCTCAGTCGCACGGGTATCACACAAACACCATGAACTGTGCATCATTTTCTAAATCTGTATCCTCGCCCATTCTGAAGATCTCAGTTCCTTTTGCCTTTCGCAGCAGCAATAGGTTGTTTCAGAATATCGACTAAGAGTTCTTGGATATGCCACTTGATGGTGTTGTTTAAAGAAAACACACAGCTAACTTATTAGCTACGGCATAACTACACATTATCCTGGTCATTTTCAGGGGTGCTGGTTCGGCCAAGCTCTCTTCAGCTGTATAAGGCGCTGTTGCTCTTGCATTTTTCCAAGCAACAGAAAAAGAAGCAGGCACTGCTTTACTATGGGACTAAGTTTTAACTCCTGAAATAGATGGACAATAAGTACGGTAACTTCACGTTACCTGGTGTCTTTCCTCTTTAAGAAGCTCAAAGATTTTGTCAACATATTTTACACATTTTTACTCGAAATGCCCACATAGCTTCTTTGAGAGATCTGTGAGCAAGGATTCTAAGCAATGTATGATCTGTGGCCGGATTTCAGAGTTTACTACGACTGAAGTAAATTCAAGTTTTAAGTAGTTGTTGTTATATGCAAACGCCTGCTTTCCTTTAGCAATTATAAACTAAGACAGCAAAAATAAGCTGCAGTTTAGATAACAACTTTACGTTTGAGCTGCTGTACACACTATACCTCAAATGTATAACTGTCATGCGGAACAGCAGATTATTGAATTTTTCACACTGGTTAGGTGCATTTTAATCCCTGTATGAACAAGAAAGTCAATTTTATTATGTTGATAAAGTTATTATTATGTGGGGACATTACAGAAAACTTGTTTGCCACTAGTGCTTGCGGACTCACCCAGAGCCTTCCACAGACTCGGGGTAGAGAAACACTGAACAATAGTAAACATATTTGACTAATTAGCTAATTAACTCTTTGGCGTCCGGCTGCTTTCGAGGATTTTTGGAAAAAAAACCCGCCTAAACGCACGTGGCTTTGTGCGGGAATTTCTCTGCTCCTGTATGCTCTACAGACCTGGCAAAAGTCTCAAGACGCGGAAAGTTTTCTAGTCTGCACTCGAAAAAAAATTTTTTTTCTTCGGGGTTGCAGGTTTTTTCGTCAGTGACTTCATAAGTGGAGGACTTTTAGGCCACCTTGGCCCACTTTGCTTGGCCCTGGTGCCAACCGTTAGGTGGTAGTATTGCCATAA
>Ga0210059_1007877_pt1 | contig 16897 bp, 9 predicted proteins | sample Ectturendosymbi2_FD_188042 | JGI IMG/M metagenome (GOLD analysis project Ga0210059, IMG submission 188042) | Ecteinascidia turbinata endosymbiont from Florida, USA - Sample 2 (SPAdes) (version 2) | ecosystem: Host-associated > Tunicates > Ascidians > Unclassified | place: Key West, Florida...
TACCCGTTGGCGTTTCATTGGTTTGTTGTTGGTCAATTTTATTTCTGTGCTTAAAATTTCATTTCCTGCGCGCAGGCTATACCAATTTCGTACATTTTTATTACAGCACACTTTATCCTTATTTTTTGCCCAAACTGCTTCAAGCTCTTGTACACCAATAAAATCTATTGCCATGGTACTGCTGACGATAAGTGGTAATTTCATAAATTGTTTTCATCAAACAAACAGTTTTCACGGGAGTATAGCACTGACGTGATTGACAACCTGGCTCCGAACAGCAAATCTTTCATTGAAATATCTAAATATTTTTAATCTGGGGAATCTTTCAAATTTTTGGATGTAGTGAAGTTTCTTGCCTGTGGTTTTCAGGCTGTTTCTTTCCATTTCCTTTCGTTCGTTTCATTCCCGTTACTCTCGTGCTGGTTCATTCACGTTCCTCCCACAGGGAGGAAAGTAGGCAAAAAATACATTTGAGGATGGACAGAATTGTCTATACTTGAAAAGCTTTACGCGTGCATCATAAATTTTGCTAATTTTTTCAACGATTTTCGTCCAAAATTTGAGGATTCTACTCTTCTGTTGGCCTCCCAACCTGGCTACACACTTGCACACCGATCAAAAATTACGAGAGTGAAATAATCAAGCGTAGCTTAAAAAGGTGGGTGAACCGACCTTTCATCAAGTTAGAAATGCCGATTTCTAATCATGGGGAGACCAGCAGCTTCTTTCTTAATATCCTGTATCACGCCACAACTGGGACAGCGAATAGTTCATTTTTGTAATTCACCACCGGATAATCTTCTGCATTTTGGCACAAGCAGCGCTTTCCAACGTAAGATTGAGCACCATAAGGTTGAAACGATTTTCTTAATGTCACAATTTGTGTTCGCGCTTGGCAACAAAGATAGTGAGGCAAGTGGAAAAACACTTTATTTTTTTGGTGCTAATTTGTTGAAACATATTTTTTTGGTGCAAAGTATTCAGAACAGAACCTCTTGCATTGTGGGAATGCCTAATGTTGTGTGTAGTTTTGAAACAGAAGAAATTATTGTTAAAGGCTTCGTGTATTTGTAAAAAACATACCAAGAGACTTGCTTCAGAAATAATCAGTTCTGCCCTTTCTTTAAAAGGGTATGAGACAATGCCCCGCAATGTTCTTGTGTCTGGATGACCTTGGTCAAAGAAACTGTTCACAGTAGAGTAGGCGAACGATTAATCAACCTGAAAGATTTTTCTGTTACATTTCGTAAACTTGGCAATTTACAATTATTTTAGTGATTAGTGAAAATACACCTTGTTTTTCATAACCTTTCGTTCAAGAAAAGTTGTATGAACAAAGTAACACGTGATGATAAATGCGATCGCCATATTCTTTCTCTGCTTGGATTTAACCAAAGGACATTTGGCCAACCAACAAACTGTGCCATTGAGACCACAATCCACACAGCAGTTTCAACACAGTGCTGTGCTCGATCCAAATCAACATGTCATTTTATATTGGGATTTCGATGGTGACTACATAACATTTGAGGCAAGTATGCTACGATAAAATAAAGTGATTATCTACCTTAGTGAGAGCATTTGAATTGTCTTGTTATATCACGTTCCATTTAGACGTATGCCAAAACAAAGTAGAATTAGACTTCTCAGAAAGAGTGATTCCCAACCTTTCGTTAAAATCTTAAAACGCTTCAGAAAAAGGCTTCAAATGAATTTTCTCTCAGAAAAAAACTTTTTGATATAGTTGTGGATGTCAATTATCTTTTTCCTGCCTTTTTTCACACCATAAACAGATCAAATTCTAGTTCTGTGGAAAAGTTTGTATTAAGCAAAAAGCTGGGAACTGCTGCTGAAAAAGCAGGAGTACGTCTGTAAGGTTTTTGTGGGTATCATCTAGCATCATGACTTTCAACCAGCATTATACGTAACACTAGTGCTCATGGTAGATCATCAGCTGTTTCGCAAGAAATTGATTGTGGAAAGTATTATGCACGACTGCCAATTCCAATCTATGACATTACGGTAGTCGTATAGAAATTCTTCCGTGGGCTCTTAAAGGTTGAAAAATACTGCTTTATCTCATAATGACAAATTGAGCAGATTGTATCTCAACCCTTTTTACCCATTTATAATGTTAAAATTTGGTAGAAAGTGTTTTGCTACAGTAATCTGAGGTTTAAAAAATACACATTTTTATCATAGTCAACTGCCGTAAAAACTTTATCAAACTCCGTTGAACAGGTTGGTTGTTAATGACAGATACCACTTTAACTGGAAGGCATCTCCTTTGCAAATTTTGCATTATCCACAAAAAAACATTTTTCTTTTTTGCAGGTCCACGCTCTGACACGAGGATGGGTCGGGATCGGTATTTCTCCCAGTGGGTCAATGGTTGATGCTGATATTCATGTAGGATGGGTTAAAGACAGCGCGACCATTACGGTAACACGGCATAAAGTGAAGCAAACGTATCTTCTTTCTGCAAGCTGACTCGAGTTGTCATGTTGCAAGCAGTTGTTTTTTAATATAAAGCTCAGGCATGAAATGCAAGAGATTACCAAATACATCGACAAAGGTCACAGCAACACTTCACACTGTTACTGAAGTTGAAAATAAAATGGATAGGCCCTTTGCGAAGTGCTCGTTCAAGCAAAAATATACTTGAAAATATAGACGAAAGCGTGTTAGCACATTGATCTTTATTCGGGTAGCTAAATAAGCAAAAATCAAATGATTTGCTACTTGAAAATGTAAGACTTCATTGATTTCTTTCTTCTTCTGACGTTTCATCACGAACTTTTTCTGCGTCTGGGTGGTAAAGGCAGATTGTGTACCGTGCCCAAAGGTTTTTACCTATTCTTCTGTTTTTGAGTTTTACATGCTTCATTTGCATTTGTTACCGAACCGCTATAGGCAAAACCTTTGCTCAGTTTTGCAGCACACAAATTAAATGTGTCTTTAATTAAAGTGAGTGGGAAAGATTCGCGTTGCGACCAATAAAAATGGCGTAACGAGTCTTGGAGGATGCGAGATGAGCTGCATCATGATCCAAATGCAGGTATTTTCATCTGAGAAAATGGAGTGCCTTTGAGACGAAGATTTCCATCTCTACATACTTCAAAACTCAGTAACCATTTAGGTTAGTGTTTCAATCACAATTGCAAATCAAGCATGGAACACGTATGTCTTTTCAAAAACAGAAATATAAGAAAAACCGTGTTGGGCACAGTATAATTTGGCTTTACTGAACAAACCATTTGCTATTGATATTGATTCCACTATGGTGGTTTTAACAATTTACCAAGTTTTAATTATAGTGCTAATGACTAATTCGATTGGTTTGAAAAAAATTTTGAATGCATTGATAAAGCTGAAAATCACAAAAATTGTAAGAGTTGTTTTTTGCCATTTTTAGCACCAAACCCAAGTTGAACGAAATCGCACGATCAGTTTTGCTTAGATTCAAATTAGAATTTCGTGAAATTTTGTGGATTTTATCACATTATGATTTAATTGTGGAATGCTTAACAATTTTGTAGGACAGACACGGAATATCAGGAAGCAACGCTTTTCCTCCTTTGGATGTTAAGCAAAATCTCGAGCTTCTTGATGGGAAAGAGTCAGATGGATGGACAGTGATCAAATTCAAACGTGAGCTTGCAGCTTGCGAGGATATGTATGACAAGGAGATTACGGTGAATGAGGCTTGATTTTCCATAATTTTTTCATATGTGCCCTTTTCTTCATTCAATTTACAACGACCGTCAGGTAATTTTCAATCGCTTTGCTGAGGTCAAATATGCTGTAGTCTTCATTACAGCAAGATATAATGAATTATTTTTCAGAAAATTGTGTACAAAGGTTAATACACTGCACAGCGTTCACGCAAGGAACCGTATTTCATATATTTTACCAAAACAGGCACAGGTGCAAACAAATAACAGAATAGGATTCTTCGCCCAGTGTAAAAGTCTACACTTTCATTAGCGTGGCATTGTTTTGCTTGTATTTCGTATCTTGCTGGTAAATGCCAGGCTCTTCATAACGCAAATATTTTAGCTTGAAATACAGCAAAACCGAAAACATGCGAATAACCAAGATGTAGTCATCAGGGCCAGCCTTTAGCCGATTGGGCCGATTGCTTCCAATCGGGTCCCGCGCCGAAGAGGGCCTCGCGCTACGCCTGCTATCATACGCAAACTTAAACTTTTTATTGAAGCTGCTTATGTAGTTCCGGCGCGGGGCTCACAGTATTTTTAAGCGTAGAGCTCATGGCCAACGAAAATCTAAGTGAACTGTGTGGTATTAACACCCTCATTTATCATAATTACTGATCTGCGCCGTAAATGAGTATCGCTTTTAGCTTAAAAGCAATAAAAATAAAAATTTGGAGAACGAAATTATGGAAAAAGGTTAAATAAGCAAATAATCATAAGATATGGCACACCACCGGCTAACCATGATATAGTAAGTAGGTTGAAAATACCTAAGTTTCATTAATGGAATTTTCATAGAAATAATGATTTGATAACAAAAGCAAGCAAAATTGTCTAAAGGCACGCATTTGAAAATCGTTACAGTTCTATAACACTCTAAGGCCTTCGCGATCAGATCAGGACAAAACAACTCCATTATTCACGCATAACGCCAAAATTTTCGTCATTTAAATCAAAACACATTGCAATTACTGGGCATAACATGAGTGAAAACCTCCAAGTTTCATGTAAGTTTGAAACATAAAAATCTTCTTGTCAACGACACACCGAATAAAGTATGCATTACCCCAAGCCAATATAACAGCACGAATTATTGCTGTTGTTTACAAAATGCTCGCTCGCATACACTCTTTCTCCCTCCAGGGTGATACACTCCGTGTAATCTACGCCTTTGGAAGCACTGATCCAAAAGGTAGCGATATCACCGATGCAGACTATCATGGAGCGACAAATCGAGGTGAGCAGTTGAAGTTAAACATCTGGGTAACGAAGTTTAATATTTCAAGTTTCACAAAGTTCTAAAAAAACTTGCACCTTTGTAAGAACTATTTCAAAATGACTTTGTTGGTGTATCATTCTAAAGGCAAGTTCTCACATGAGTCAAAAAAGTAAACAGGTCTGGCCACATTAGGCCTACACGTTTTTGCAAGGTACCAAATAAAACTTTGGCAATCACTTTTGTCTAGCTTTTATTTTCATTCTTCAGATGACGTCCTGAAAGAAATTCGAGTGCCACTGCCTAGGATTCTAAACAGTGTAGCGCCGTTCAAAAAAACATCACTTCAAATTTTGAGTTTTTGATAACTTATTACAAAAACTGAAAAATGCACGCTCATGCACTAACCATGTTTGAACATCTTGTCTAAAAAACAGTGCAAATGATGTAAAGGGCCAGGCTTATGTGCAATAATGTATACAAGTTCTACATTTCTTCAGACTTCAAAAACAAAACAAATTCAATTTTTTCCATTTCCAATCTCTAAATCGATTCAACCCCCTAAAGGAATCTACAAAGGAAACGTTTTCAACTCGTGATGAAAACGCGTTAAAAAAATGTTCAAGAAAACCTGTGTCGTTTTGAGAATTCTTTGCATTTGTTTGAAATGAATGAAACGTAACGGTTTTACAATAACTACTTGTTTCAGGCACAAAAAGCCTTATTTTATTGGATTTCACTGGGTCAATGGAAAAGAATACAGGTAATGAAACACACATGTCATTTGACCTGCTCAACAATAATTTCACCATTCCTCCCGACAACACTTACTATAACTGCCGGTTGCTCAAGTTGCCTGATTTTGGTTCCAAGCAACACCTTGTGAAGGTGAGAGATTTCAACTAAAGTTGCGCAGTGCGATGAGAGTTTCTTACAAAATATGGAACATGTAGGTTTCACCGGGTTGTGCTTCATCAGACAGGCATTATAGCGCGTATATGATGCCGGAGTCTTTCGAGACGCATTGCAGTTTCTTGAACGTGACTTGAGTCTTAGTTTTGAATAGCTCACGTACACCTCACAGCAGCATATCATTCAGGCATCGTGCAAGATCGGATATGCTTGAGTGGTGAAGCATATATTAACCTGACACAGAGCACCTTCAAGACCCTTAGCGGACTGCAATTCGGCCGACTTAAGCCAATTTTCTGTTCAAGGTGGTTGCTATTTCGGGTGTGATAAAACCGTGTACCTGCTGCTATACCGCACACTACGTTTTCAGATAACCCACAGTTGGGCAAATCTTGACTCATTCGGCAAATTTGGTTTTCGGACCTAAACCAGACTTCAAAAACAAATGTCGGGCTCGGGCCAGGTTCGGGATTGTGATTTCGGGCCAGATTCGGGCTTCAAAATAAGGCCTGTTTGCAACTGTCCCAGACAGCGTTTTTCAATGCGTTTTGAGTGACCGAAACGGCCTTGCAAATTCTTCCATCAGTCTCGCAAAATATAGCAGAACCTCTCTGCATAACCACCAAAACGCAATGAATCCTCGTCTTATGACCATGTCGGTATTCAGATGAAAGAGTTGCGGTCTCTCAAACTGTTTCAATCAGCAAAGGAGTGTTTTTGTATTCAAACCCAAAAACGCGAGACCCTGGGCATTTGCTCGGTTTGCTCAATGGTTAATCCAGCCCTGGGCGGAGTAAGCAAACGTGCTTTGTACACTTTTCAGCTTTACTCCCAAGTACAGCCTTTTAACTCTAATTTTGTGCACGAACATCTCATTTTGAAGCAAATAAGCAACGATGCCACATTTCATTTTCCATCAGTTTTATTTACAGCTTCGCGACACAAGAAATTTAAACTTTTTTCTCGTGATTCTTAACAAAAAGATGATGTAAGAAAAAAATTTGTACTTGAATAAAATAAAGTTTGCAGTAACTCAGCAAACGTGCAGTAGTATATACTCTTTCAACAATACCACAAATAAATATGCTGTAAACTTGTAAACTATGTCAGCACAGACTTGTTCAAGACATGTTTTGAATCATTTACACAAAATATTTTGTTAGGTCACTTGCTCTACCGTTGCAATCATCTTTCAACGAAAGCTTTTGAAGAAAGTACATTTCTAGTCATGTACAAAAAACAACGGTAGCGCAAAATGTTTTTTGAGTAACTTGGTTTCTGAATGCAATGCTTGAAATGTAGGCCTAGATTTAAATGCAAAAGATTTGATACTTGATATCTGCTCAATGCGTAGGTTCTGTTCTAGCACATATGTCACACTTACATATGTCCAGTTTTGCTGAAGTGAACAACAGCATCATTTTCACCATCTTCGCAAATTCCAATCACTGTTCCCGAAAATCCAAAATCCTGCAGAAATAAAAATGTCACTCTTCTATCAGTGGCGAAACTAGCGGAGCAAAAGTGGACATCTACTCCGGGCGCAAAATTTTGGGGGCTCCAAAGTGAGGTCGGAATGTTACGTAATAATAATGAAATGTCAGATGTCAGCGAATGGTAAATTCCTAATAACTACGATTTGCAAAATGTCAAAACCAGCGGCGGCGACCCAGTTGTGAAATCTCATTAAGATCACCAAGGTTACCAAAGTGAACAGTTTCGAACCTTAGTGATGTTTTAAGGAGGAGTTTCTATGTCCACCAATTAGAGGTCCGCATGTGGTTGACTCACGGCTGCGTCACAATGCTTTCAGAAAACAAGTGTTACGGACTCGCTCTCATTCCAATTGCGTCACAAATGGTGTGAATTCACCTTTCACAGTATGACACTGCGCATGCTTTTAGAGCAGGGATGAAACTTAACAACATGTTAACGTCGCAATTGTTACGACGACAAATCTGATGTTCAAGACATTTTTTGAGCTTTGAAGGTTTGACAAACTTAATGTTGAAATGTATTTGATGATGTGATGGGTTCTAAAGGTAGTTGTGATGATTTCTATTTGTGGGGCATTTAAATGCTTACTACTTTTGCAGGATTCTAAAATGCAAATGGACAACAGCGTTAGGTTGTGAACTTCTCAGTTACTGCTACATGTGTTTTATTTTAATTCGACCTATAACATAAGTATCTCCATGAACATGCTTGTCAAAATTCAGGTCACAAAATTGCTAACCTAGAATTTTTCAACATTGTCACTGACTACAGATATTTCCTAGATCAAAAACAGAGCTGTGGATTCAGACCCTAAGCAATTTTAGATGGCTGGAGCCGGATCTCAAAACATTTAAATGGTGGAGCCGGAGTCTGGAATTTGGGTTCCGGTTCAACAGCCCTAGTTTTTGGGGCAAGCGAGTTGTACAAATAGTACTATGGTTTTTAGTTTTCAATGGACCAAATCATTCTGGAGTCGGGTCCTAAACAATTTAGAGATGTTGGAAATCGGAACTGGAGCCAAAAGTGTAGATGTCTGGAGCTGGAGCCTAAGATGGAGCCTGATGTTTGAGTTCCGAATCCACAATCCTGGTTTAATACAGCATGTCACACATTTAAATGATAAAAGTTTTTTGACTAAATGTTCGATAAATTCGCAGCAGTAAAAGCAAGAAAACTTTGTTTTGAAGTTAGATTGTAAATAAGCAATGCAGTTTTTCTTTTGTTTTTCGTGAACTTTTAAGGTTATTATATCCAAAGAAATGTTTTACGATTTTGCAATTTTAAATTTGTCTGCTAGTTTTGTATGAAATCATCTGCCTTCACTTTTTTCATATGCATTCGACATTCTTGCCTTCTCCTTGATGTGTTCATAAGTCTGCCCTCAATCAGTCCTTACTGTGTCTTGAAACTCAGAGTTCATGCTCCAGAACCCCTATACCTCGCACTAGCGGTGATTTTTACCAGACTTGACGAGAGAATGGCACAAGCGTGTACGCTGCTTTCGGGATCATCCGGAGGCTCTGGCAAAAATGTTTCTAGAAAGCAAGTTGCCACTCTGACCAATTTTATGCTTGTGCTATCAGAAGGGTTGTGTGCCATAACTTCTTTCATTAAAATTCATGCAGGGTTTTGTAGATATTCAGGGAACTTTTTGCTTAGTTTTTGTATTTCACTAGTTGCTACAAGTCAAATTTATTACCTGAATTTGGAATGTCGCAATACAACAGTTTAAATATTCAATCGTGACCGAAATTTCAAGGCGGGGATAGATTCACGCGAAACGATTTTATTCTTGACTATGTGATAGTTAATAATTTCCAGGATTCAAAGGTCCTGACGTCAGTTCCGTGACGTCGCAGTCACATGAAGTTATCAGACGGATCCAGAAACAATTATATGCGGGGTCCGAGGTAGCTTTTGATCCCCCTTTACTCCCAACTCCTTCGGATCTATGCTGCCACTAACGGGCTGAGTGGGGTTGTCCCAGGACGCGGGAAACCATTGGTACACCACTTTCATCTATGCCAGAAAGATGAAAGATATGCAAAAAATGTCTGCAAAAAATCTACCTCCATAATACTGGTTCCTTTTTTTCTTCTCATAAAGCGATCTGTTCCATATCAGCAAAATATTTAAAATGCAAGTCTAGTTAATACCTTTTATCAACAATGTTTTCCCAGCCAAAGTTTCGGAATAGCGATGAAACCTTTACTAAGAAAGTCAACCGAGGTTTTGTGAACACATTCTTGTTTTAGCGAAAAATAGACAGGAACTTTTGAGGAGTTTTAAAAATAACATTCCAGTATTAAGGAGTTTAGATCTTTGTTTAAGATTAGAGTTGTATTCATGGAATGTACCTTGTCAACCAGCATTATTTCGAAAATCTTCATCCGAAGAAATCCGACAAATCGAAAGCAAAAAGTAACATTTGCTTTTTCGCAACGATATACGTTTAAATGATGCAGAGAAGAGCCGGCCAAATTTCTAGAAACTAAATTCAAACTGCTTCGAAAAAGGTCAGCGCACATATTTTTTCAAAACAATTTACTTATTTGTCATAGTTTCACTGATGTTGAGTAAGATAAGATATTATAAATTGCAGTTTGGACTCATGATTGAATTCAAAATGTGTTGATATTTTTCCAGGTTGTTAAAACAGGTCAAGCAACATTTAATAATTGAAAAACGTTTGAGTGCTACGACGTTAGAAAATTTACATTTTGCAAGAAGCGTTCATTTGAAGTCATAACTCCTGGTTGCATTGTCTCAAACAACTTAAAAATAAACTCATCACAAGGAAGACCTTCGCAAATTTTGCTGAGACGCCCTGCAGAGAAGGCAGAATTGTGTAGAGACGTTAACACAAAATCATTATGATCTATAGCGCACAAGCCGTCATACTAGTACCAGACTTGTCATAGTCTATATAAGAAATTGTTCTATATTATACTGCAGGGGTGGGAAATTAATATGGCTCAGGGGCAATTTGAGAAGGCTGCGTTTAGCGGAGCGCCGTACCTTCTTACGGAAACTGAAGTAAGTCGATGGAAGAAGCAAGTCTCGGTTAAAATTAGCTTCAGCACTAAGATTTGCTGTAGTAAGTTGGAGGAATTTTCACATTTGAAGACTTTTCCTGAATGCTTCCACGGACCACTGAAAACACTGTGACGGGCCAACTGTCGCCCGTTCTACTGCATTTGGGTGGCTTATTTGCCCGCCTCTGTTCTACTGTATTTGTATGTCTTACCTTCGATATCAACTCGTTCCAAGAACGAGGATGATATTGTTTAAACTTTCTTTTGCTCACCGATATTTTCACTTTGTCTCCCAACTGAAAAACATGCATTTGAATGTTTGTGGTGAGAACAAGAAGCAAAGAAGTGATCACACCAGAGCTAATTCAGTACTTTTAATTTGTAATTAAACATGCAGTCCTCAATTACCGGCCAAGTGATGCAGTGGGTTGGGCACACGCCACTTAAACTTGTTGATTGGGTTCGACTCTGGTAAGGATCATACCGAACACTTGGAATACGGCATTTGTGACCTAGTGCCTGATCTCTATGTGGGGGTTCAATGAAAGCCACCTGCTCTGCATTTATTTGTATGTTTAAGGATTAGGTTTACACGCGCTGCTGCCAATGATTTGCCAACACTGCAGCAGTAGTTTGATTTGCCAACACTGATTTGCCAACAATGATTTGCCAACACTGCAGCAGTAAATTTTGGGGAGGCAAAAATATTTGGGGTGGGCCAAAATGTTTGATTTTAGGCGAATAACACTATTTTGTTTGGGATACCGCCTCTCAAAACACAAAATGATTGTATGTTGTAAAAATTTGGGGGGCATGGCCCCGTAAAGCCCCACTGCTTACGCCTATACACTGTAGTATTACTGTAACTATGAAAGTAGCCCCATACCTATATTTATTCTGATCATTTTCCATTCTTTTGATTTGTTCCAAAATAGAATAATTTGTTCCAATCTTCTCCGAAACTCAATATAACCGATCGTCCACAGAAGTGAAACGACATTTGAGTGACGAGATAATTTGGTGAAAGCAACTTCCATTTTTATAAAAATAACTGAATCTCACAACTCCTATGAAAATTTATAGTAATTGCGTGTAGAGTTTATTTACGTTGATCACCATATAGTGATTCCTGGATGCTGTTTCAAAGTTAAAGTGTTTTGGTTTCTAAAATAAGCAGAAGCTTCAACACCCACTAAGTAGAAAAGTTTGAAATTGCCATCGGAATATAATTTGTCGCATTGCATGAGCGTATATCGCTTTATGATATTCTCCTTGATACAAGCGTTTGCAGAATTCCAATAGATGAACAAACAAAGACAGGAATTTCCTTTTTCAAAAAATGAAGAGCTGATAATAATCAATGTTTTGCATACATAGTCAAGCAAAAATGCTTTGCATAATGAGATAAAATACGAAAAAATATTTTGCATCATCATATACTACCATAGTGTAATTTTTCTAATCTTTGTTAAAATTTGTTCTGTGGGAAACTGTTTTTTTTTTCGATTTTGCGCAATTTTTAAGTTGGAAAAAGATCGTAGCCAATTGCAATACAATTCCTGTAGGATTTCAGTTACGTTTGCTCTAGATTTCTGATGCAAATCTGTGTTACCTGCCTTTGCCAGTTGGTCTCAAATATGCAGTTATCATATCCCAAAGGAGACGTTGTTGGCAAGATGGATTTTCATTTCATTTCTGATTTTACCCAGATCAAATAATAATGCCAGTGTTTGATTTTTCAGTTCACGAACACCATAACTAATGCCATGGAGTTTCGAAATGTTTTACATGTTTGCTTGTTTTTACATCTCGTATAAGCAAGCATAAAGAAATTTAAAACCTGATGAAACTTGGTGCATACTTTAGATTGTAGGCTACGCTGTGTCCGGAACTACTTTTGTGTTTATTAAGATAAACACATAAAAATAGCAAAGATTGATATGGTGGTAATTACCTGTAATTTGTTGCAAGTGATTCTTCATAAAGAACAACCAATTTCATTTACCGCTTGGCATACCTGTATTTTCTCCCTGGCCTACAAATTTTGCAATATGTTTGTTTCCGATATAATGCATCAGGGTTTTGGTATGTAACAGCGAACATGCTGCAGATTTCCTTGCCTTTGATAATTCATAATTTTCAAATATTTTCTAACTGGCAGAAAGTTTGCTGATTTCCATTGTTGTTTGCTTTGCAAATGTAAGAGCATCATTTCTCCTAAAATTTTGGACACAACTGATGTCTCGTGCATTCCCTTTCTAAAGTGGGAACATGCATCAGTGACATCAGGGCCGTCGCCAGCGGTGGGGCCAGTGGTTCCCGGCCCCCCCATATGAAATCGGTGCTCCCCATTTCACGTTTGGCCCCCCAGTTGCTGCATACATCCAATATTGTATTTTGAAAATGTGGCCCCTTTTATAATTTTTGGCCCCTCCATCTGTTTTTTGGCCCACCCTGCTGCTAAATCCTGGCGACGGGCCTGAGTGACATGGTAACTTTTTGAAATCGTTGCTAGCAATCAAGAAAGTTTTTTCAATCGGCTGAATTGTTGGTGAAAGAAGAATTTGTTCAGCGCTTTTGGAACTGTATTTAGGTTGTGCACTTAAAAGTAAAAGTCATCAGCAATGTTTGTTCTTATCATTTGCTGTACTTTGCAAACACCAAAAATGTAATATCAATTTCAAATGCTTCAGTGCCCCAATTGAAGCTATGTGTTGTCACTGTGTGCGCAGGAAAGACAGCATACAGCATACAATCAACAATTATTCCTGCGTTGGAAAATTGTTGATTGTAATGTGTGCTGTTTTTCCAAAGCAAGAATACCACATATCTGAAAGGTCAACACAGCTGAGTTTCATTCATTCGTATTTTGCTTGCAAATAATATGGATGTGCACCCTGTTACTACTGCTCATTTGAAGTTGACACAAGTCTTCCTGAAAACTAGTCAGTTAAAGAGAACACATGGCTTACTTTAAAAACTTGGGATTTACTGGCGTAAAAACATTTGAAGGAGGTTCACGTGAAAGATCATGAGAATGGAAAAATGACGTTGAACACGTTGAAATTTTGTTTTATTGTAAGCCTTGGCAAATCCTGCATTTTAAGGAAAAAGGTTGGCTGTTATAAAAAATGCAGTTGTAAAATTTAGTAAACCCCTGCTCAAGAAACGTAGGACAATATGCGGAATTCAGATTTCAACTAAATTTTAAAGCTACTGTACAGAAAGCGTTCGAACCCTTGCTGCAATGCTAACGACTGTTTGGCACCTTTAGCCACTTCGTAGTGTCATGCCATGGGCAACTTTAGTATTGATGGAATAACAAGGATAGAAATCAAATAACTAAAATACGTTGTGTACCAAGGTGTCAGTGGAAATATACCGGAAATATACACGTGGAAATATACCGCTACGGAGCACAGGCGTGACAAAGTGACACCGAGGACCACTGGACCAGAAATGTCAAATTTAAGATTATCAACACACATATAGACATGTTGTCAGTTAGTATCAAAATAAGGACAGGCTGTCATCGAAACAAGGGCAGATTGTCAAATTAAGATTATTAAAATAAGGACAGGTTTTCTTATGCTAGAGGGAAAACCTAAACTGGGTCGTACAAAACTTTCGACTGGGCCGCATGCGGCCCGTTAATCACGGGCTGGACAAAGCTGATTTAGACTTTGGGTAAAATTGGCTTGAGCAAATTTTTTACGCAAAATTTAAATCACATTTTCTCTAATCGATCGTTTGAGTCCATGAAAATCACGTTGCAGTAGGACTATGATTCTTCTCAAATTTTGACTAATCGAATAATCAAGTTCTTTTACACCAAGTTAATTGAATCAAATTTTGATTCAAATTTGTTCCAATCATTTGCAAACCAACCATTTGAATACATTTGAACCGTATATGATTGGAAGTATTTTGACTGAAATTGATTCAAACTGAAACATCATTTTGAGAATTACAATCATTTAAAACAGCTATGTCCAACCAGCGGCCCGCGGGCCTCATGTTCGGCCCAGTTTAGGTTTTCGCTGTAATAAAAGTATCCCAAGATACTGACAAACTATCCTTATTTTGATGATCTTGAATTTGGTATTTTTGATACTTTATTGCGTCTGTTACCACTGCAGTTCGAATTCGAACGCTGTCAGTGCATGAGATGAAGCTAATTTAGTTTGCTAAGATCAAAGTAAGCCATTCAGTGTGCGGCCCTGGTTAAGATAGTGAGATAATTTTTGGTTCAGTAATCCATTTGGGTTGGACATAGCTGATTTAAAATAATTCAACTGTTTGATTCATTTATATGCTAAACAAAATTTGATTGGGGCTATTTTTCATTCATAAAATTGTTCAAAGTTGAATTTTGTTGTTCATTATTCAATTAATATGGCCTACTCTAGAGTGTAATAGCTGATGATACTTATTTTGACCAGTACGCACCAGGACGTTTTATGCAGTGAATCGTGGTTTCAGAAAAACATAAAAACAAAAACAGGTTGGCTTTCAGTTGATTTTCCATTGCAAGTGACAAGATCTTAATTTATAAATAGGGCTTGTAAAAATTTTTTAAATCAAATAAGAATACGCTGGCAAATTTTTATTATTTTTAAAAAGCAGGCATAAGTTTCGGGATATTTTGAAAATGTACTTGGTAGGAGCATCAGACATGGACTTGGCACAGGTAATGAGTGCAAGTACCGTCTGTGCAATTTCTTAAATTAAGCGCATTGCTATGGTCAACTGTGACTGATGTTGCAAACCCGGTTGAAGTGTTCAACAATAAACAAGGATGTTTCGTCTCATGGAACGCCATTTGGAATGATTGCGTAGTGACGACAACTTAGTGACGAAAATTCAACAAAACCTAGTGCAGTGTGAAGGGGTATCCCCTCATTATGACACGTTCATGCTGCAATATTCTAAGCCAGTGCTTTTCAACCTGGGCGACGGTGCGCACTAGTGCGGATGAGAAAACCCTGTGGTGCGCATGACAAACACGGTGCGGACGAGTGCGGATGAGAAAACCCTGCTGGGTTGTTTTAAACGTATTTTAAACAATCCTCTTTTTAACTAGTACCCTATTGTTTTATTGTAAAACATGGTGCCGCGCACAACGAAAAATTGGCAGACAGTGCCCTCATATTTTGATAGTTTGAACATCTCACAGAGAATAGTATTAAAAGTCACCGTAAGCTACTACCAAACTTCCCTCTGCTTGTTCTGTTGTTACGTCATAATGGAAACAAAGATGTGCAACTGCAAAGCTGAGGTGATATTGTGGCGTGGTGATTCGCCACATATAACGCTGAATTCGTAGCAGCAATAGCAGAGTTACCTAGTCGAGTTGGGAAAACTCTATTGTTGCTGTTGCGCCGAAGCGCCGGATCAAGGCGATGTAGCATTATGGCTGCAACAATATAAATTTTTTGTTGATCCTCCAGTTGTACAAGACTAGCGCAGCTGTTCAATCTGTGTGCTGAGCCACGAGCACGCTGCCGATCTCAGTAGTGATATCTACTGCTCAGTAAAAAAAGTTCAAGAAATGACAGTGAATCCCGCGTCAAGTAACTTCACTCCACAAGGGATCTAACCAAATTTTTAATAGGGAATCGATTTCACGTAACACTACGCATCGTCAGTCCTTAACTCTTATTCAAAGTGAATCCAGCTGTCGTGGATGTGTATACAAGAAAAACAACTAAAACACCCCGAAAAACGCAAAGAAACAACAGCCTACTGTACTGAGAACGAAAAGAATACTAAATATCAGAATGTCAGCTGAAGGGGGCCAGTTTTTGCATTTATTTTGCCAGGGGGGCGGCTCGCCTCCCTCTTTCCGTCACTGCCGTCAGATACGCCACTGCTAGTGCTCGAGGCCACGATAGTGTCACGACGATCAGCAGCCAATTATCGGGAATCAGTTAATCATTATCTGCTATTTTAAGCGAATATTTTCAAAATCGGCTAGTTTTACCTACCTAATCCCAGTCAGGCTTAGTATGGTAAATAGCAAATGCACCATTCGTTTAATAAATATCCAGAACTAAAAAACAAGTCGGCTTCATTCTTCAAACACGACAATTAGCGATAAATTTTGCAACTATTGGTGGCAGCTTCTGATCAGCGTCTCGGATTATCATCATTAATAGCTCATGCCATATGTCCGCAGGGAAGTCATTTACTCCGGCAGATAGCGTTATGAAACGCTGCATGGAGATAGTAGCACCCGAAGTTTTCGAAAACATGTTTAGCGTTAGGTAGCCTACAACAGGTTACAACCATTTTGCCACCCCAGGAAAATATCAGCTGGTTGCGGCCATGTGTGCGGTAATGGCTGGATCACTGAATGAAACATTTTAGCAAATCTTCATGATGTGCCTTGCTTCACAATGAAATACAGAGAGTACATCGACTAGGACAAAAGAGAAGAAATAAAGAAAATCCACGCCCAATCATTGCAAGATTTGTGTCATACAAAAAAAGAAACGAGTTTCTTACCAACAAACGGGAAC
>Ga0210059_1007878_pt1 | contig 16896 bp, 14 predicted proteins | sample Ectturendosymbi2_FD_188042 | JGI IMG/M metagenome (GOLD analysis project Ga0210059, IMG submission 188042) | Ecteinascidia turbinata endosymbiont from Florida, USA - Sample 2 (SPAdes) (version 2) | ecosystem: Host-associated > Tunicates > Ascidians > Unclassified | place: Key West, Florida...
CCTCAGTCCTGAAAATTGCAAGCAAAGCTTACAGGTGAAAAGTTGAAAGGCTGAAGTAACAGCAGAGAAAAAAAACAAACTCAAGACTACAATTAAAATTTCGTAATACAAGCTGAGAAGCTCTCATAAATCATAACATCTTAACAAACTGACTGACGTCAAGAATACTAGTGGCGACAAAAAAAACTAACTCATTTTTTAAGTGTTTACTCAAAAATTTAAAAGATGTTTACTCAAATAAATAAATGACTGAAATATCTAACTAGTTGATGCTAATGGCGAAAAAATTTCTCCAACTAAAAACTAACTTTTGGTGAAATGACTAACAACGGTAAAGAAAAATAGTATGCAATGTGCGGGCAGTAAGTCTCTACTCTCTGGGGTATGCATTTAAACCTGCCACGAGTGCGCTTTAAACGCTGCTGTGGGAGTAAGCAAGCTGTGTTGAGAGAAAAGCTAGCGCACAAAGCAGAAGACAACATCGGATTGACTTGAGTCAAACAACACAAAGCATCGTAATAATTATTTTACATGGGGAGGATCATCTTAACTTTGGTGCTGTCAGTGACTAATCCTTCTTAGATCCTTATAGAACACTTTTAAGTGGCTCTTGTTGGTTAAGTACTGTGGGTTTATGCCAAAACACACAAATTTCAACAATTTACATAATCTCTAGTTTTCATGATTTTGATAAGACCATTGCTGTGATTTTGCTTCATCTCTCAAGAAAAACGTCTACCTGATGAATCAAGAAAACATAAATGGTTCAACTGTTTTATTTAGCTTATAGTTTGACAAAAGTGTTGCTAAATGTTACTTAGTTTAGGCTGATGCATATCGATACTAAACTATGTGAACAATTTTGATGTTGAACAAAAATATGTTAATTGAATTGTGGAGAAATATTGTATCAAATACATTAGCTGAGTTTGAAATACATGGTTGTTTTATATATACAGATGGCATTGAACAAACGTGTGTATCTAAAATCAAGACCTGGTGCAAATGGAAGCCCAAGCATTTCCAACTTTAGTTGCGAAATGTGTGAATATCCTGTTATGGAAAATGAAGAAAGTATAATTGTTAAAACATTGTATCTCAGTGTTGACCCATACATGCGCTGCTGTATGAATTCTGACAGTGGAGTTGATTATGTCAAAGCATGGCAGCTGGGAAGTACAATTGCAGGTCCTGGTATTGGTATGGTTTTGGAAAGCAAATCTGAGACTTTGCATAAAGGAGATTTTGTCATTTCTTCTGGGTTAGAATGGCCATGGAAATTATATGCTGCTGTTAAAAACTGTGAAGTGGAAAAAATTAAATCCACACAAGATAACCTTCCACTTTTTTTAAGTATTTTTGGCATCTCTGGTATTACTGCAGCTTTAGGTGTATCCTTGAAGGGTGGAGTTGAAGCTTCATTAAAGCAATTGATGGTTGTAAGCGCTGCAGCAGGAGGATGTGGTTCTGTTGCTGGCCAAGTAGCAAAAGTCCTTGGATGTAGCAAAGTTGTTGGCATTTGTGGTTCTGAAGAAAAATGCATGTTTTTAATGGATGAACTTCATTTTGATGGTGCTATATGTTATAAAACTCAAAATGTAGATGAAGAGTTGTCAAGACTTTGTCCAGAGGGTGTAGATCTGTATTTTGACAATGTTGGTGGTACTGTAAGTGACTTGGTCATTTCTCACATGAACCACAAGTCATGCATCATATTATGTGGGCAAATATCAAAGTACAATGAAGATGTGCCTTACCCTCCACCTTTGAGTACGGAAACCAGCAAAATTTTGAGACAACGAGAGATTAACAGAGAAAGATTTTTAGTTTTGAATCACAAGGAAAAGTGGAAAGAGGCTTTACACTTTCTGCAAAAAGAATATAATACAGGAAACATTAAAAGCAAAGAAACTATTGCGCATGGCCTTGAAAATGCTGGAAGTGCTTTTGTGTCTATGATGAATGGATGCAATATAGGAAAACAACTTGTAAAACTTTAAGCTGTTGGGGGAATTATTACTTAGTCCAGTTTTATGCTTCATAAATCCACAAATGCTAAGTCTGGCAACACTGTTTTGATTCCATTGTTAAATGTGAATGAATTTGTTACTGCTTGAATGAAAGCACAGTTTAGAAATAAGATACTGACATTATTAGAATATCAAGTAGAACATGAAATGTAAACCTATGCTGATGCTGAACTAAAGTTTGTTGAAGGTGTATTTCGAAAGTACAGTAGAACTCATCTAATTCGTCATCATTTAATTCGCTTAATTAATTACTTTTTCATTGGTCCCGGCAGAATTCCTATCTTTTGTATACATTTCTATTCGTCTAATTCATCAATTTGCTCAATTTGTCACCTCTTTCTATCCCTTAGAAGTGGTTTGTTCTGCTAATTCATCATTTGCAGTTTCACTTTTGATGTTTAAGCAGCTAGTTTAACATGTGTGGAAACTCAAACAAATTAAGGATGTTTATCTGATATATGTTGCACCTCGCAATTTGTTATCAAATCTATGCAATATACACAAGATGTGAAGCGTGACCTGACTCGCCATTGAGAGAACGTGGGAAGTTTTTGCAGTTTTGTTGAAGATTTAACAGGTGCTTGATTAAATGGAGGAGTCAAGATGGAGTGGAGAAATTAATTGTTGTATTCAAACATAACGTCATAAACTTGCATTTTACTGGAAATAAGAGCATTATGTATATGAGTTACTATGATAAAGTATACAAACTTCTATGATAGAGTTTTCACCTCTTTGCATAATTTGTTACTTCTTTCTAATCCCTTTGAGGTGACGAATTAGGCAAATTCTACTGCATATAGTGAAACTGATTAACATGATAAATTTGTTTTTCATCTTTGAGTTATTTTGGCTGTGATTTAATAGAATGTGTAAGATTCTTGTCAACATTGAAAAGATGTCTAATTTCATCATATACATCAGGAATAGTCCAGTTTCAGAACATTTTATAAATGCAGTGTTTAAACAACTATATCCGGTTTTTGCTGTATAAGGACTAAAAAACATACCAAGTGAAATTGCTGACCTTTGTGAAGTTTCTGACGAATTGTTGACATGTCAGTTGCTTCTCATGATACAGGATTAAACTGGCGATTAATTTTTTTCTAAGCCTAGACCTTCCCTTAAATGTAATTGTAAACCCATGTCTGCTTTTTGAAACTTTTTAGCAAAGTACATCAAAATCACTCCCAAAAACGATTGTAAAAACATATACCTTGAACTGAAGTTATAACTAGAAATAGACCGATATATCAGCCTGGCCAATATTTGGGTCTTACGGATATATAGCTTTATGATGTTTCTGGTTCAAAAGTTCTGGCCAAAAAAACAGCCCAATAACCTCAGCCAGAAAGGCCTAACCTACCCCATTTATGATGTCACCCACAAAAAGACTTAAACCCAAAACCTAAGAATATTTTTCATTGCACTCTAGAAGACTCGCCAATGAGTCTTTTGAGGGTTTGGGCAGCTCTCTAGCACAATCAACTGGCGAGTTATGAAGTTGCAAATTGGCGCGGAAATAGCAGCTTGATACGTGATTTCAAAGTACGATACACTTGTACACTGACTCCCAATGTGTTAAAATCTTTCTGCAACTTCAGTTACTTTTAAAATAGTTCTACTGCACTTCTAAGAAAGTAGCTTGTTGCTGTTAATTTCAAAGCACTAACAGGTTTTCACTGTTTGTTTCAGTGTGTTTTCATATTTGCCATTCCTCACTTTCACTTCCACCTATCTTTGTCTGATGATAGGTGTCTTGCAGCATTGAATGTATTTATGTGATCTTCTTTGTTGCTCTTTTAAAAATTATGATGTTTTTAACAGTTTTTTTTTCAAGGAAAATGTTAGGGACCTGATTTCTCTGATTTTAGGGACCTGTATTGGGTTCCTAAAATGCCTTAAAAAAACTGTGTTCATAAATTTATCACATTAATTGTTTTGATTGACACAGGAATATTTTGTTGATACTGGTGTGTTACACCAGTTATTGATACGCATTGAAACTGGTGTATTATGATTGTCTTCTTGTATAATGTAAGATCCATAAATTTGAATTCTTACCACAACTCTAATTACCAATTCCCTTTGACAATCACTGTATTTTTTATAAGAGTGAATAAAGCTGTATGGAATCTAATGTTTATCATGTCGGCAGTGCAATGGAGCATCAGGTTGTAATAATTGGTGCTGGAATTAGTGGACTGGCTGCAGCCCAAAAATTGCTGCAAAATGGCATGGAGAATGTTGTTTTGTTGGAGGCAAGAGACAGGGTTGGTGGACGAGTGCATACTATTCATTCAGGTATGGCATTTTAAGATAATATATACACTACTCATGTTTCAGCTATCTTGTTTTTGTTAGATGGTGTTCTGATGTAGTGAGTTGTTACTGCAAGTGTTACTTTAAAGATTATTTCTTACCGTTTGTCAGTTACATCTCAAGAAAACTTTTGTGATTTCTCAAAAATTTCTGAAACCATGACTGTGTGTTATTAGTATATATCTCAGACAGTCTGTTTTCTGACACTGCTCTGTGAATGCTCATATGATAGCCAATGCTCAAGATAAAGATAGAAACACATGCAGGGTTCCTACAAAGTCTTGAAAAGTAGGAAAAAAGTTTGGTCATTTTCCAGCTTGAAAAAATATGGAAAAAATGCTTGGTCTGTTAGCATGGAAACAAAATAATTTTCCAGACTTGATGTTTTAACATGCATTTTCATAAAATTTCATTCAAGATTGATAATTTTGATTTCATTGTGTTAACTATTATATCGCCTGTATTTGACTGCGGGTATGTCATTCAGAAAAGTTTTACGTCTAAAAAAGGCCAAAAAAAGTCTAGAAAAGGTCTGGAAATCTACATTCAGCATTGTGTAGGAACCCTGCACATGGTACACAATCAATTTCCTGCATCTGCTTTTGAAAGGTGGGCTGTTGTTACACCGCTGAATAAGCTGGTCAGTTTTTCACTGTTTAGTCATTTTCTTCAGAATATTCCAGAAGTCTTTTTTGTTGCAACAAAATGTTGGGATGCTAATGCTCTGTAGATAATTGTGGGCATGGTTAAACATAATTGAGTGTGAGGATGGCTTCCATTTGCGCAATCAAAATATTAACGACCAGGGAACTATGAGATGTATGCTGCCACTGGTTTTATCATCTTCTGGAAATTTGTGTGAATTCTAAAAATGCTTAAACAGGAAGAAATTCTAAACTTGTATTTTTAGACAACATTTGCTTTTTAAATGCTTACTTATTAAAAACATAGCTTTTTTTGAAATTCTAGTGTTGAAAGTGGCATCCTTGAATTGACCATGTTTTGCTACTTAGTGTGCAGACTACCTGTTTGGCCTTCAGCCTAACCAGATGTAATTAACTTTTTGTAGAATTCATGTTTGAAGCAGGCGCACAATGGCTCTATGGTGAAGAGCTTAATCCTGTCTATGAACAAGTTATGAAAAATGATCTTGGACTCATACAAAACAACATGTAAATATACCACTGGTTTTTTATTTTGACTGTGTTTTTATTAATATCAGAAAGAATTTGGACTTGTTTGCAAAAATCTTTTAAAGAATGAATTAGAGAATGGTCTTGAGCTTGTTCCTGACAACACGTGAATAGCATGAATCAATCTTTTTAGCCCAACTTTTTCATTTATACTATTGTTACAGGGAGTCAAAACCAACTTTTTTTCTGGATCAAGACCGTCCATTAACAAGACACCAGTTACTATCTTTACATAAAGCTGATGAGTTCTGCACAGGAATGTATCAATCAATGAAATATGAGAGAGTACAAAAGACGAGTTCTTTAAATTTTCTCTCTTCCATAAATAGCAAATGGCGGAAGTATTGTGCAGGAGAAGAGAGTGATATGCAATCTTTACTTAGTTCACTTTTTCATTGTAAACTACTTCATTACCGAACTCTGGATGGTTGCGAAAATCTGGCACAATTGACTCATTCAGCTTACGATGCATATGAAGAAGTACCTGGAAATATGTCCATTTTGCGAGATGGATACTCAGCTTTAATAAATACACTGGCAAAAAATCTTCATTCCAAGCAGTTGCGACTAAATTGTACTGTCAAAAAAATTGAATGGAATCGCATTGAAAACAATGAAATTGGTTCCTCAGTTGTTGTTTCTTTTGTGCAAGGCCATGAACTAAAAACTATTGAGGCTGACCATGTCATCATAACAATTCCACTTGGATGTTTAAAAGCCTCTCATCACACTATTTTCCATCCGCCATTTCCTCCAACAAAAATTGATGCTTTACGAAGGTTGGTGTTTATCTCTTAATGAGTGCAACAGTAATTATCAAATCATCTGGAAGTTATATACTTGATTGAAGGATTTCCTGATCATTCACAGCAGCTTTACACTTCATCTGTTTGTATATTAATCAGACAATTCCTGCTCGAATGGATTAATTATATGATAATTTGTTTGGTCATTTTTGGCAAACAATTTTCAAAAAGTTGTTTTGAACTAATTAACCAACGTTTTGGTTGTTTTGTATGTGGTTTTTACAATATTGCCATGGTAGAATGTTTGTTTGTTGGATGTATATTTATTCTATGTGAGGATAAGTCGTGGAGAAGCCCTGAAATAGTCGTTTATCGAGCACTATGGTGACCAATCACCCACTTAACACTGCACTGTTATCAAATTCGCGTTGGATTGGGAATCCCACAAATAACTCAAGCACGACCGTGAGTGTCTCACCGAGCTGCTTGAGCGCGCATTTTTTCCACCATACCCGATTCAGCGAATCCAGCCAGCAGAGGTTGGTTGGGAATCCGATAACAAGGGATTCGAGTGGAAAAAAGGTTGGGTGGTGTATTTAACAGTCTTGGGCAACGTTTTCTGTATTTGTTTGATGCTAAATCCACAAACCACTACCGTGGAACAGATTAGCATATTTAAGTAATCTGCAGCAAAAATGATAGATTAATTTATTTAATAGTTTTGCCTGTAGGCTGGCGAAACCTAGTTAGGGAAAAAATCAGCAAAATTGGATCGGTTAAGCAAACTGAAATATTCGTTAGGTTACAAGACATCTGCTATTGTGTTGAAGGACTATTACCCCAATACTGGTTAATAGATTTTCATTACACCTTGGTATAGTAGAGTGATTCAACCTTTGTGCAAAATATGTAATATTGGAAGTGGATGTCTTCAATATACACTTTGAACTTTGTATTCCAATCATGTGGCTATGATTTCCTTAGTTCATAATGGAACTTATGGAGTAGCATAAAATGTGTCACGGAAGTTTATGAAATAGGTTACAGTTGCAGTTTGGTGAATTGCTGTAGCCTGCCTACTGTTCATAGATTACGACTTACAAAGTGCTATGAATCCTCATATTTGACACTCTCTTGTATTGTACTGCAGAGTATCGACCGGTTAATGATCTTGACTGAAATCAACAAAGTGGCTTTGCAGTGTAAAAACAAACTCCCATTTCCTGTCCTGCAGAGAAGCTGTTCAAATTCTATTGAAGTCACTTGAAGAGTGCAATAACGACGCGACGCGGTTTTCATGACCTCATCGCCCAGCAGTTCCCTACGATTTTCGCTGCTGGCTGTTATTTTTCGGACTACACTAAATAAAATCACGTCTTGGCGATTCCAACTACACCTACGGAAAGCACGTTTCTGTAGTGGAATCAGCTTTCACCTTTTCATTTTCACCTATTAGCCAGCTTTAGAAATACCCTAGGCCAAGCGCACGAAACAAATCTTCGAATTCCGTGAAATGTAAAAACGCCCCAACATCGAGTTCGCAAATGCGTTCACGAAGGTAAGCCAAGGGCGACGAATCGCTCACGCGTCAATCCGATAACAGTGCAGTGTAAAGTGGGTAAGTGTTAACAGTTTTTCCTCCACCCAAAACAACACCCTTCATAAAATGTAACGCATTGGCAAACATGGCACTGTAAAAAGGTTTGCTGAACACGACACTGCTTGACGTAAGTAAGATTTAGCACCAATAAAGCAGATGTACAAGAACAATACATACTGAAAGAAAGCATTAAAATAGTCTAGGTTCCAAAAATAACAGCAACCTGCTTTGAACAATAAATGTAAAGAGGGAAAAGACATCTTTGAAATAACCATTAGGATGAGGTTGAGCGAAAATCAGGAAATCTCTTGTTTGTAATTCAGTGGCTCCCAACCTTTTTTGACAGCGTACCGCTTGAAAGCTCTGTGCCATCACTAAGGAACAGAGAAGTTTCAAATCTAGGTCACCAGCAGCAGAGGAATTGTTGCCTGTTGTGAATTTAGTCTATATTCAGTCTTGTTCTCGTTTTTTGAAGTTGGAGCACACCTGGTATGATTTTAAATGCCCGTTTGTGAAAATTTCCCTGCTCACCATTCCGTTGTGACTTGTCTAAATTACGCCCCCACAGATGTAATGTGCGGTTTGACAACATTTCTAAGCTCGATTTTCACGTTGAAAAAGCTGTAAACATATTTATTTTGCTGCCCCCACCGATTTGCGAACAAAATGGGGAACCCGACGCCCCTCCCTTGGTGCGAAAGATATCGAAATAAGCAGTTTGATTGAAATAAAAACTTGGTTGTGGATCATGTTTTCATTAAGTCTGAAAATTTATGTCAAACCCGCATCGCTTGAAAAACTAGCCGTACGTTGTCTCACAACGCTAAAACTTCTGTTATGTGAGTGGCGGAGGTCTGCGTGGGTTAAAATTATATTATCTGTTTCTTGCCCCCAGCCCCTTTGCTCCTTGAACTGAAACCTACAGTTATTTTCTGTTTCAGCTTGTGTAATGTTTTGGGCGAAACTGGCATGCAAATTGTCGTATGTGATACTACGATACATTATTCAAAATGTTACTACTGGCCTGGGTTTACCACGGCTACTCAATCACATGAAACTATGTCAAATCACATGAAACTATGCGCTACCTCCGAAACTGTCGTTTTGCAGGAACTTTGTTTGCTGGATGTAACATGTTGTTCATTCTGTGCGTTATTACCTGCACTGAGAAGATGGTCTGTCCTGAGCGTGACCTTTGTCAAACTCCCTTATTTACTGTCTCTTGAGTGTTCAGTTTTTCTTGATGTCTTCACTTCAGTTTTATAAACTCTTGCAATTCGCTTATACTCGTGTAACGTGTCGCTTTTATGCTTAATATTGGTAATTTGCGCTTCACCACACGAAAAATGTAAATAAAGTCTTGTTTCTAGGATTGGTTTTGGAACGGTTGATAAAATCATGCTATATTACGAAAAAAACCCCTGGCAAGAGAACGAAGTCTTTTACATTCTTTGGTGTGAACCACCGTCAAACCCAAGGTGGATGCACGCAATTTACGGATTCTTCACCGTGAAAGACCAATCTTCTGGAAAGGTTTACTTGCAAGTGAGAACGTAATGTTAATGTTTGACAGCGCCGTACAAAACCTATATGCTGCTTAGCATGACATGTCATCGCTGCTAAAAGGGACAGATTTAGAGAAAATTAGAAGTGATGCCCAGTTTGAAAAATGCATTTGATCTTTGGAATGTGATGAAACTTTTAGGGTTCTCTTTGTAAATGTTTTTATGTTTTAACTTGATTCAGGGTTTTACAGAATAAAAATAGTGGTCAATAAATACATGTTTTTCTGCACTTATTTAAGCAAGTTAGAGAAGCCTGCGCAAAATTCAACTCAGTTCAGTTATACTCGCTCTTGTACCTTCTTTCGGAGTGTCACTAGTGGTCTGCAACGCCATTCTCCTGCTTGCGCCAATTGGTTTCGAGGAATGCTGCACTGATGGCGAGTCAATGGCAGCACCCAGCCATCAACACTGAACACGAAGCTGGACAGACCGCAAGTACCGTTTTTCAAGTATTCGGCATGACCCGACAAGGAATCGGACCCAGCTTACCACCAGCTTTGGTGGCGTGTGGTCAAACTGTACCACTTGGCCTGTTTGTTTTATTATTTGAAAAGCAAATATGGAGAAAATTAACGAAAACTGTAATTAGTGTTAGTGGCAAAAATACAAAAAGTCACAAAGAAGCTATGATCTAGAATGAACATTAGAAAGTAGACGTAAAATATGCTGCTGAACAAAAACAATCAAATTACAGAAAACTTCGCAAATCAGAAAAAGATGCAGAATAAAAAATAGGACCTTAAAATTCAATGTTCTCAGGACTCAGATTGTCAAAGCCACGCTTTCTACTTTGTAACGCATTGAAAAAGTATCTTCAAATCTACGTTTGCATGTTGCCAGTTTGTTTCAGTCTTTTCCTTTCTGAGTATCCCTGTAGTCAGAACTAAGTAGATTGAGCTTCCAGCTTTGTTCAGCATTTTGGCACTGCAGGAGAAATGTTGGATTTACGCGCAGTTTTCGCAGATTTGACTCAGCGAATTTCCCAACGACTCACCGAATTACGTGCCATAGAAGTTGGCCACGAGCACAAAGCGTGTAGCAATAAAATCATGGTTGCCAAACCTGAGGTTTTCACTACCTTGCCTTGACTCTGGGTATTTCTTTGGAAGATCTAGGCTTTAAAGAATTTACTGCCTTAACGCTGAGTAAAGCAAGAGTACGATAGATTAAACTCGTACTTTCTCGTGTGGTCGTAATCTTATGCTCAGTCGAGGTTCGTTGGTCTCGGCTAGTCAAGGTTCGTTGGTCTCGGCTTTATGTTGTAAGTTTCTGAGGAGCAAATGATACTAAGCAACTTAATCTTAGGAAGCTGCAATGAGTGCAAGTCGCAGAGATGCCAATAAAACAACCCCAAAGAAAATAATTAAATTGATATAAGGTGTGCACATAAATTTGAGATATTGTGCAGTGACAGAGATGCTGATCTCAAAGATTGGCTAAAGCAGGACAGGGAAAAATATTTTAGTAATTGCAAATGTTGCCATATTACCCATAACACAAACAATATTTCATGTAACATCAACACATTTATAACCAACTTCAGTAACTGCGGGTGATTTGCAACATTCAGTTTTTCAGCTGTAAGTTGTAAGATTTCATCCCTTTTGTGTTAAGAAAACCAACCAGGCTTTCGTTTCCAACCACTTTTGCTGTCGTCACTGTTTACAATATTCAATTCACTGAATTTGCTTTTCGCAGTATAAGAAAATGACAATGACACCAAGCAAACTACTGCTTATCGCAAGTTGTGGTATTTTAAGTCACCTTTAAAGAACACATTTAACTGCTTTGGAAGGTATTTAAGCTCCAAGATTACCAAAGACTTGCACTACCTTAAACCTATTCCTCCTAACTTATTCAACAAGCTCGACCGCAAAACAAAGACATGATTGCCACACCTGTCTTACTCTTGCAGGATCACTGTAAAAGAATTTTGTGAGCGTGGCAGCCGTGGCTGTTGGCAATACACCCAGGTACACATCTTCATTTGGAACTCTATGCGTGGTTGATAAACGTCAACTTCAAATGAGGGCCGTACCACTTCCAAACGATTGAAATATTTCTATGAAAAGCCTTAGCATGTTTGCTTTGAAAGAGCGAAGTAACAAGCAACCTGTTTGAAACTTAGTGTTAAAGGAATTTACCTTTTCAGTTGGAAACTGTGCTGGTGTAGCATGAAATCGGACCGACATTAAAAAAGTGCGTGAAATCCCCCCCCCAAAAAAAAAAGATTTACAAAAGAAACGAAAATACTTCATTTTACAAATTTTGAAACTTTTCTGAAAATCCCTAAAAAGGGCCAAAATTTCCAATCTTATGGACAAAATCTCCAAAAGTGAGAGTACTGCTATCCCGTATTGTACTTGCCTAATTGTTCGCATTTTTATTTCTGCCAGGGAACACTGGCGTTTCATGGTCTTGTTACTGCAAGCTTGTCAGTTTTCGCAAGGAACTATTTTGTTTGCAATTGCGTTCAAAGTTTTTTTTAGGCAGTGCCCTTTCGCAGTAATTAAGACTGTCAATGAATGAATTGCCCTTTGTGGATTGTAATATTTTTATAATAAAAACTGTTTTTGACACGGTTTTTGTCACTTTTTGTGTTCATTTTTCGGAATTTCTTTTTTAAAGAAAATATTTTTTACGAAAAATGTGTGTTTCATTTAACAGAATAGTCCTCCATTGATACATTTGATTGTAATGATTGATTTTTCTTCTCATCCACTGGGGTTTCGGGTCCGGCCACGCACCCCTTGGTAGATGTGCGCGGTTTCTGTGGTTTTGATTTCTTCATTGACTGTATCTCGTAAAATATTAAACAAAATACCAAATCGGGTTGGAAAACGTTTTTGTATCCAGTAATTTTGTCATGCACTTTCAATCAGGAAACGCGGCTTTCGGCCGTTATCGCGGCACAGTATCTGCTCGCACTAAAACTTAATCAGTTTGAAGATTTTTACTTGCTCTTGTTTCGACAAGGATGCGTTCGATAGACCGACACAAAGAAAACATCTGAGCACCTACTGCAAACAGAAATTTTTTGGACTTGCTATTCATTAACGTGTTACACTGAACAAGCGTAAATATTTGCAGATATGGTTAAGCGGACGCGAAGCTCGCGAAATGGAAGAAGCGGACGATCACGAAATAGCTGAAGTTTGCCATGATGTGATAAAGCGCTTTTCAGGTAAATGCTGCATTGCTGATTTCAACGCATTTTCAGCAGGAAAGTTGGTGGTTCATATGAAGTTTGTTGTCTTTGGAAAGCAAAGTATGTTTTCTTGTGCGTATGAAACAACTTCGGGCGGAACTTGCTGTTGAAGTTTCAAAAACAAAAAGCTACGACTCAATGTTTTTTTCTGTAGTCAAGGACAGATCGTTGCCTCAACGGATTCTGACAAACAGTTGTCAAGATTAGATCAACGACACGTTAATCCGAAAGTTTTCGTAACATTCCCAAGCTAAACAAACAACCGCTGTGTCTGTTTTTTGTAAACGCATACCGGTTCTTTCACTCAAACATGCTCTCACAGTTCACAGCGCATGCTCCTTCAAACCATGTCGAATTTCGCTGATGTTATCCCATGTTTCCAAATGATTTTTCTGTTTTCTGCGTTAACCGTCCTGGACCAGGCTTTTTTCTGGGGAACTGTTGTAAAAACGGAACGACCAAAATGGTATAAGTTGTCGACTTGCGTTTGTATTGGCATCTTCGTATGTGCTGGTGAGCTAGTCCATGGTGATTGGTGTGTTTCGAGTCTTACAGAGGTGACTTGAATTAAAGCCTGACAAGCCACAGCGAATAGGTCTGTTCGCGGCTGAAGACCTGCTTCGCTTTGAGACGAATATTCGATTATCCGCAATTAGCGCTTTTCGCTCAGAGGTGCTTAGCCTTTATTTACCATCAGAACCAGACGTGGGTATACTTCATCCATAGTGTTGATATAAGCATGATAAACAGTGGCTAAGATCCGAAACAACGTTTCTAAAGCGTAGCCCTGTTTCAAGCCAGTTTCTAACTCAATGGGAGATGACTTTCATTTGGATGCAGAAAGCTGTCGATGGATCAGTATGCAAACTGTGGCACCATTATACCCAAAGTGTGCAATCTCACAAACCATGAAAAGACCGAGAAGCATCAGTAATTAGCTCCAGTACAAGGCCAAGCAAAGCTTAATCCAAATTTCGAAAAAAAAATCTGAGGTCATTCGTGCAATTTAGATGCAAAAATGTCTTGAAATGAAATCCTTAAGCAACTTGTTTTTTACGTTTATGGATCTTTCTCAAACAGTTGTGTACGGCAAAAGACGAAACAAAAAATGGCAAACCAAGGCTTTCATGAATATGTCCGTAAGTTAGGTTATTCTTCCCCGGTGTGAGATTTTACTTGGCGTGTATCTTTTATGCAGGAACTGAACTTATTTCGAGGTCATTAGGCTCCTTGCGGTACGCTTAGACAGGGACGCGTATGTCGTTCTTTCCCATCGTGACCACACTACTAGTATGGCTACTATAAACTTTTGGTCCCATGTTTTTCGTTTAAGCGTAGTTTAAATAACAGATCTGTTCTCAGAAAATTGTTTTTTGTATCGAAGGTGACCTTGCCACTCAATGACGTGCTGGTTTGGGTCTTTTATAACCTTGTCCCATTCCTCGACTCAACACTGTTGAGCGAGCAAGAAGTTTGAACAGAAATGTTAGTTAACCCTTTAAGGGAGCATGTCTGAATGGGTTACGAATGCATGTCATACAAAAAATTTTACAGGAAAAAAGAAACTGAAACCTCCTACTGCAGTGCACGTTACGAGATGGCATCAAGATCCCTACGCTCGAGGCTCGTACAGTTACACGTCTGTGGAATCGTCCCACAAAGACGTAGAGAAACTTGCTCAACCATTGCCGTGCGATGACGATGGCAACCAACGTCCTCTGCAGCTGTTGTTTGCTGGAGAAGCTACACATCCAACATACTTCTCCACTGTTCACGGTGCATACGAGAGTGGACTACGGGAGGCCAAACGTTTGTTAAACCACCTTCAAAATACCCATCTTTCACAACTTTAGCTTGTGAGCGAAACCAAGATAAATGGTTTGACAAACTTAACGTACAAATTAATATTCAAAGCATGATCCTTCCTCGTGTGAAACATTTATTCTTTATCGTACGCTGTGTTGTTCAGTGATTTTCCCACTCAGCCTTGCCGACTTGTTTAGAACTTTCCTACCACCCAATATTCACACTCCCCTTCACGGGCATCCAGAGGGGGGAACTGGGTTGCCCTACAAAAGTAACAGTGTAAGATTCATAGATGGGTGGTTTATTTATGATGTCATGGAACCATAGCCCAAAATAATAAATTTCCACTGGGCGGCAATCACGAGCGTAATCAGGACTTTTAGTTAGCTGGGAAAACTGTAGTACATCTGGTGATGATCGAACGAGGTTTCGTATTCGTCCAACAGCAAGGAGGCAAACCATCAAAAGCGACATGATTTTCCTGTACTTCTTGGCAATTTTCTACCTACTAACTACGTGTCTGACGGCAAGACAGATTTCTAGAAAACGTATTTTATGAATGCCGCTAGGTTTTGTCACTTGAATATAGAACGTGTCCCGCGGACACCAGAGTTGATTTGTACGTGACAGGAATCAGCCCGATAGACCCCAAGAAAGCTGCAAAATTGAAGCCTACTTATTTTCGTGTGAATTTCTTTCATTGTTTCCTCTCTGGTCCAGCTGACACGACAATCTATGGTCTTCCAAGTGGACCACGCAGTGATACAATTTTTGGTTTTGTATTAGTGTCGTGAAAACCGAATAACAAAACCTTTCAGTATCACTGAATCTTATTCGTTTTGAACAGATAGCTCAGTCGTTGCGGTATTTCACACACTGCTTTCACTATGTAAGAAGGTTTTGACAAAGTCGCATTGTTTGCATAAACCAGGGGTCTTAAACACAAGTTGCTCCGTGTGCCAAATGAGGACTTATAAGTGACCAGAGGGCCGCATTATGATGCTGACGCAACAATGGGGCACCTGAACCTCACGAGAAACAGCTTTTACATCTTATTACCTGCGAAAGGTATCGTGAGTTGTGGACAAATCATTTCTAGCTGTCTCTACATTCGTTCAAAAGCAACTTGTTTACTCGCTCGCCAAGCGCTTTTGAACCGGCGAATAAACTGAAAACGTAAATGATACTTATTTGAAAATTCCCAAAGAGCATCGCTGGTCACATGTGGCCTGCGGACCGCGTGTTTGAGACCCCTGGCATGGACCCAAGTCACTGCTACTGAGTCTTCTGTTCTTCGTGGTAAGACTTGCCATCGGCTGGTCTGGGATCATAATTGGGAGCGATAGACCTGTATCTCCCAAGTTGTGTGAACATTACATCTTGTCCTGCATCCAGAGGCGATTCTAAGGGGGGGCCATGCCCCCCAGATTTTTGCTTGGCCCCCCCAGTTTTTTTATTCATTTCCCGTTTAAGTTCGTTTGGTTGGCATATGCAGGGTTGCCAAATGCGTTTTGTAAAAATGCCGGCCATTTTGTCAACAGCGCCAGATCTGAGCTGTGTCGTAATTCGTAAGCAGCACAGGGAAAACAGACAATCAGTAATGTTAAGCCACAATTAATAATTTGCCCGTATTTGGCTGATTCGTAACATTTCGATGTGTGTGTGACGTGACAATCGCACCAAGGATTGCGTCAGCAGCAGCAAATAGACTTCGCTGAAGAAACTGTGCTGACAAGATTCAGTACAAGAGTCATTATGATTAGAGAAATTCTGCGTTAGTTCCTTTTGAAGTTACGGCAAATTATTTTATTTTCACAATACCGGTTTCAGACACTGATTTTCAAAATACCGGCCTTTGCTAAATGAGCAGTAAAATACCGATAAGGCCGGTGAAATACCGACCATCTGACAACCCTAGACATATGCAGTAGATGTCTTTCGGCCAGCAAGATTTTAAACGATAATTTAGAAACCTTCTAGCCTGCATTCAAAATTTCCCAAATGCATAATAAGCTGTGTTGTTGTTTTTGACGGTCGGGTACCTAGAGTTGTTTATGACGGCACACAAAAGTACTGTAGTAGATGCGCGCATCCCGCGTGAAATTAAGTCAGACCGCGATCGTGGTGTGGAAAAATTCATTTAGAAACTAAGAAACAGGCGCAGAAATGGGAAGATTGATCTTTCGTGCACTTCAGTGTGAGATGGAACTGGATTATATAACTGTTAGCAGATTGTTGCTTGTCCCAGTAGTAAATGTTTGTGAAAGCATTAAGAATTGGTTTCAGTATTGCGTTCTGCTGCCTTGTGTATGACTTCGAAACATCTTAGGTGAGTGGTTCGTAACTACTGTAACTCTACCCACACATGTCCTGCAACCTCAGAATTTTGTACGGATTTTCTGTAATGATTCAGAAGCAATTTTTCG
>Ga0210059_1007879_pt1 | contig 16894 bp, 9 predicted proteins | sample Ectturendosymbi2_FD_188042 | JGI IMG/M metagenome (GOLD analysis project Ga0210059, IMG submission 188042) | Ecteinascidia turbinata endosymbiont from Florida, USA - Sample 2 (SPAdes) (version 2) | ecosystem: Host-associated > Tunicates > Ascidians > Unclassified | place: Key West, Florida...
AAAGCTGCTTCAATATTTCTCAAATCTCGAAAATTCATAACCGCTTGGTTTGATAACGAATGTGTTGCTACGCCTGTGGTACTGCCAAAGAACATTTTGCAATGCACCCGATCTCGACTTACAGTAAAATGTTGGTGAAAAACTAAGAAAATAAACATCAATATTCTGATCGCTAAGGGGGGGGCTTGAGCCCCTTCAGCCCCCCCTCTGGCTGCGCCTTTGGCAACAGCTGATGCAAAATGAAGGAAAAACACCTTATAATAGCATGAATATAAGCATGCTGATGGAGGACAAAGCTAAGTAGAACTATGAATAACTAGCCGACAAGTATACTAGGCAAAAACGTACAGAAAACAGCAACGACAGCGTACACGTGAGCAAGATGAAAATTGAAAGGTGAACAAGTAGTGAAGACCAGGGTTGTGGAGACGGATCTGAAGTCGGAGTTGGATTCTTAAGATCACTATAGGAGTCAGGGTCAGATTTTTTAACCGATTCCGACTCCAATAGTCCAATTTAATCATTTCATACATTGCAGTCCTAAGTTAGGGATCCTAACTCGTGCCTGTTGAAATGATACAATTTTTTTGAAATTTTCATTGAAACAGAGAATTATAGCTGTATACCAAGATTTCCACTGATTGCTAGTTGCTACAAAATTGTTGACAGCAAAACTTCATTCATGTTATGCTATGGAGTTGGGAGTCGAAAAATTTGGAAAGGTCGGAGTTGGTGTAGGACTCGGGGATTTTACCTCCAACCTCGCAACCCTGGTGAAGACACTAGCGATATTAAACATATAACAATGCCAAGGCATTAAGAGACTAAGTAAGTAAGTAAGCAAGTACTATAATTATAGAGAGTCGGAAAAAGTTGAGCGAAGCCAATATTGTCAACATGTAACATGTCATGCCGAGACGAAAATACGGAAAACAGCTTACGACCCGATGTCCGTGACCGAAATCAAAATGTCTGTGCGAAGGAAAGAACCGCCCACGGGAAAATGTAAGAGAAAAAATTAACGCTCACACCATCCAAGAAGTTGCCGAGTTGATATTGGCGGAGATAACCCAGAAGCTGAGTCCAAACAACGAGAAGAACTTAATGTCAAAAATTCTGCTACCCGAATCCTTTAGAGATCCATATAGTCAGCATGACCGGTCAGGGAACCATTGTGGCGTTCGTTTCCCTGTGTAGGAACTATTGTGGTGCGGCGTTTTGGTAACCGCTGCAGTCAAGTAGTTAGGACCTCCTATGATAGCACAATGAGACTGAGTTTTACGTAAGCAATCTTCGGCATTTTCGCTTACTTTTCTTACTCCAAATACAAACTCAAAGACATTTCAAACAGAAGATGTGAACATGTCAAACAAAATCTCGAGATGTCTCCAACCAATGTTTGTGTAAACAATAACAGTGGCTCTCACTCTCGCGCGTGTCGAGCCTCGTGTTGTAAGCGCCCTGCAGAGCAGCGCTTACATTGAGAGCGCAAGGAGAAGTGCATTCCCGGCCAAAGCATAACATCCTCGATAGTAAAATCACTATAGGAAGCTTCCTTTGGCCTAATGGGTTGAGGCGAAGTAAAATAAAAATGGTGGAGATGCGGGGCAGTCATGGTGGAGGATGTGGGTTCGAAGCCATGACGTGCAGGCAGCATACGATCTTCGATACGTAGGCTTCGTCTCGTTGAGCACGAATGGCTCGGACAACTTCCGTAGGGAAGGGAGTTATGCATGCGCCCTGCAGAGCAGCGTTTGCATTGAAAGCGCAAGGAGAAGCGCATACCTGGCCAAAGCATAACATCCTCGTTAGTGAAATCAGTTTAAAAGACGTATCGCGCATGAGGTGCGTTGTATCAAATAATCTTCGCTGTACTCTCAAAAAACCACGCTGCGGGAAGAAACCAGTGGCCGCTACATTAGTAAAATGCATTTGTGAAGGACGATTTCAGCTTAATTTCTTAAAAACCTTACCATAAACACACGTTCGTTTTGTATAGTACTTGGGGTTCATTAGACCTCAATCGTATTTAATGTTACTTTGATACTTTTCGCCCCGGATTTAACGCAACATTAATTTGCAATACAATGAAAGTAAAGAGGGGTCAATTGATTGTGAAGCATCTTATGAGAAACAATTGCGGTTAAATTTCTTGTTGCGTTCAGTGGACTCCACAGTGCTAATAAGAGTTAAAATATCACCAGGAGGCGTGCAGCATATTTATGCAACAGAAAGTAGCACGTGATAACATTAAAGCTTAATTTCTTTACTAAACACGTCAATGGAGACAACTGCAGTTCGTTTTCACGTAAACATTTTCACACATTTTATGATTACAGGTTCTAAAAATCTTTGGAGTACACACTATATTTGTCAAGTACGTCTCCTTCAGTGATGAGTAGGACATCATTTTGACCACTGCTGCGTTAATATTAGATCTTTTGCCGCAGGAAAAGTTGGGTGTGGTCTGCCAAAATGTTTAATTGGCTTCTCAATGTGTGAAATCCACTGTCCTAAATTCTCGTGTGATACATTTTTGAACTTTTTTTTCCGATTCCGCTGCAGACGCTCACGTCTCTGCTTATTGCGGATGAAAAACTAGTCGACTTTGTTTTAAAGCCAGGCCATGTAAGCCAAGTTCTTGGATCAGGTAGCATTTTATTACATCCTGGTTCCACCAAGGAATTACCTTTTTTCGTTTATTTTCACGCTGAGTCATATCTGACCACATATTAGAACAGCTGGTGACGTGAAAGCTGCTTTGAACAGTCACGCCTCTTTTTTGTTAGCTCGGTTTTCCGAAGACGATAGGAATAAGATGCTATGTCTCAAACTGTCTTTTTCTTCTAATACATGGAATCGGATCCTAATTTAGTAGGACCTCTTAGGCCTGTACCTTCGTATAAGTCTTCTTGTTTTTCCAGACATTGCCATATTGCTATACCGACTGATATACGTATGGTGGCCCACTCGTGCCACTCTAAAAAATTTTTTGTTCTTGTTTTTTTTTTCAAGAAAATGGCAGAAACAAAAAATTTTAGGGTGGCAGGCATGAGCCACCATATACATCCTTTCACATGTTAACGTCGATTTCCATGTTTGCATTGAAATCTCAGAAAAGAATCGCTCCCCAGGACATCGCATGGTTCCTCCACAATCTTGAGATAGCGTATGCGTGCATTCGGTTAATATATACGTATAAAAGTGTATATATGGACAGTATCTTGATCTTCAAGCTCAATATGCATACCTTTCCTCCTGTTGGGATCCCTGCAACCCATCCGAACGTTCAGATGCAGATTTAAGAGTCTTCCAACACTGGTCAATAGGTGATAGCAGAACACGAGAGCAGAACCTATTCCACCCACCAAATTCTTTCAATCAATAAGTGACAATTACGTTTTCCGAATCCTTCATTGATTTTTGGCAATTAAATCCATGTATTTTCCATCACAAAAATTCAAAAAGTCACACAGAGGGCTTTGATAAATGGAATGAGCTGGCACTGCGATTTCAGATTCATCAAACTATTGACAAAAGAAGCAGGATCTCATGAATAAGGAAAGAAATAAATGAAGAAAAAATATTCAGACTGTAACTGATGTTCTTATGTTTTTAGCAAATAAAATGTTCCTTTTCATCGCCATCGTGAAGAATTTAACTCTAGAAAACAGGAAAAGTCTCTTGAACTTCTTAAACTTGCCGCCAAACATAGTCCAGTCATTTTACAACAATCCAACATAAGTTAATTGAGCTTCTTGGCAGAAAGGTTAATTATCTCATTCTAGAAGATATAAGACATACAAAGCACTTTTATATTTTACCCGACAGCACTGCTGACAGTTTTTATATTGACCAAATGACTTTTGTTGTTAGGTACGTATAAGCTGACAGCAATGAGGTACAAATAAAAGATATCTGTCTGAATTTCTGAGGATATTACTTATCTGTAGTCTATTTTCAGTGAGCTTCCAGAAAAAATGAAGAGAATGCCTGCTGAGCATGCTGAACACGTAGGTTTATCTACCACAAAAGAAATGGAGAGGTTTATGTTAGAAGCTGTGGACCGATTTTGGAGTGAAGCAGAAACGAGATTTAAAGAAATTAGTGTGCTAAATGAAACAAATGTTTTTTTAATCCCCATGTATTGTTGCGAAGTGGAAGGATTTAGAAAGATATGAACAAATTAAGAGCATGTATGCGGATGACTGATCTATCTGAGCAATCAGTAGAAATTGCTAGGTTTAATCGGATGGTACTAAGCAGTGTTGCCACAATTCAAATCGATGCTGCAGTGCTGGTTCTGCTGCAGTGGTTGACGAAATGGCATTTATGTGATTTAACACCGAACATTTTTTGCGTCTGAGGGTACACCTTACTGTTGCTGTTTCTATTGGAAGTTGCATGAGAAGTTTTTCAAAACCAAAGTTGACAAAGTTCTACTTAGATCTACTATGGGGGAAGGCAGGTTGCCTGCGTTATTGATTCGATCCATTGAAAATTAAGTCGTCGAGAAACTATCTTTTGATGACATACTTTCGTAGTTTATTTCAGTAAAACCACGGCGAGTTGATCGTTGGAATTTTGATGAGAATAAAATGAAAAACATTAATTTTGAAATGAATGCTTGGTAGATATTACACTTCGTGAGTTGGCAATGTTTCGTAATTTTGAGAAACAACAAAAATATTGCTGGCCTACAGTTGGATAAATATTATTTGGGCTACCTTCCAGGAGTTTGGAAATTAACCTACAGTCATGCAGTTATTGATGAATATTGAAAAGCTATTCTGAGACAATGTAGCTGGTTATTTTCAAAAATTTGGTTGGAATGTAACAGGAAGAACTATTAGATTTCATTTTAAGGTTCCTATAGATAAGTTGGATCTCATCTGCATCAGTAAGAACAAGATACAATAATTTCATTGGATATAACTGTTTGAGAAAAGTCTGTAAATGGACAGATGACTTTATACAGGGGCTTCGCAACTTCTGAGAAGAGTTCGTCCCATTTTGGTGGCCAATCAGAGTCTTCAAACAACTTACCCCTTTCTTGAGATTTGTTTTCAAAACCCAAAATCAGATGCACGAAACACTTTGACTCAGCAAACGTTTTAGCTGAACTCAGTGTGAAGCTAACCAACCTCAATCCTGAGGCTGATGACGTAAACACTCCAAAAGTAATGAGTATGTTAAAGTTTTTGAATTCTACTCTTGATATCCATGCTGCATACGGTTAAGCATTTAAGAAAGAACAACACTAGTTTAACAAACTATGGTTCATCAAAAGCATCTGAATTCCATTGAAAAAAAGGATATAATCCATACAAAAAACAAATAACTACCAACAACTTAAATACTGTATTAGTAACAATGTAACATTTACAATTATCCAGGTAATATAGTTTTCACAAAATTCAGTATAAATATGCATTTAAACAATGCAGTCAGGATAAGACATTTAAAGTTGTCAATGAAATAACATCACGTAAATTTCTGGTTAGTAGGATGGTGAAGAGTAAAGTTTGCACATACTTTTTTGATCAGAAATATCAAAAAGAGTAATTCCAGAATGAGTTATTCTTTGTTCATCACAAATATTTGTACACATGTGGTCTAGCAAAGAAGAAGTTGAATTTGTTGAGAATCTACTTGGTTTGTTGACACGTGCTATACAGACAAAACTGGCAAGATAATCCAAAACGTTTGTCACATTTGGGTTTTCATGATAATTAAGTAGGTCAACTATTAAAATCTCCACAAATCACATAATCACAATTATTGTTTTGAAAAGGTTTCAAAGTTCAAAACCATCATGAAAGGTTTCAAATGCATTTGAGGGGTGCCATATATCACAACAACAATGAAGAGTCTGTCATAAGAAGTTATTTCTGAAATTTTTATAAATAAGCTTTCACAACTTACACTGTTGAGATTTAAGTCATTTCTGAGTTTATAACTTAGTTTGCTATGAATTTAAAAACCAATTCCAGCTGAACTGGTTTGAGAAGGAATATGAATGAAGCTGCATCTACTGGTCTTAATGCAAAAGTTGGCTTTTAATTTGTTTTCTGCTACGGCTGTAAGGGTTGGACCTACGTTTTTAAGAAAAAGTCTAAATTATGAATGCAATATGGAAACTCATAATTGATGTCAAATTCTTAAAACCTTTCAACACCATAAGCAAGCCCTAGTTTGTTGTCTGTGCGGAGTCCGTAGTAGCCTTCTATCATAGTATTGCAACGTAAAGGAGAGTGGGTGAGCGTCTTGTCGGAATTAATCTTCTTGATTTTAAAATAAAATAATCGATAGTTTAATTCGTAAGAGATATGCAGTGCAAGTTATTAGGCAAATGACAGTCGGTGTCTTGCTTCTATTGAAACAGCGTCATAATACTTTTCATAACCTCGTGTAGAGAGCTTCATCGCTCTCTTTATATTATCAGTCTAAACCAGTGGTTCCCAACCTTTTTTATTACATTCCTCCCTTTGCTCATTTTGGAACTTCTAATTCCTCCCCTACTACACAAACTTTTTTTTCATTCCTCCCCTATTACACGAGTATACGAGAATTTGATCTATGGATATATTCTTTCTCGCCTGCCGTTTACCTGTCACGGTGAGCTTATTCTTCGAGTTCATGCATTACAAATGAAAAATTATCGACAATAACTTGATCAAAAAGTGGGACAAGAACTATTTGCTGTCAAATAATGGCGTTAAAGTTTGTCAACACATACGTTGTGATAGTCCACTAAATAACTTACAAATGTAAAGTGATATAAATAATTGAAAGAGGCAGTGTCAACTTAAAAAAGAAGTACAACACTTACTGTACAACGAATAGGTAACTTAAATAGAAAGTGGAAATTCCTCCCCTGAACTCATGAAATTCCTCCCTGGGGAGGAATTCCTCCCCGGTCGGGAACCACTGGTCTAAACCTACAAACAGGCACTTAATAATTGCTAGAAAAGTTACCTTCATTAGTGGCGTTAAATATATTTCGGTGCATTACGCTAGGCCAAGTGCGTTTTTATCATGCCAGTCTGCGATTGTTCTCCCTTGGTATCGACAACCAGAAGAACTGCCTGGAATGGGCGTAATGTCATAAATGCTTTTCATTACCTTTTTGGTTGTGAATTGTTGCTTCAATACATACACTTTGCATGTACATCTAACTCTGCAATTGCGCCTCGAAACGCGATTGTCACTTAAAAATTTAGTGGATACCTATTGGGGGGCTTGAATTATCATGTGTTCGTCTTACAAAAGCCACATTACTTCTAGCCATGTCGGGAATATTTTCAGACATAGTTTTTTTCTGATCTTGCTAGAGATAGACAAAAAATGCTAAACAGGACCGCGCAACATGCTTTAGGTATATGTTGTTGGTGACTGTGCAGCGTGTAAAATTGGCACACATCTTGTTGGACCGCTTCAAATGTTGTTTGAGCTTATCTTATGATGCGCTTTAAAACTGTGGTAATTCATTGAAAGATTCCGTAGTTTGAATAGCAAAAACAGCCATTTTCTCGGCCTAGAAAGGGTAATCAAATTTTTGTGATACCCCAACAACTGTCACCACCAGAAAACTATAGCATTTCATACACGTGAAGACTTTTTGGGCACTCTTACCTGACTTTCATGCAAAAACACGTGACCTGGATCCACCCTTGACAGCCAATAAAACGTTTGTGACTCACTTTGTTTTCCTCTTTGTTCGGTGTTATCTTTTTCTAAGTCAAGTATTTGGCGTTCACTCAGCTGTTGCTTTTCAAATGCGTCATTCTTCAATTGTTCAACGTTTCTCCAGCGGGTTATTACTTCTAGCAAGACTGTTTTCATTGCATCCGCGCAGGCTGTGAGCATATCCTGCATTAACAAAAAAATACAATGAAGCATAGCATTTTCTGAAGCCACTGTATTTTTGAAAACAACACTGCAAAATTTACAATCACCTCTCGTAAAAATGTTTCTTCTAAAAAGTCGATAGAAATTCTAGTGAAGTCAAGGTTTCCAACCATTTTTTTAAGCTTTTCATTCCTTGCTTGGCTATCATTTTTAGCCCATAGCAGCACTTGCTTGCATGTTTCTTCTTCACACAATCTCTGCAACGCACATAGTTTTTTATCTTACTAAGTCAAAGCAGTGGAAAGGAGTAAAAATAATCACGTTTATATCTACTTCAATTGTTTGAGAGTGCAGGATTCAAAGGTAACACTTGGGTAAAAATTAAAACTAGTTTCAACCTGCAATCTGCCAAGTAATGTAGCACAAATGAAGCAGTTTACTACAGCTAGCGATATCCTTGTCTCACAGGCTATGAGAAGCGCTGTAAATTGTGCCGGCGAGGAATGCTTGTTGCCAGGATATTTCTTAAGGAAAATGTATTTTTAAAAATAGTGTCATTTCACCAGGTCAGCGTTGCTTCTTTTTTGATGTGCTGTGTGTAACCGTGGCTGTACCAGCAGGACGCTTGTTGTGCGTTTGTCCTCGATTGGCGTTTAATCTGGATTCATGTGCTCCCGTTGATTAGTGAGTTATAATACAATTCCTGGATAATATTGACAGCTTCCGCAGCTGTATCGATGTTAATGAGATGTGGATAAAATAAAGTAGAACCTCGCTGAAGGATTACGTGTGAAATGCACGAAACTGCTATTACGCTATATGCCTACATTTATTTAAATTGTTTTTGTTTCATTTGATGTACTGGCAAAATAAACATATTCTCTTTGGTAGAGTTCAAAAATTAAGATATATGATATTCAAAAATGTTTGAACATATTTTGAGAAAATCTTTAAAGATTTTTAAAATGAAAATACACACTACACAGGTGTCATTTACATCATTGTGTATTTTTGTGAAAAAAATGGAAAGTGGTTGTTTTATCTATCACCTTGTACGCGCTGAAAATTAATGAAAAATTGAAAAACGAACAAAATCAAATCAATTCTTATTTTCTGTAAAGTTGTATCATTGATAAAACTTGAGGTGAGGCATGGAAAATGGGATTGTGTGATGAGATAAAATCGGTTTTAGCACAGTGTAAATGGCACAACAATTGCTGAATTTACTGCATTTCCTTTTTTCACAGAACAGCTGAGCGCGTGGGTTGTAGGCGGCTTCGACCATCATGTGGAAATGTGTTACGCATCGCTTAATCCTTCACCAATTGAACGCTCCACTTTGAAATTATGACAATTCTGTTGTTTGGCAAGGGCTTCAGCTTTTGCAAATTGAAGAAACAAATGACATATACAACGTGGTATGGTGCGTTCATTGTTGTTTATCTCAGTGGGTACTTTCATTATTTCCATAAAACACTCAGGTTTTATTGCTGATGCCAAACAGTTGGTAGAGTTCAAAAATAGATTGCTGATACAGTGCTTCGACTGCTGTTAAACGTAAATCGTCGTTATGCAACGAATAATATCTTTCTTTCATTCGGAATAAAAATAGAGCCTAGACAAAAAATAAACTCAAAATCATTAGTAGCATTGGTCTACAAAGGCTCTCCAAGCCGAAATAACACTATGCCATGATCATCTATTGACAATCTATTCGGCCAAGGTCTTTGCTAGTTATTTCGGCATTGCTCTTTGATTTACTTACGATTGTGAAGCCGGACCCATCACAATGCATGCTCTGTCAAAAAACTGCGAGGTCGAACTGTCATGTCATACAATTTACGAGCCCCAATGCTACTACACTCGTGATTGTGATTATGATTAACTCTTATGTTAGCAAGTTAGCTTTCAGGGAGTTGTTACTGAAAAGATACCATTGAGCCACTAAATCCCAACACAACCTTTGGTTTGAAGAAAAATGCCGTATTTCAGTGTTTTATATCCGTACTTCGGCTGCTACTCGCAAACTTTTATTTAGCCTGTACGACCATTTGGCACATACAGCTAGACTCACCCTAGTGTACGCGTACAAGTTCATAGCAACATTTTGCAAATAAGGTTTATCAAAGGATTATTATCTTTTACTGCACAAACATAAAATGCAGTGTTGATCCTTTGCAACAGGCTAACGCTTGCTAAACATTTGCAATCATTCCTTTGTCGATCATTCTCATTTTAGGCTTGAATATCAGAGCAGTGTGAAACGTTTTGAGCCTGGTGCGCGGTACAGGGTACAGTGCATTGACAAAGTCATAAAATGCTGCTGCCTTGAGCGAATGGCTGTGCAAGGCTCTGTGTTAAACTTCTGTTTAAGGAAGCATTTTAACATAAACCGCTTACTTCATGGATTAGTAGATTGTCATTCAGGACCAAGTGGTTAACTTGTTTTTTTTCGAGCTTAGTCTAGGCTGAACAAACTCATTAAAGGTGGCTTAAATTTAACTACCAGACACGACCTCCTTAGACGTTTAATCTGAATTACTTGAAATATGAGTAAGTGGAACAACGGTTGTGAACAACGCCAAAATTAAAAGCGAAGCACGTTTTCTACTGTTAAACAGCCACGAAATGGCCACCCCGATGCTTTATTCCAGTTTATACACAACGGTGATCCAGGCATGTAGCCAGACATTGTGATAAGGGGGGCAAACAACATCTCATATTTTAAATATTTAATGCCCTTCGTTTTTGAAGCATCATCCATAAAACGTGCATTTGTCTGTTACTTTTTTTTCCTGAATATTGTGTTCAGGTTTGAGGCGTCAGATATAAAATCTACTTTAGTTGAATTGACAGGTTCTAAAAGTTTGTTTTCAGTGAAGTCCCAAGCTTCTACACTGGATCACAGCCACCATTTGCTCGTAAAATGTTCCTGCAAAACCGCTTGTAAAAATCGTGACGCTATAAGTGCAAGATTTGCTGTATGCTTTTTGCAGCCTACTATTGGAGTTGAGGAAGCAGTCATCGTGGCTGCCATTATGATTGCGCTTTTTATATTTACAATCTTCTGGTGCACACTAACACACGTTTAATCGAAGCTGAGCAGCGGCTTTTCTCTAAGACACCGACTCCTGAAGTATAGGCCTTCTACAAAACTGGCGTGCATATATAAGAAGTGGATCCTGTTTTCGTCCAATTCCTGAGCGACTGCAGTAATTGACGTGTGCAGCTGATAAACGTAAACGCTAGAGTCTCTCATCTCGTTTGAAAAATGTTTGGATTTTATGTGATTATGCGCTATGAAATGCGACCTGTTTTAGCATTTATGTACACTACTTGCACTAAGCTTGCTTCTCAAAAACGATTAGGCATTTTGCTAGCCATTTAGAGTTTACAAAACATTTCCCAAATGCGTTGAAGACAATTTTTGCAGATTGGGGAGAGTTGCACATGTCCTCAAAACAAACTTGCCTACGTTTGATGCACTCAGTCTACACGGAGTGTGAAAATGTTTGTGTATTTGTGAAAAAGAAGTACCACGGCTATGCACTAAATTAAGAAATACTGGTCACCGCAGCTTAGCGCAACGGTGGTTGGTTGATCCACCCGTTTTAGCATAACCGGTTGAACTTTGTTTTAAGTCCACTAAGTAACAAAATGCAACGGAAGGGGAAAAAATTACATTTATTTTCGTTTTAGTCACATGCGCTTTGTCGAGAAAGCAGATTTCAAGTTATCTGTAAGTACTATAATAGTAGTATCACGCCCTTAGAACTTACAAAATGAAAAGCATTTTCTGACATGCAGATTACAGTACGTTGCATTTTGCTGCTGATTCTTCCCGTTGCATCTGAAAGATTTCAATTGTACTGTAGGATTGGTTGTCATTAACAACAGATGAAAGTTGAATCAGTTTGAGACCATATACATAGATCGCACTCTGATTCACTTGATAAGACTGATATTTGCTCGCCGGCAAGGTAATGAGAAATCATTGATGAAAAAGTTGAAGGCTCCGGATGAACAAATAAATATCTAGAATAAATGCTATAGTTGCTAAACAGTGTCGGTGGAACAATTACCTGACAAAAGAGACTTTGAAACTAGATTGCTTCTTAGCCAAAGTTTGAGCTTTAAGGCATACAAAATGAAGGCCTAAATCACCGCCATATTCAGGCAATTAGTTTTGAAACTGTGCACATACAGAAATCCGCGACGTTCATTTCAGTCAACAGCTGATGCTGAAGACAAGGATAAGTTGTATTTGTAGCAAGCCAGATTTATCCGAGAGGAATTTTTGCGATGGTCTTGAAATGAAGCTTACAACGCCAATAGGTTTGCTGCATCAAGGTGATGCGCCGGCAAAAGCTGCGAAAAGCGTTACTCCAGCTATATCCAACCGATATGCCTTACTGGGCCAAACATTATGTCACTATCTGTTATGAATAACTTGGTTTCATTTTAGCAAACCAAAGTTTAGTTTGAAGCTACTGAACGCCTTCGAAATACTAACTGTATCGCACTTTTAATCACTTCCAATCTGTGACGCCATAGGTAAGTTCAATGCCAATGGAAAACAAAAGTAGTTACAAATAAAGACAGGTTCTCCTTTTATTGTACATACACAATAATGAAAAACGTACAGGGCCGCACAACATTTTCGACGAGGCCACATGCGGCACGCGGGTTGGACACAGCTGCGTTACTCCTTGTTACTTGCAATTAGTGATTACAAGCGGTTAGATACAAGTCTGTATTTCGTTATCATCAACTTCCACGCGGACCCTAAACCTCAAGTAAAGGTCATCAGTTATATGAATTCTCTAACGCTTACACTATAGCCTACACAGCTTTCGATTAATCGCAGACAATTAGCAAACCACACTACTTTGATCAGGTTCGACTAACAGCTGAATTAGGCCAGGATTACCTAATCATTTTCGTTGATTTTCACAGAAGTATTTCTCTGGCTTCAGACCAAAAGCTTGATTAACCTGAAAACGTCTGGTGCAATTTCCGGAATTGGGGGGGTCAGTTGCCCCCATTGCCACCCCTGGCTACGTGGTTCCATCGATTTACATTTTCTGAGCTTCACTGTTTTGGCTCACCATTCCCACATGATTTTCCAAGCACTCGACGTCAAAATGCAGGCCTGCGAGTAGGGATGTGCATTATGGAACTTTTAGAGTATCCAGAATGTTACAGAATTTTTGTTGCGAATCCAGAATATCGAATCCTATTTCGGAATAACTGCGGATTTGTGAAGCACTATGCATCGGTGTACACCGCCTTAAGGATTGCAAGAGCCGATACATCGGCCGTGCGGCACGATTTTTGCGAAAATTCACGAACCACTGAAGCTACGTCGACACTCAAGACATTGTAAGTTTTTTTCATGGCGCATTTTTGAGGCACTGACGACATGTTTTGGCGTCATTTCTGACATCAGACTAGAAAAAAACAAACTTTTGGTGGAGCCAAGAAAAGCAGTGGTTATGTTCAAAGATTGTAGATAGAGATCCAAACACGTTAGAAAAATCCATTCTACATACTAAATGTCGGCAATGACCCAAAGCTTACAGAACATCTTTTTGATGTACCGTTGTTCGGGGGTGTCCAGGGGGAATGGATCAATTTTTGGGGGTGTTTTTGTCATTTATTGCTTTAAAAGATACATTATCTCCCGTTCCGAACACAAAAAAATCTGAAAATTGCAGAACATGTTGACATCCATGTCCTACAATTTTCTACCAATTTTCAAGCAAAAATTTTGAGAAAAAAATTATGGCAATTTAAAGTCTAAAAAAATGACAAAAAATGGACAAAAAGCCAAAAACGTTTCGACAGTTTTTGGTCGTATTTGTCGCATTCTTTCTAATGATCCAAAGTCAGCTATTGACAACGATTTTTTAGCGTAAAATCGGAAAATCGTTTTTTTTCAAATTTTCCGAAAAAGGATTTTTCGAACCAAATTTTTCTGCCCCCAAAATAATGGTAAGTGACTTTATTTGGCATTGGTGGTTACCTATAATCCTTGCAAGCAGTCGAAGCCAAAAAACCGCTTCCAAGAAGCTAAAATGTAAGCGTGAAGAATTTTTCTTGAAGATGACCAAAAATTTGTCCGAAATGAGCAAAAAAAAACACCTCGAATTTATCAAAAATTTCAAATGCAAACGTACATCTTTATTAGACGCATTTGAAAGATCTCGCAAAAAACTTTCTTGCAATATTTTGCTTGTCGACGAATCTTCAGTGGTTCGCGAGTTATCGCCGAAAAAGCGACGTATCTGTTTCTGCGGTCCCTGAAAGGGTACACCTGAGCCGTACGGCCCCGCAATAACTTCGCTTCGCATTTGCTTTTCAATTGATACCGTTGGTCTGTTAAACACTGCAAGGTTTCAGAATATAAAATCTCAGGACCAAGGCATTTTCAGAAAACCCAGAAGTACTATATTATCACATAGTTCTGCAAATGTCAGTGTGCAGCGTCAAGCTACCAGATATCTATAGTGTGAAGTAGCAACTTAGCAACCACGTGTACAGAAATAGAGCAAGGTGGAAAACTTGCTGATATTCATCTGATACGGATAATCGCATATTCCGGTTAAACACACGAAAAGCTTGGCTAAATGCCTATGCAATTAACCGGATTCGTCTGAAAAAATATTGCAGCCTAGGCCTAGTAGAGGACGTTTGATAAAAAACTGCGATCGCGCAGATGTTTAGAATGCTGAGCAGCGACCACACACCCTGGTAATACCGTGAGCTTGTTGAGCGTTTCTTTCTTTGGAGCGCAAAGAGTGTCACTGCGAAGTTTATTACGACTGCAGAACTTATTGAAACCATTTATTTTGCCGACTTTGTAATTTTTCACCTTTATTTAATACAAATTTATTTCGAATCCAAATATTCGAAAATCCTTTGAATTTTGGATACAAATAGTGAATGATCCGAATCCACAGGATTCGATTATTCTATCCTATGTATCCCTAACTGCGAGTCAGACATTTGAGAATCTTCATTTTTATTTTGAGATAACGCTGCAAAGCTATACATTGTAAGTATGCAAATGCTGCGTTGTTCAGAAGCACTTTGTAGATCAGTGATCCCCAAAGTCCGGCCCGTGGGCCATATCCGGCCCGCGAAGGGGTTCAATCCGGCCCGCGAGCTTTCCTAGGAATGTTAAGTATTGTAAAAATTTCGTGTAGATAAATTAAAGTAAGATGCAATTACACAAAAAGCAAAAAACATTTGCTGCAATTGAGAATTTTATCCCGACGGGCTTCAAAAACCAAAACAAACCAAGCTTTCCGCTTTGATCTAAAGCTCAACTACAAAAGTTTGAGTTGAAAAGTCATTTGCTCAGGACGTAGGCCATTCGTTTGAAATATAATAGTTTGCGAACAACATATAGACAAGTAAACGCAAACACAGAAACTTGTGAGGTCATAGCTGCTTTTTTCGTTGGAAATCGATACGCACCAGCACCCTTATGTTGTACCAGGGGTTGCCAGGTTGGCATTTTTAATGTTGAATTGCAGTCTTCCGACCTTATTTAAAGCGATATGGCTTGAGAAAATGCTGTTTGGCCTTTTCAGTAGTGTTGGCAGAAAACGGTTGTTTTGTATTTTTTAAAACCCGACTGCTTTGAGTTTAAACTTTTAGTTTTTTCAGTCGTTTTGACATTTACTGAAGCTATATAGCAAGGGTGCACAACTCAAATGGATATTGAGGCCACAATTTTGCTTAAAGCCTAGTTGCCGGCTACACCATGTCAAATGAATTGCTCATACAGTAAAAACGATCTTCTTTATTACACAAAACAACAAACAACTGTTTACATTTCCAAAAATATACATAAGAAAATAGTTTGCGGAAAAAACGCGTTGGACACGTTTTTATTGGACCAACGTTGAAAAACTTTGCTTTCACGATGAAATAGCAATACGCATTACTGCACCTAAATGTCCAACTGTTACCCTAGTTCGCAGCCTAGATTTGTTTATTTTCATGGTTGAGAAGGCTTGTTCACAACAGTACGTGCTTGCAAGTTTACAAATCCAGATTCTCACATTATTCAACAACATCGATAGCCTACTTCTCTTGTTCGAGTCAAGAGAAAAAATTAGTTTGATGAATTTCCTTGGAAAGGGTCGTGCAAAGCTTCGTTTGAGTTCAAGTCTTAGAAGTCAGCGATTTTAACATTTTCTACGTTCACACCGAATGGTTTTTGAAACAAATTTATTTGGGTCTCCTGGCCATTAAGATATTGAAAGCTCTTTGAAAAGTTTTCATGAAGATCTTCACACATTTTCCACGTATTTTTTAAAGTCATGTATCAAGTCCGTCTGGCTTTCATTTATAAATTAAGACATGCTTTTGAACTTCATCATGTTGTTAGTTGACAATTGCTGCTAAAAGTGCTTCAGTTTACTTTGAAAAGCATTGACTGTATACAGTAAATCACCTGCATGCCATTTTCACTTTTGGTGGGCCACATTTGGTCCGTGGGCCCTGTGTTGTGTACTCCTGCTGCATAGCATATTTTGCCTAGCGATTTGGCGTATGTGGTCCATGCGAACCTGGGAAGACCGATATTGTTTCTGTGGGTTGTCTGTGACTGCTGCACTGTGCAATGCTGTAGATATTTTGTGGCATATGACATATATAACATATCAATTGCTTGTGTACCAGATTTAAAGTAATTAAAGCTGTGGCATGGTGCACGCTTGCATTTTCACAACCTGTATTTTTCAAATATTTATAGGCATTTCTTCTAAAGAATTCTCTATAAGAGTAGAAGGCACTGTTGGAGATTAAACAGTATTTATATGCCATGCTTCCAGGCTTGGCTACAAAGTAACATCACATTTTTGCCTTTACTCATCCGGGTAATTCACACATCGAACGCCGGTTGTCTGGAAACTTCCCCAATCGCAGAACGCCGGCACACGGTATATTCGTGGCCGGCGTACGATATACTCGTACTTCACTTCAAATGCCAACCGTTGAGCGCCGGGTCGTATGTTTTCCTCTATAAAGT
>Ga0210059_1007880_pt1 | contig 16894 bp, 12 predicted proteins | sample Ectturendosymbi2_FD_188042 | JGI IMG/M metagenome (GOLD analysis project Ga0210059, IMG submission 188042) | Ecteinascidia turbinata endosymbiont from Florida, USA - Sample 2 (SPAdes) (version 2) | ecosystem: Host-associated > Tunicates > Ascidians > Unclassified | place: Key West, Florida...
GCCAAGTGTGACGCTTACGCACGTTTGTGGCACAAACAGTCACAATTGGTGAGCAAAAGGTCTGCCCGGAGTCGGAGTCGTTAAAATTTTCTACGACTCTGACTCCTCAGGCTGAAAATCCTTCCGACTCCGACTCCACAGCCCTGTCACTAACCCTGAGTTTTTGTCACACAGACTGTAACCCAGGGATAATTTCACCCAATTTTGAAAAGTCGGAAGAATACCACATGTAAAAAGTCACACATACACCACAACGCAGGGTGCTTTCGACCTGAAATCACCAACTTTTCCCAACAGTGGAAAAAGTACAGAAAGGGAGGATTAACTCAGCCGCATTAGTGAGTCAGTCACATAAACATCAGCAGCTACTGAAGTGTTGATCGCACTGCTACGTTTGTTTATATAATAACCATGCAGTCACCACGTCTGGCCAGGTAAAATTCTCCATGACCTAGCATTCCGGGGTTTTTTCATAGCGTTGTTTGAAGACTACCAAGTGAACAAGCTGCACCATGTCGTTTGAAAAATACTGTATTACAATGAGCAAAAGACGTGCAATATTATCTGGAGTTGAAAATGGATTTCATAAAGTTTGCAGAAAATCATTGCTACCGAGAAACAGCAAGAAGGTTCACAACTGATGAATTACTTGTGCGCCGATGGGTACAAAAGAAAGAGAAATTGAGTGAAACCTGCAAGTTAAGCAATCATGGGCTTCAAAGAAGTTTTGGCTTGAAGGAGTTGGTATAAAGCCATGTCTGTCTACAATTGAAGATGATTTGATGGAGAAAATTGCCAATGAGCGAGAGCAACAGCATCACATCTCTAGCAAATTAATCACAGTTTGGGCCAAAAAAATGGCTGATGAAAACGGCTTGACCGAATTTGCAGCATCTCGTGGTTGGCTCAGCAATTTTCTGAAGCCACATAATTTAAGAATTAGGAGAATGACCATTGGGGAATCAGTGCCACAAGATTTGAAATAAAATCCATAACTTTGTCACTTTTAACAAGAAGCATAGAGACCTTCATGAACTTCAGCCCTCAATGATTGCCCACATGGATGAAATGCCGATATGGGCAGACATGCCAAGTGCCACCAACATTGATAAGAGGGGCATCCACACAGTCCCCATCAAAACCACAGGTCACAAGAATAACCGTCTCATAGTGTTTGGCTGTGAAAGCGGATGGAACAAAAATGAAACCTTGCATTGTGATCCAGCCAAAATAGTTAAAAAGCTTATGTTTATCCCTGGGGTTATAGTGGCAGCAATGCCAAATGGCTGGATGATTGAATTTCTTACTTCGGATTAGATAGAAATCGAAAAAGCATGGACAAATTTTCCTTCACCAAACGCATGCTTGCGTGGGATTCGTTTAAATCAGGGGTTCCCAAACTGGGTACATGTACCCCTAGGGATGCATTTGCCTATCTGAAGGGGTACATCTAAAGTTACCAATAAAAGGGAAAACATGTTTAGATATTATTCATTTCGAATTATTTGTACGTATATCAGTAAATATTATTTTCAAAGTCATGATGTGCTTATTGGCAAATATATTTCTTTCATTCTGCTCAGCCTTTTTGTCATAACAAATTTTAGAGGTAAATGCTCATCTGTCGAAATGCTGAAGGGGTGCATGGTCAGAAAAAGTTTGTGAACCCCTGGTTTAAATGCTATATTTCTGATAAGAAGAAGGAACCACTGAAGCAGTATAACACCGTCATGTCAGTTATTCTTAGTGGCTGCACAAAATACTTGCTACCACTTGACGTTAGCATCAATAAACTGTTAAAATAATTCTTTTGTGAATTTTATGACAAATGGTTTCGCAAAGACAGGTTCGATTACACTTCAGGCAGAAAAGTCAAAGCACCTGGTTATGTGCAGCAAATCCAATGGGTTGTTTAGGCATGAGAAAAAACTCAAAAAATGTTGTGATAAATTTGTTTGACTTTTGGGGTATTATAACTGCCGTATTTATTCGAGTATAATGCACAAAATTGTATACCAAAAACACCAACGCAAAGTTCGGTGCGCGTTATAAAAGAGGTCTTATATTTTTATGCCTTTACACTGAGGGCACATGAGTTCAGGTGCGCATAATAAGTAAGTCATATGCAAGAGAACGCGCAAGTACGGTATATTTCGTATAGCCTGGTTCAGCATAGCACTGGGGTGCAAAAACCCGGTCGCGTACTCGTATTGCACGACTAAAAATTTTGTGAAAAATAAACAAAGAACTTTGAGCCTTCGTTACAAAATGGCAGCGTGCCTAATTTTGACTCCCGCTGTATCTGTGTTGCATGGTGTTGGGTAGTTTCTGCAAGTGGCTGTGCTTTTCTAGAATTTGACAAGTCGTTGCACGATGCATGGCCTGGATGTACTGCAGAACGCAGCCCTAGTTCTTTTCGCATACTAGAGCTTCTGTCAAATGGGACAACGCTTCCCAAAACCAGCATGTTAGTGTTTTACCGCGTGGTACCTGCGGATACAATGCGCTGTAGATAAGCTTCCCTGTTTGCAGTTTCAATGCTATTTCATTTGTTTATTGAAATGATTATATAGACAGGCGAAATGTCACGCTAGCTGGTGTTATACCAACTCCTTTTCGAGGAGTCAGGTACGATTAAATCTGAATTGTAATGATAACTTTGAATTATTTGTATTTAAATGCAAAATGTCAATAATGAGTTAATTTGCTTGTTGATGATAATGAAAATCATATGTTGATGTTGATTAACTGTTGAATCTTGGATCATGTTTTTAGTTTCTTTAAATAAAACCTTTTGTAGATTTAAGTATGTTTGCATTAAAAAGTGAACACGTAAGATTTCTGCATGGTTTTATAGTCTGACCGAAATGTCTCGAGACCAAAACGACCAAGACCAAAATAGCTCAGACCGAAACAGCTGGACTGATAAGTCGTGTACCCAGCTATGAATGAGTTGACCTTGCGTAGCCAAAGCTGACTAGTTTGCCACTGCCAAAAAAATTCAATAGAATGGAGAATCATTGCACAATCACCTTTGGTTTTAAAAAACAATAAATCTTGCACATGTTCAACCAGTGGCGCATCTAGCCTGGAAAATGGGGTCTGTCGTGGAAGGGCAGCTTTTCTTATCACTTTTCAGCATAAAAACACACTTTCTCTTAAGACTAGAAAACGATGAATTTTGCGATGAATGTTGCCAAAGTATTACATCAGAAAAATTTCGCCGATATACAACATATCAGCAATATTTGCTCATAAAAGCCGCTACGCTAGTTTTATGCACTGAGTGTTTGGAAACCTAAGTTGCTACTTCGTCTATGATTAATTAACACAAATTCTCTGTACTGTTCCTTACGATGCGCAGCCCTCTGATTACATCAAGTAGTGCACAATATTCTTTGCAATCGTCCCAATCAATCGGTCTATGATGTAACATTCGCTCCCAGGTTTTGCGTGGTAAGCAGATGGTTGCTGCGAACAAGGCTGTGTTTTTTTAACATCTTGTGCAGAATCCCGTTATACGCTTCTTCATTGCACTTTCAATTGTGGTTTGAGCATTGCAAAATATCGGCATTGGTTATCAGCAATGACAAATAAAAACATTGGTATCAACACAAAGCCTTGTTAATCGAGCTCTACTTAAAGTCCAATCAAACTTGATTAGTAGCACTAGTATAGCGCAACCAACTATTTGCTGTAGAATAGATAGTGGCATTGATCTCATTGTCAAATTTCCAAATTATCACTGCTTTTGGTCACAGCGCATTTCTTACATCACAATCGATGTTTGTTCCTACCAACATGGTGCTGAAAAGATGCTTAGCTTGTCAAACATTCAGCAAATGTTAGCCATTCAGCAAATGCTAGCCATACAGCAACGAGAGCTGTTTATCCATGCGTATATACACCTGTAAAGTCAAAACTGACAATCGGCTACACAACTGCGTCTGTGGAGCATTGTCTATCAAAGATGGCGTTGTTACAACTACACTTGCAAAATCACAGCGGAGAAGAACAGTTGAGTTGCAATTGCTCTGATGATTTTACATCATGATGTAAAGTGACTTACTCGAAATCAATATAGGACTTTTTGTGCAGAAAACAACATTGTCAACTGCTCAATTCCAAAAAGGCTATTTTCCAAATACAATACTTGATAGATATTTTGTTCAGGTAACACGACTACAACTTCTGAGGCTAGCTGTCGCGCCTTTCATTGTAAGAAATTCCTTGTAAAAATATAGCTTCAGTTGATACGAGCCTGCATTACTTGGCGTGATGCTGAGGAAGGCCTAAACTGATTTTAGTCATAATCTAGTAGGTGTAAACAGTAGATAAAACTTAGGCCGAAACTGCAAAACAATCGTGATTGGACACTCCTCTCGCCATGAAGTGAAATATTACAAAACAGCTGTCCGTGGCAGTGTAAGAGCTTCTGACAGCATTCCTTGCATTGGAGCTGGCACTTCCAGAGGAGGAAATTCCAAAACACTTGCGTTCGACGCAATATTATTTCGAAGTGTTCAAAAACATGAATTGTTTCATGTCATTGCGCAGGCGCCATATAGACAAGGCAGGGACGTTGTTGTTTTGAAATAGTACTATGCAACTTTAGAAGGGAAATGCAGGCTGTTGCCTGTACCAAACCACCCCACCTGTATCATAGACCTACAGTGACAGCGTTTGATATTTTATCAACGGCTTTAATGCTGAGTAGCCTACCTGTGGTATAAAGGGGTCTGTCATGATAGCCAAACAGTCAACTTGGATGCGCCCCTGCGTTCAACATACTACTAACGAACTTTTGGTGCAAAAGTGATTTGTTATATAATCATCATCATGAAACAATTAGCCTGTTGGTGCATAATTACAAACAATAGCCCAGTACCCATAAAAAATGATTAAAAAATCATCAGGTAATGACCAGGGGCGTAACAGCGCAGGCAAGAGGGCACAATGCCCCAGGCGCCAAATCAATGAGAGGTGATGAAAACAGTCCCAACAAACAATGTTTTTCTTCAGTACAGTACATTTGCTCCTAAAGACCTTAGGTTCAAACATGGGGACACCAAACTAATTTCTTACACCGGGCGCCATCTTCATTCGGTATGCCCCTGGTAATGACTATTCATCTGCCTGGCATGGCGTTGCAGATTCTGATGGTAGACAAATAAGGTTTCAAATATGAAGGTCCACATGCAGACCTATAGCCACTGCCAAATCATAATAAATGTGAAAAACATGGAATATATTGGTACACAGTAGGAAAAACCACAGGAATGACAAGAGATCCAAAATAGAACAAGAAACACAATCAAAAAACATTTGAACAACACACATCACAAAAAAAAAATGTTGAAACACACAGCATACATAACAATCACTAACATAATAACACATAATAGGTGGGCAAACAATGGGGTGAAGAGTGGAGGCATGTACAGATGAGCAGGTGAAGATGCACATAGGTGAGAAAAGCAAACAACATGCGGAAGAGAAAGTGATGCATTATAACATAACTCAGCGTTTCTCAAACCATGATTCGCGACCCAAAATAGGGTCGCTAAGGCTTTATGAATGTGTTGTGAATGGGTTTGTTTAAAATTGGATTTAGCCAAAACAACGTCTTCAAGCAGTATTTATCTCTTCTTTTTTAAAATCGATAGCGACTGTTACATCATAGAGTGAGTAAAATCATTCTGGATTGAGCATATCCAATCTTAGCCACGCTCTGTGATGTCATAGACTTGACCAATCAAAACTTCGCAGAGAAAATACATGTTGCAGCCTGCAGACCCTAGTGTCCCAGTGTTGCCAACTGGTATATATTTTCAAAGTGCTTGGTATATACATTTTTGATTTGCTATATATGACAAATTTAGTACATTTATATTTAGTATATTTTGGTCAGAAGGTTTAGTTGAGATTTTAAACCTGTTTATTTGGTTTATCACAAAGCGAAGACATAGATGCCGATAGTGGTGTTGAAGCTGTATAAAAAAGTTCAGCAATTTTGCTTAACATGGGAGTAAGCATGCACTTTGGGTAAGCGGAAAGCGAGATTGGAAGAAAGCTGAGATGTTCTGAAAAAACTGAACTTAGCTCTAGGTATGCGTTTTTAGTCAGACGAAAATGTATTCAAATGTGAGAAAGCTGCATATGAGAGTGGCAGAAGATTTGGCAAAGAGTGCCTGATTGAGCTAGCGTGGCTTGCAAAGAAGTATTCAGCTGGTTTTGTGTATGCCGTCTGATAACTGTGCAAAAAGATAACTGACAGCTATTGCAGAGCATAATAATATTCTGGACCACAAAAGAAAGGAAAATGCACTGTGTTGGAATGATGAATTTTCTAGTGCTTAATAAAATTGTCACTGCTAAAGTTAAGAAAGTAGAAATTGAGCTTGCAGCATCTCGATGATCGCACAACACAACGCAACTGTTAATCATCTGCGCGAAATGATAAAAAGGTATTGAAGAAATAACAACATTAAATTTAAAGTTTTTGTGACGGATATAAATTTGGTGTATATTTGGCATATTTTTGGATTAGATTTGGTAAATTCGTTGTAAGAGGAGTTGGCAACACTGTAGTGTCCCAGTAGGCTAAACGAGGCGAGGCGAGTTCAGCGGTGCTTGTACCTGCATTCCATACTCCAGTTGACAAGGAGAGGCTTGCCCAAGTTTTCTTAACACAACTGTTATGTTCATAAATATGGGAGATTGAAGAATCGTTGAATTTAACTTTAAACTTTTCGAATTTAACATTTTTTAACTTTCTGAATTAAACATTTTGAATTTAAAATCATTGAATTTAAGTTAATTTTTCATAGTAGTAGTTTCAAACATTTTCATATCCTAAGTACGTAAACTTCAAATTTATCAATAACTGTCATAATGTAAACGTTGTTTAATAGTATTGTGCACTATGACTGGTTGTCTATGTCTTGTCTATTTCATACATATCTGAAAAAATAACAGAGTGCTAACATTAAAATTACATTTTTTCGATGTTTGAGGTTTGGGTCGTGAGATGTTCATAAAACTCAGATTTGGGTCGCGCTCAAAAAAGTTTAAGAACCACTGACATAACTGAACGTTTCATTTAGAAAGTAGCTGTGGAACTAACCATGGATCTTCTTATTTCAAAACTTATTGTGCCGTACCGCCTCGCATGACGCAGTTCGAATAAAGCGGTCAGTTTGTCACTAAAGTGCCATCGTCATAGTAGCATAACAGATATGTTTCAAATCTGCGGATAACACTAATTGGAGGGCCAGCGGGCAGGAGGGCCGTGTTTCCAAATGAAAAACGTGAATTTCGGAGAGCTCCACATAAGACAGAGGGCCGGCCGGCAGGCTGCACAAAAGGGTGGTCCGGCAGGCTTTTCCGCAGCCCGCCTTTACGTGCAGCTCATTGGCCTGCCCTGTTGTGCAGCCTTCCGGCCCGGCTGTCTGTGCAGCCCGCCAACCCGCAGAAAATTCATGCTATTCATTTGGAAACACGGCCCTCCAGCCCATTCAGCCCTCCGTTTAGTGTTATCCAAGTCTGCTGTGCCAATGGTTGTGGGTTCGCCTCTTATCTTTGCGCCTTAGGATTTCATGATAGTGACTACATGCATGTATGTTTTAATTCGTGGGACCACTTTTTCTTTACTTAAAAAAAAAAGCTTTCCGAACTTTTGCTTTTTAAGGGGGTTACATTTAGGGGTTAGCGTTAAGTTAGGGTTAGTTTAGCAACAGGTTAACATTAGGATAGCGTTAGCTTAGGGTGAGGGCTATGGTTAAGGTTAGGTAGGTTTACCTTTTGCATGTACTAACTATGATTTTACCAAACCTACTGCATTCTCCTCGTGCGTTACTGTCACATTAAAGGAGGTGGTCAAATAAGGTTTCAAATTTAAAGATCCACAGGCAGTTCTGTAGACACTGCCTTTCATTTATTACAGAAGCAAAAGCAGTAGCACTCTGTGTGTGTACAGATTCGGCGGTTGAGCGTCTTCTGGTTGCCTCATCCAAGCAGCCAGCCAAGAACACCAAATATGTTCCCCGTTTTTCACATTGTTATAATTTTTTTGTTCTTGGCTACTCGGACGAGCCAACCAGAAGACGCTATCCTTGGTACACTGTTGTTAGGCTATCTATTGTGGTTGGAAAAATGATGCTGTTTTTGTTCTTCACTTTTATTTTCATGAACAATTTCTCAAAATTCTGCAAGACTTCCTTCAGACATTACAGATATAATTTGCATGAATAAAGTCAAAAACTGCAAAAGCATAGTTACAGTAAGCACATTATAGATAATTGGCAGACAGGGATTGGCCTGTAGAGATAGTTACTCTTTCTGTTGTAGGCCCTATGCCAGATAATATCAAACAGCAAACACTGAAACAGTTTCCTCCCGTTAGGCTACTTAGAAAAACCTACCTTCCCGTTCATTTATGAGCACAACGTATTATTTTCAAGTACAAAAACGGCATTTTCCCAGCAAGCAGTTGAGCCCTTGTTCAGTTCGCACCGAATAACTTTCGCAAGCCCGGTACTGGTATAACTACATTACCGCTTACTGTAACTCCAAGTCTCCAACGCCACCATGGTTTCCGTCCACGCCGTATGGTACTGAGAAATCGCGCGTGCACGAGTTTCATCGGCAGCAGTGGGGTCAAAACTAACCGATAAATTCGATTCGTTGAACCCAGCACACAGCACACCAGCAGCACCCTGGCTTTGGGATCTGCGGTAAGCAAACACAGTACTACAGAGAAACTGAAAAAAGGATTGCCTGTGTGGAACGACACCCATATTTTGTTAAGAGTGAAACTCATTGTGATTTTTGGTGGCGTTCGTCCTTAAAATGCTGTCGCCGTGTGCCAATCTGGAATTAAAATACAGACATTGGCGGCGGAAGGATTTGTTCCAGGGGGTGAAATGGTGTATTTTTCGAAGTGGTGGCCAAAAGCAGTTTTCCAGGAGTGAGCAACAATGGTGAAGTTTCATTTTACCAACTTGAAACCAAAAGAAAAACGTTTTTCTGCTAAAATGTTAAGAGGAAAATTGCAAATGGGGCAACTCCCCATTCACCCCCTTCCGACACCCTTGCAGATAGAGACCAGAGGTGGTCAACCGCTACTTCATTGATAGCGTCACTATCGCTACCGCTATTTCTTAAATTCAATAGCGGCGCTACCGCAGCCGTTCCTGAATAAAAATAGTAGCGAGCTATCGCTACCGCTATTCGCTATCTCTCCTTTTGCTGCACATAAAAAAAATTTTTTGGTCTTGTTTTACAGACGTAGGATCTATTTTGAAAAACTGACCTTGAAATGTTGTTTTGTAAAAAGTTGTTAAAGAAAACACGTGATCTCAAAAAAATAGACATTGAACAGTTATGATAGGCCTATAGGAAGAATTATTTTACAGTTCAGGCAAACATAAATGAAACACAGACTGCAGCAACGCCCATATGGAGTGCATTTAGCTTATGAGTCGATTGTTGTAGGCTAGCAGTCGCCTTTATCAATTCAAGCTTCGCGCTGTGTGTACAGTACGCAAAAGAATGGTCAAGCAATAAAAGATCAAATCTGTTTGTCACAGAGTTTAATTCATGTGTAAATTGAAATAGGCTCGCAACCAGGGTGAGGGAAAAACCGGGCAATCAAAGTCTCCCACGAAATTTTTATGCTTTATTTTAGATTTTCATAAAAATGTTGTGTTGATCTATGTTTCATGTGAAACCCCTGAACAAATTACCGACTACTTGTATTTTAAACTGAGGTCCCTTGTTTCTGCATGGTTCAATTTATTCGCGAGTGTAGTTTTGTGTAGAACGTAGGTTATATAGCCTGCGTGCAAAGAATGGTTATTTAGATATTCGAGAGGGAATCGACCAACCACCGTTTCCTTAACATTCCAGTTTTTGAAAGTGCAGCCTAAGTGTTGAGTGCTTTTGTTTCAAAGGTGTGCAATGCGCATTAAGCAGCCGGCATCAACTCTCAAAAAAACCTAATATCTACAATTGAAAGCACTCGAGTTACTGTAAAAGCTTTCGAGGAATCTGCCGACGGGTCTGCTTTTATGTTTTTGCGATGATTTAAACTTCCTCATATCTGTAGCCCTATTCAAGTTACAGAATCCCACACAGGTGACAAGCAAGCGAATCAGTTAACCTAATTGTTTTATAGGACATCGATTCCATGTACCACTACGCATCCACAGTGCTGAAATCTTATTCATATAAAATATCCTATCATAAATTTGTTTCATTCCATTATGAAATTAAATTTCCTTGTCAGCACATTCAATGCCAATATGTACTTTTTCGCAATATCTGAAAAACTTTCGCATGAAAATAAACAAAAAATTCTAAGAACCACACCTAATTTATTTAACAAATTAGGAACATAAAAGCCAAGCTGTCAGAAAGCAGTTCTTTTTCTTATGCGAAGCTGTAGTATCCAAAGTTTGGTGTTACATTCGCACAACGATCACATGCAAAAATCGACGTCATGTGATTTGTGGCTTAGCATATGGAAGTGAATAAAATTTTAGCAAGATCGTGATGATTAAAGAAATCAATCACTTGACGTTGTGTGGCTGTGTCAGGTAAGTATGTTAATCAACGAAAATGTTTTTCTTGTTTAGCCCAGGCGATGGCCACTTGCAAAAAATGGCATCGTGTAATTTTTACCTAAATACATGGAGACAAATAAAATTTCAGCGAAATTACAATGATATAAAAAGTTCAACTACCTGAGGGTTGGTAGGGCTATGTCAGGTTTAAATGTACATGAACCAAAACTTTCGTCAATGTAAAGTTTGCGTGTAGAGTTGAATAAACGAAAATGTGAGATTCGTTGATTTAAATTATGTTCAAGCAAACTCACAATAACAAGTTTAACGCGAAGTGATTTATCCGTCATGTCAAAGGGAACATTTTCCTGTAGTTTCCCCAGAACGTTTGGTTTTCAAAACCGAGCGGTAGAAGAATGAGCGGACGCGCTGTAGCATGCTCGGAAACCTAAACCCTAAAGTGATGCGGGAATTGTGATTTGGCAACGTCCACAGATTATACGAACTTTTTCAGCAGTTATCACTGATGTTGAAAACAAAAACATTATGGTGAAGCAATAAACATAGCGATTGTACTCACAACGCGAGTTTTACAGTAGAAAAAGTTTTGTTGTTTGGCAAAGTAGCCTTATTTGATTTTTGCTGAACAGCAGAACTTTGAATGAGTAGCAGAAAACAAAAATAATGCACTTTCGGCGCCTCGTTTAGTGAAAGTGTAAAATTCTTCAACGAAAGTAGTTTCACACAGGAGACAGATTTTTTCAGTGAGTAGGGAAAATTACTGGTTTGCGATAGGAGTACTAGGGAATATCTCAAAGTAAATCCGATGTCTAGCAGTATTCTTTTTACAACACAAAGTAACGAAGATGTTTCGAAATGTTTCAAGTGAAGAAAGAGGGGAGCAAACAAAATATATTGGTGAGTGATTTCAGGAAAATGTTTGCATGACAAATATCAAAAGTACAACTTAATCGGCGAAGATTGCAAAGCAAAGTGTGCAAAAACTTGAAAGTTGGTGCACAACGTTAGAAGCGCGACAACTTCAACATTTGAATGTAAATTTAAACGTCGTAAGCATCAAAGAAAATGCAAATGGTAATGAAAACATTGGAGCATAAAATTGGGATAGACAACAGTTTCATTAACAATCAAAATATTTCTCAACAAACGTAATAAAAACACTCCCAAAAGCAAGCAAGAAAAGACGAATGACATTCGAAGAATTCTTCTTTACCTGCCCTACCTTGGCGAAACATCTATGCCACTAGAAAAAGAATTGCGGAACTTTTTTAGAAAATGTGTGAAAAAAATTCCTCATCTGTCTCTCATTCATAAAACACATACGATTGGGGACCATTTTAAGTACAAGGACAAGCAAGCACATCTGGAACGAAGCAATGTGGTATATAAACTTAAATGTTCGTGTGGTCATTCTTATATTGGACAAACTCAAAGAAATTTGAAATTTCGCCTGGATGAACACAATCCTTTAAAATCGAACCACCAAGCTACCGATGTAGTCAAACATTTATGCACATATCCAGGTCATTTCATGGACTTTAAAAATCCTAAAATCTTGGCATCTGCTTTTAACTACCGCGAACTATTAATTAAAGACACTTCTGATACAAGAACAGCAACCCGAGATTAATGTAGACAATTTTTCCACCCCTTTATACCTCTTTAATACGTAGATTTTATGTGTCAAATCATTGGTTGATGCTCAGTTCTTATGTTGATATATGTTTCGTGCATTGCTGTTGGTGCTGACGTAGACATATGGTGCTGATTGTAGTACTGGTATTTGTTAAAATAATGTTTGCATCCTTCGCTTGCACTGCTCTGTGAACGGTCTCTTGCTGCTGGTCTTGGCTTGTTTGCGTAGATTACGATCATTATGTAGGTTTTGTTTTAGCACTTTCTACATAGCTGCTGGTCCTGCTTTTACTTTTGCGAATTTGTCAGGGTTGGCGGTCTTGGTTTTGCTTTTAACGTCTTTTGCGTCACACTGTTAATTCTTGCGTCACAGAGTTTTTTGGTTTTGAATTGCTAGTATTGCCAAGTGTTGCTTTATTTTTTTTGACTGAAGATGGATTAAGAATAATCCGAAACGTCTCAAAATAAAACATGTATAGTTTTTTGAAGGCTTTTTTAGTGTTGATGTAATCAAAACTCACAATGCTATTATTAAGGTGGAGCAATAACAATGCCATTCATGGTTCTCAAAAACGACATTTTTTTCATAAGACTAAAATCGTCAGATTAGAAAAAAGGGAATTATGTAGTTGTTGAGTTTAGTTAGCACAATCAAAGGCACGAAGCACAGAGTGATGACTCCTGCGACCACGCTTACAAAAATAGCTTTTCCCCAACTTAACTGCAATGTGAAAGAAACGCTGTGACGTCTGCAAGAAAAAGAAGTGCGATGTAACAGAAAAGCAACATTTCATTACAAAGATAAGTTGCAAGAAGTTTTTCGTGCTGGTTTGAACGGAATTAAATACGACTACGTAGATTCCAAACATCAGTTTATCTACAGTATCACGTAGCAGCAACAGACATGAAAGCACTTTGCAAAAAACAAACGACACTTCAAGCAGTGGCGTACCTCGGGTTTACCGCGCCTGAGGACAAAATCAGTTTAAGCGCTCCCCAGCCCTTTCGTGGCAGCATAAAATGAAAGAAACACTGCAATCTGATGCTTTACTTGCAATTATCTCATTTCAAGGACAAAGTTTCCTAACTTTTGCTGCTGAAAATTTATCGATTGTTTTGTCAAAAAGCTGATAAGATTTAAATGTGTCACATATTTTAACCTAGAAAATATCTAACGCCAGTGACTCTCTGTGGGACGTTTGCTAGCAATTTTGTGATCCGAATTTCGATAATCATGTCTGTGGAGATGCTCAGTTTATAGGTGAAATTACATAAAACACAGGAGCAGCCGAAGCAGCGCTAGGTCATGGGTTGGTAAAAGTATTGAGGGAAATGCAAACTTACAAAAAACAAAAAATTCTTCACCAATATGTTTGTTTCTGTTCAATAACAATGTTGACATAAGAAATAATAACAGAGAGTGTAGAAAACCATTATGAATGTTCTAGGTGCGTGAATAGCTGCAATAAATTTGTTTCAACTGGATCTTGTTAACCATGAAATTCCCTATGATACCGTGATGAAAAGTTAGCTCCGCACCCGTTGCCTCCCTTTTGAAAGAACAGGGGAGCAATGCCCCCACTTTCCGTGCATCCCTGAGAGTAACTGAAAAGTACACAATTATAATTAACTAATACACTCAACGCTGTTGCCAATTTGCAATTAGAAGTTTGCAGCAGTAGTCAGGATTTATTTAAACATCCCACAAATAAAAATCACCATAATTACCTTCAGAACCACATCAAATCCATTTCCACATCAAATCCGTCAAATAATTTCCTTAACATCAGATATGTTGTCGTAACAACGTACTCTTAAATCGCTGTTCTGAAAGCATGCACAGTTGCATGCGCTATGAATGCTGGATTCCCGTCCATTGTGACGCAACTATAGAATGAGAACGAAGTGGGAAAGTTCGGAATCCTGGCTATCTGAAAGCATTGTGACGCAACCGTCAGTCATACCACATGCTGGCGCTGGTTGCTGGAGACACAAGCAACGCCTTTGAAACATCACTAAGATTCGTAATTGTTCCTTTTGCGAACCTTGGTGATCTTGATGAGATTTTGCTACTGGGTATCAGCAACTGGCATTCGACATTTTGTAAATCGTATTTACTAGCATCCGCTGATATTCGACATTTCGTAAGTGCTACGTGACATTCCGACCTCAATTTACGCCCTCAAAATGGCGCACCCGGGGACAGATGTCTACTTTCCCCTCTGGCTATGCCACTGTCTTCAGAACAGAATCATAAGTTTGCTTCAAGTTATGTATACAGCTAAATATCTTGAAGTCGAAGAAAGCTACAAAAACTGTCATACTGACATATGCTTCAAAACAAAAACCATAGTTGCACATGCAGCGAAATATTGAACCCAGTTCCATATTTTTCCAAGCATTCAATTCAGTCATACCCAGCTTTACCGGTAGCAGTAGCCAATGCTTCGAAGCCCCAACTGCTTAAAAGTTTGTCGCTGATCCTCAGTTTTTATCGAACTAACGTGGAACCTATCGATCAGGTCAAAAGCAACCTGAGCTAAATCTTTCCTAATGCTTCTAGCTTACCGCAAACAAGACATCCGAAATCAGCGCAAAACAGTGAGAAGAGCAGTTACTATCAACGTGTGCAGAAAGAAGAGCTCTTGCGAACTTTTTCCTTTGGCCACTACTCACGCCAAAGTAGCGAATAGCAAATAGCGGTAAAATGGTGATAGCTCGCTATCGCATCCATTATTTTTTTCAAAAAAGAGCGATGCTCCCGCTGACGCTACTGGAAAATTAGCTCGCTACAGTAGCTCACTATTTTAGTAGCTCGATACTGCCCAGCTCTGATAGAGACGCTATGATATACACAAAGCAGTAAAGAAAATTCAAAATATATTGTTTTTTAAAGAGTGCGCAACGCATTTCATGCTAGTTGTCCACGAAAACCTGACATGCACCTCGCAAAACAAACCAAAGAAGAGTAGTAGGATACTTAGAAGTGATATCTAGCAGGGCCGCAACCAGGAATGGGCAAACCGGGTAATTGCCCCCCCTAATTTTTTGCAAACGTGATGGCGTTCACGTGCTGCACACAAAAAGCTATTTTTCGAGACTGCGTTACCTCTACGTGAACTTCTCAACACAATTTTTTCGCCTACGTTTGCGCTACGTCATGTAGGATAAACCAATTAATCAATCAATATACCAGGGGTGGCCAAGTCGCGGCTCGCGAGCCGCATGCGGCTCTTTGCACGGTTTCATGCGGATCTTACATAAATACCGTATTTATTCCTGGAGGCTATACCTCGCAAACTTCCGTACCAATTGTTTGCCTTCAAAGTTGGTGTGCGATTTACGCACGCATTGCGGTATGTTGGTGTGCGATATTTACTGTATAAATCTAGCTGAGCAAAGGCATGTGTGTGAGTGAGGAAGAAATGGGGTGATATTTATTTGCATGGGCGCAATTTTGTTGCAAAATGTGGGGAGGACACCTTGGTGTGAAACCAATATATTCATCTTGTCGATGCAGAAGTGACGTTTTATATATACAGATTCCCAATCTTATTTCTAGAGGTGTTTTGAGAGCAACACTAATCACGCTTTGCCCTTGCAGATGATTTGCATATCATTATGCAGAGCTCGTCTAATTCGATCAATTCGTCACTTTTCCGTCGGTCCCGGTAGAATTCCTATCTTTTGTGTACATTTCAGTTTGTTTAATTCGCCATCATCTAATTCGTCAATTTGTTCAATTCGTCACCTCTTTCTGTCTCGTAGAAGCTTTTTATTCGGCTAATACGTCATTTGCAGTTTCTCTTTTGATGTTTAAGCAGCTAGTTTAACACGTGTGGGAATTCAAACAAATTAAGGATCTTTATCTGAGAATTGTTGCACCTCACAATTTGTTTATCGAATTTATACACGAGGTGCGAAGCGCGACCCGACTCCCCATTGAGAGAACGTGGGAAGTCTTTGCAGTTTGTTAAAGATTTAAAAGGTGCTAGTTTAAATCGAGTCAAGATATAGTAGAGGAATTAATTGTTGTATTCAATTATAACGTCATGAACTTGTATTTTACTGCAAATAAGAGCACTATGTAAACGAGCTACTATGATAAAGTATAGCAGCTTCTATGATGGAGTTTTCGCCTGTTTGCCCAATTCGTCACTTCGCCTAATTTGTCACTTTTTTCCTATCCTCTTGAGGTAACGAATTAGGCAAATCGTACTGTACTTAAATTTGTTGCTGGGCACGGTACTGTAATTCAGCCTGCTTCCATTAATATCGTATTTGGATGCAAACAAGCACAGCAATATAGTAGAACACATCGATGGGGTTTTATCAGAGCTGTCAGTTGGAGTGCACAAAATGCTCAATTGCATTGTCCGCATGTGCATATCACTCTTACAGTATAGAACACTTCAGTTTTCATGCATTTTATAAGCAGTGTGGGTTACAGAGCGATTTGATGTCTTGTTCAAGTTGCTTAACGCTATACATATATATATATATGTATATATATATATATATGTATATATATATATATATATGCATAAATGGACAACTGTAGTTAGAAAGAAAAGGTGGTGTCACAAATCTGGCAATGCACCTGATGCTAAGTTCAAGACAGTGGAAATTTTTGTTTCAAGACTGAAACCAGATACTAGAATTGTCTATCTCAA
>Ga0210059_1007881_pt1 | contig 16893 bp, 12 predicted proteins | sample Ectturendosymbi2_FD_188042 | JGI IMG/M metagenome (GOLD analysis project Ga0210059, IMG submission 188042) | Ecteinascidia turbinata endosymbiont from Florida, USA - Sample 2 (SPAdes) (version 2) | ecosystem: Host-associated > Tunicates > Ascidians > Unclassified | place: Key West, Florida...
AAAACTAATTACTTTCACAAAAGAAAACATATTTACGCTCATTGCGTTAAACTAGTGATTTTCGACCGGTGTTCGATGGAACACTAGTCAAACTTATCAAATTTCCTGCGGAACACCTGACGATCTTTCACGGAACACTAGTTTTCCGTGGAACACCAGTTGAAAATCACTGTCTTAGTGTATTGCTTCATGTCTGATTGCAGGATGACATTGACATTCAGCAACCATGCTAAGATGTAACTTTGCTGAGTGCTGAACTACAGCAAAAACTAATTTGTATGGTGCCTATTGCATGCCAATGGATTCTTGCTAAATTCGGTACAGATGCGCAATTTGCATATACTGTAGTCCAGTAATGACTAACTGTCCACACTGTACATGAGCGTTGGAAGGATTTTTTCTGGGGTGGGCAGCCATTGTGATATTTCATAATGGCTAACTCGATACTAAGAGATAAACATTTTTGTACTAAGAAGGTAATAGAAAAATAACAATTTTCAAAATCCAGGAAGGCCTCCCTGCTTCCCCCCTTTTCCACACCATGTGTGCATAGACAAGAACAGTTTTTTTTCCGGGTTATCAGGAATTTCAGAGAATGATTATCCACTTATGTGCATTTAACCACAGAAATGGCCTAATGTATAAGTTCTTGAACTTTTCCAGTCAGATCTCCTTTGGTGTATGTCACTGATACTCGTGCCTCACGTAAAATCACAGCACAAAAACAGAACGACAATTTATTTGCCATTACGCTGCTGCCATATGCCCATTGCCAACCTTTCATGCCCCCTAGTTTGAGAACCCAGGGCTTAATGAAATAGAGTGCATGCCACTGAAGCTGGTAGGGTGGGTTTGAGTTCTGGTCAGGTTGCACCCAATTTACTGAAACATGGTGCTTGTGGTCTGTCCAGTTTCCTAGATGAGTGCAGGAGATTCCTTCATCAACGGCAGGCCTGTAACCAGCTTGGGACACCAAGAGGGGCAAAAAGTTTTCTGAGAGGGGCTCAGATTTTTGAACTATGTCCCATATTTTAAAACTATGTCCAACACGTTTTTCCAGTGGGGTTAACATTTTTCTAAAGGGGGCTTTGCCACCCCGCGCCCCCTGGTTACAGGCCTGATGAGCGGTGTTGCAACTGGCCTGCCACCAGTGCTGCATTCACTACAAAAGTAGCTGCTTGACCTGCCGCACAGGGTAGTAAATGGAAATGGGCATCTTCCAGTGGCATAACCAAAGGGTTCTGGCCCCCAGTTGGCACCTTCCAGGGGGTGACAATTACTTCCCTAAAGTCAGGTTTCCCACGCGGTATTGAAAGTATTGAAAAAATATCGAATTTGAAAATTGTTTTTCAAAATTGGCCAAACTATGCATTAATTGAAAAAGTATGAAGGTTCTAAATTGAAAAGAAATTTGAAGTATCTGAGCAGAATTTTGCTGAAGGCAAATTAGCTCATTATTTATGCAATGTGCAAAATTGAGTTTCATGATTAAGAATTTCTACAAATGAAGAGAAGTGATGGTATTGAACTTTTTTAATTTAGTGATGAAAACGTATTAAAAAAGTATGGAAAATGATTTTTAAAAATGTGTGGAAACCCTGCTAAAGTAGTTTCAACTCTTCATTTTTGTGTATTAGAATCCCCAGACTCATAGTTTGAAAGACTTGAAAACGTATATGGGGAATGAGCAAGCAGCTGAAATGTGTTCTCAAGAGTCTGGGTCAAATCCAGTGTGCTGAACTACCCCTTTGGTACATGGACGCAATTAGGTGAGGGACACCCCCCAATTTTTTAGACAGTGGGGATATAATATGCCATGTCCCCCAACATTTTAGTCTTTAGGTTTCGTAATAGATTGGTTTCACTCCAAGCTGTTCCCCTCACATTTTGCAACAAATTTGTGCTTATGCTTTGGTTGTCTTGAAATCATGGTATTTTTAAGATATGTACTTGGGGGAAATTGTCCCCAGTCAAGGCCATTCCTCCAATCAAACTTCCTTTAAACAAAAGCAACCACAAATACTTGAATTGGTGTTAGATATTTGTGCATCCAGGGCATCTGATTAGAAAACTGTATGGTTATTTGAGATGTCAGGGGAACAAATAAACGCTGTTGTTATGCGTTTTGTCTCCACAACTTAAATGTGTGGTGCATGATTTAGTGTTTGTTGTTTGTTTGTACTTGTTCCTGAATAAACTGATACTGATAATGATCACCATACTGATAATGCATCAATCCTTTGTAAATTTGAGTGAAATTTTATCATGGTTGACCTTTTCTCAGATTTCAGTTTCAAACATTCTTGTCGTAGTCTGCTTTTTTTGCCAAATCCAGTTCGAGATGTTAGGGCTTTGACTGCATCTCTGGCCTAATGTGCAGACTTACAGGTCATTTATTTGTTTTTTAAGGGTTAATTTTGTGTTGAGCTTGGGTTCATTTCTGTGTAAGTTATTTCATTAACCACTTGTGGGTCATTCTATGTCAAATGGAGCAAAAAAATGGAAAATTCAACCCACTATCTCAGATTTTCCTCAAATTTAATAAGTAGATAAAACTTTTCGTGTGGATTCCAACAAACTAATTTTTTTTGAAATTGGTTAAGGTTTCTCAAAGTTCTGGACCATACAAAATTACTACTTTTTGTGGTCAATGAAGCATAACGACTAGCAAGAAAATCATCAATTGACTTCAAAACTAAATCATTCTCACTGTAATCATTTAATTTTTGTAAAAACATCTTATCTTCACAAGTAAAGAAAAATTTCAAAAAATCCATGCACTTACCCCAAAAATGGGTAGTCATCAAAATCACTCAAGCATGACATAAATTTTGAATGCTAATAACTCAACGAACACACATGCTATTGGCATGTGCAGTACACCATCTGAAATGTTTAGTTTTAAAGTTAGTTAATGATTTTCTTGCTATTTGTTATGCTTCATTGACCACAAAAAGTAGTCATTTTGTATGGTCCATAACCTCACGAAACCTTAACCAATTAAAAAAAATTTTGATTTGTTGGAATCTGCATGAAAAGTTGTATCTGCCTGTTGAATTTGAGGAAAATATGAGATGGTGGGTTGACTTGCTGGGACAGTTGACATGGAATGACCCTTGTTACTCTCTCATATTGCATTTAGTTGTGTGTTCACATGTCAACAACTGATTAATATGTGTATATATGTGTGTTTTGATTAATCTTGTGGTTATTGATGTCTTAGATTTTGTACATTACTTCAAGAATATTTGGAGTTTGTGCCAGTAAACTTCACTTGTTTTTATCATTTAAAGTCAATTGTTCTGTGCAGAGAGTTTCCTCAGCATTGTGAGAACTTTGGTTGGGATATAAATTCGATGCAAGGTATGTAGTTTATATCAGTACAATGTAAAAGATGTCATGTACATGTTTGTTTGATGTGCTGCTTTGCTATGTGCGGGGTTTAATTAAAATGTTGAACTAAAAACGTAAGTGATTCACAACAAACCTCACAACTGTAAAAATGATTTTGTGGGTGTAATTAGTTTTATTTTAGACTTTCCATCAAAGCATCTTTATGTGTAATGATGTAAAAGAGTCCTCGAATTAAAGAATTGTTTGAGTGTGGTTGTTTTGAATATGCTGTTAATCAATAAACGTTGGATTTATCTGGTATGACTTCATGCAACAGTCCTGTATTTGCTTATGCTAAAAAACAGCAATGGGTCAGCTTTAATGTTAGCTTATTTCTTACAGTAGGATTGTGACTTGTTACTCTCACCTGATAATGTTCATTTGCTTTGTCTTTGTATTCACCAAGCATACATTTCAATAATGTATGTTGCATAAATCTTGATTCTGGCACATACGTATGCTCTCATTCTCGTTTTTGTCAATGCAGGGCTGTTTACATCTTTTGCTCATAGCTGGTATCAAAAAAGTTATCTGTGTTTGTGACTTACATTTTGCTGTTATTATTGTGGAATCATGATAACTATTCAGTATCTAATAAAAAACAAATGATACATTCAGATCTTTATAGCACATTACCACTCTCATTCTTAAATGGTTTGCCCAATGCGTCTTTAACCAATAATCTGTATTTTTCCTTTCATAGTCCAAGTCTCAAGAGCTAAAGCTAAATTAGTTGACTTCATTCCAAGCCATTTTTGTTTGTTCGTTTCATTGACCAATTTTTGTACTCTTATTTTGATTGTTATTAATGCCTTGTTTCAATAATAATAATTCATTTTATTGGAAGTTTTGTTGTGAGATCAAGTGAAAAAAGTGGTAAATAAATAGGAAGTAAAATTCAGTGAAAGTTTTTGTCATGCATGTATTCAATGAACACTTGTATTGAATAAGCTTTCATTAAGATTCAGCCTTCTATGAGCTTGCAATATGTTTAATTTAAAACAAGCTTAATAAACAGCAATTGCAAAATCGTGTCAAGTTGTTAGTTTGACCTTGTCTATAACATGCCGTCTGCTATAGCCTACATGGGCACATGGCCATCATCAGGTAAGTGGCACTGAATAGGCAAATCAATGTTTTTTTAGACTAGCCAATTAAAAGTAATTTGAGCCCAAGTTTGTTTTTTCTTATCAAATGTCAGTTATGAGTTCTATATAGATGAAATCCAAGTCCACTACTACTGTTTGATGTGTAAAAGTTCTGTTGTGACAATGTGATTGCTGAGTGCTGCACATGCTGCTACTCTCTTAAATGCAAAAATTTGATTGTGAGTTCACTCACTTCATAGCATTGGATTGTATACACCTGATCCACAACATTGGCATTCACATTTCTTTGTAGAATGCCATGATATGTAAAAGAAATTGCTGGAATTTATTCTGTCTTACTGTTCATATTGGTGCAGATAAAATTGGAGACATTTCGTTACATCCAAGCTACCAAAAAACTCTGTTTGCTTAAAGCAGCTTTACTAATTTAATTACACTGCTGAAACATAGGTAAAGAAATGTTAGAGCAACGTTTTTGAGTAGCTTTAGAATGTTGTTATACTTTTTTGCAACTTGTTAATTGTGCATGGCATGTCCTACCATGTAGAGCATGCAGATAGTTACTTATTTATCTATTTCTGTAGGGAGTCATAAGATACTGATTGTGTGTGATTGCACTGTGTGCAGAATGCAGATAGTGTGTTAGACAGTATCAGGAACTGTTTGATAACTGACTGTGACTTGTGCTATCTCTCCAAATGGCATAGTTTTCATGAACCCCGTCTTGTTTTTATAAACCTGTTTGCAAGCTTAAATTGGTCTATGCTGTTCCAGCTACAATTCATATTCAAGCACTTATGCATTTTGGCTTAATTTTTGTGCAGTCCATTCAGATCTGGGAAATGCTTGAAACAAAGTGCTGGTGTTTTTTACATGAGATTGTGGTTTGACATAAACTATCTGGCTGCTTCCAACTATGACAGCACTGTATGGCGGGCTGTGGAACAAATATTGGTTGTAGCTCAATTTTAATTTTATGGAAACGTTGTCTTGACCGTATGATGGATGAACAAGTGACAAGATATTATAATATTTATTTTGAGTCAGACTCATAGATCATATCACAAGGGTACGTGAATAACAACACAAATATGTTTAATTACAGAGCAGGTGTTAGATGATATACACAGGCAACACAGGGAGATAACAAACACCAAAACAGCGCACCATCTATAACTGCATTCACTCATCAACCAGGAATCTGGCAGTGAGAGAAAATTTAAGACCTGCTAACATCACGTTCTGAAGTAAATGGCTGGAAAAGTCGGATGGAAATATTCAGCAGCACACAAAAGCACAGATCCAATCTCACTGAATTACATTGTGCCCAAGCCGATTTTATCAAATGGACAAATGCCTCACCACCACACAGTTTTTCAAATTCTATTCATAGTTTTTCTTCTCGGGGACAGAATGGCAAATCTTGAAAAAACGTAGATGTATGTGAAAATGTAAGTGTTTTGTGTCTTCCACTGCTCTGTCCATAGTTGAGTATTTCTCAACATGCGAGTCGTAACCTCAAATGGGATTGTGTGAAATTTCTTTGGGGTTGCGTGCTATATAGAAATTGATTACAGTACTGAAAAGTGTTATAAAAGCATTCCCAAATGCAATGCAAAGGCATCACGCTGCTTTTTATCAAATAGCAAAGCAGAAAGGTGACACAATGGAAAAAATTTAAATGCCAGTTATAAAGAGAAATCAATGAAATGCGGATTGTGGAAATAGAAAGCAAAAATTAAGATGTGGTTTCTTTGTCAAACATCTTGGGTAAACATGTCTCCTGATGTTCTCGACCAGGTTCTAACTTTACTAAAAGAGCCTCCAACTGCTTTATTAGATTCAGTTGGATGATCTTCCAGATATAGAAGATATGTTGTGCTGTGTTTATTTGCTGTATGAACAATGCTAACAGTTCCAGAAAATTCTTGTTTTGCGAAGAATTGAAGTTGTGTTTTAAAGGTGACGACATGTTTACCTGGACACCTGGGTAGTTTCTTCCCAGAACATTTCATTTTTTAGGAAAAACGTCTTGGGGTTTTTACCGGTGACGGAGCAGCATGTTTTGACTTCATCTTGGCTGTAGTAAGAACGAATCAAAGACAAAGCACCAGACACGAAATGGACCAATACTTTGTCTGCAGAGAGGCCTTTGCCACAACACAAAACATTAAAATTCATTGCAGAACGTGTGAAGTTCAATATTGCAGCAAGGCCGTTAAACCAACTTTTGTTTCCGTTTTTGTGCGACGAGATAGATGCTGATCAGAAACAATTTCATATTTTTTCATTTATTTAATGACAGTTTCCTACTGGCATTAGCTAGATTGACACAATTTTGTCATGGCATGACCAGATTGTCAAAGAAACAACAAATGAATTCCCAACAGGCACAAGCAAAATCTATTGCATATTTCAAACAACGTGTCTACAGCACTAATAACAACAATCGAATTTTGAACTGACAATTCTGGTAAACCACATGCAGTAGAAACAAACGCATTATCAGTTTCCATCCAATAAAGCATTCGCCAAAGTCGCATTTGGCAAAACATTACGAATATTTTAAAGTGCTGGACGAGCACTGCTATGAACGCTACAATGAAAGAAGGGATATGGTTCAGTTTATACGTAAACCAATAAGGTTTTTAATGGTATTTAGCAGGCTGTGCACAACGGGCCCCATTTTAACGTATAGACGTCAAGCATGGGTTAATTCGATCGGGCGAAAGTTCCACTGAAGTTTCTTTGAATAAAAATGTTATGGCTAACGATTTCTTGAAGAGTTGAAGGTGGACGTTCAGTTGGTGGTGCTGTACGTAAAGAGGAAATTGTTTGAACACCCTGTGTAGTGCGAAAATGCTAAAATTGTGGATTTTTAAATTTCACTCTGCTTTGGGATAAATTTGTGACATTGAGGTCAGTCAACACTTCAGTTGCAAAATGTTTCTTTTTCCGCATTCCGAGAAGTCTTCACAGATCATGCTACCATAATCAAAATTGTCAATATAATTAAGATTGTTTTATGAAGAAAAAGAAGGTTGTGTCAAGGCGCAGCATTTACAAATGAACAAAGATGCTCCATTTTATTCGTCACCTTCTAACGAAGATGTAAAGGGTGGTGGGCCAAGAAAGACGATAGGAAAAAGCAACTGCAAGTGTTTGCATGTGTCCGTTTCGGAGAGGTACAGGTTATCAAATGATAATGAAACACAAGAGTGGAGATAGCTCAGTGGTAGAATGTCCATCTCTCAATCGGAAGATTGAATGTTCGATCCATGAGTCTTGGGCAAGAGCGCTTATTTTAACCGCCCCAGCAAGAAGAAAATTTCAAGCTTTGGCCTGCCGTTATCAAAATCGAATTTATAAAAAATAAGGGATGGTGTTCCCAATCTTCATCTTTTGTGCGAGTTCTTCAAACCACTGCTTTGCCGCATTTGATCTCAGGACAGTTGTTGAGCAGCCATTTGATTGTCTCATCGTCCAGAACCGTCAGGCCGTGCAGTTCATCAGGAGGTCGATGGATTGGACATTGGAAGACACCATGGTCCACAGTTTGTTCTTCTGCGCCACACTCACAGGCCGCAGAGGAGGCCATGCCCCATTTGTACAAGAAGGAGCGGAATCGCCCGACACCTGTGTGGAGGCGGTTAAGCCGGACCCACGCTGTGCTTGGCAGGTTCAGTCCAGAAGAGTGGGTGCTGGTGTCGGTGATGGAAATGTGAAGCCTTGTAGGGTTGTGCGTCCACTCTGCATTCTATTGGCAATCTGCCCAGTGTACATGTATGTCGTTGTTGTCAAATGGATGTCTCGATCTGAGGCGCCGTGCGTTTGCACTCGATGGACGGGTGAGTGCTGAGTGGAGCAAGTGTCCAGGCTCCATGGCACGGCATCCTAAAGACAGTGTGGCTCCATTGCGACGTAGCTCAGCATGTTGGATGCCTGCGAGGATTGGAAGATTGTCGGCTGATGTAAGACGCAAGCACCCAGTCACAATTCGCAAGGCGTCATTGATGCAAGGGTAGATAAGGTGTGTATGAGCACTGTGGCACCAGGCTGGAGCGAAGTACTCTGCGGTTTAGTGCACCAGGGCTGAGGTGGCTGTTCGCAACATTATTGCTCCAGCATCCCAGCCGGAGCCAGCAAACTGCCTCAAGAACGCGACACATAATATCAGCTTCTGTGAAGTGACTCAAGGTGTCAGCTATATGTGAGCGATCTGTCCAACGTTACTTTGAGGTATTTAAGCTCGGGGCAGATAAACAGGATTTTGTTGTTGAGGTTGAGTTTCATCTCACATTTAACTTCCTTGTTGTTAAGATGGAAGACTGCCGACACCGCTTTTGTAGTGCTGAGTTTTGGCTTACACGTCTGGAAGTATTCACCTACAGTTGCCATGTCCATGCTCAGCGCCCCTTCCACTTCCTCCCAATCTCCATCAGAGTGCATGATTGTTAGATCGTCAGCATATGCATAATTTCCGGAGACGGTGTTTGGCAAGTCATAGATGTAGATGTTGAAGAGAAGGGGTGCCAGGAGAGATCAGTGTTGGACGCCGTTCTTGAAGCGTCCTAACCTGCTCTTTTTGCCATTTCTGGTGGTGAGGGTGAAGCTGCGATTGCCAACCATCTCCATGATCATGTGGACCATGTGTCCACCAGGCAGCAATCGCAGCAGCTTGCAAGTGAGGATGCCGTGCCATACGATGTTGTAGCCTGCTGTGACGTTGATAAACACAGCTCCGGCCTTTTTCTTAGCTGAAAAGCTATCTTCGGTGTCTTCTGTCAGCAGCATGTGGTTGACCTCCCATGTCGAAAGCCCGCCTGCTCCTGTGGGAGCAATAGGTCAATGATTTGTCGACACGAGTGTAGATAAGTCTCTTGAGGATTTTGAAGGGACGCACAGCAGAGATATGGGACGGTACCTCTATAGGTCCCACAGTGGCTTTTCTAGGTTAGGGTTCGGAACTATTAGTGCTCTTCTCCAGAACCTGGGAATTTTGAGTTGGCGCATGCAGGAAGTGCGGAAATTGCAAAACCAAGACTTAAGAATCGACCCACCGTAAAGTATAAACTCCAGGAAGATGGAATCTCGTCCTGGAGACTTTCCTGGCTTCAGGCGTCTGAGGGCAGCAGCAAGCTCCTCTGGCCAAAAACGCTCAACGATACTGTGACCCTCAGGTGTTGGGATCTTCCATAGGTCAGACAGCTTCTTGTTCATAATACTGGAAGACTCACGGACCCTAGTCCTGTGTGCCCCGTTCTTTCCAAGTTGCGTGTCAATGGAGTTTGCCGAGACAGGGCACAGGCGAGAGGAGCGTCCAGACCTGCCAGTAAGTTCGTTGATGGTTCTCCAAGCCTTGCGGCTAGAGTGCTAGAAGTCAATGGAATTGACGACTTCACTACTGTTTCTTCTGCTCTAGCTGAGAAAATAGGGATGAAGCGGCTCTATCAGAGTTACTCCCCACAGGAGCGCAGATGGAATGATAGAGGTTCTCGCACTCTTTGGCCCAGCATGGCACATAGTTCTTGCGACGGCCACGTGGGATACATTGTTTGGCTGCAAATATCAGGGTCTCGCAAAAATTTTGATATGCCCTCTTGATGTGTGATGTGTCCAGAGGTGGCAATCTATCAACGAATTCACCTGTGAGAAGGCAAAAGCGCTTCCAATGAGCCTTGCAAAAGTTCCAACGTTTCACCAGATCACTGTGGGCAGGAACCTTGAGTCTCAGTGGCGTTATGAGGGAGGGCCGATGTTGTGACCGCGAGAACTTTCCTAGAACGCGTGTGTCCGGCAGTCGGCTGTCCTGGCCGAAACTCTTGAAGGTCAGGTCTGGTGTCAAGCGAAATTTCTGACATGTGTTTGTTTTTCAGTTATTTTGCTTCTCAGAATAAAGAAATAAAGTCTGGCAATTACTTTTTTGATGTGTGTTGTGTAAATTAAAACATTTTGGTTAGATGTCAGGTACCAACAACAAGCTATAGCACGGGAACAACTTTAACCATTGAAAATTTTCGGACTTAGTCGTCGACCTCAATTATTTTTCTTTTTGTAACCCTAACCCGACACACCTCAACACGAATTCCTAAGCCCTAACAATCAGTTTTATCAGCGTATTTGATATGTAGTATATTACTCTATGCATTCGTACATGGTGCCAGGGCCGGATTAAGGGGGGAGGAACGGGGGCAATTGCCCTAAGCTCCCCAATTGGAGGGGGCCCCCGGTGGTGACAATTATTTGTTTTAAATAAAATACTCGTTTGAAAAATTGCTGCGGTTCTAAAGAGATACAATAATACAAATCTATATTCCGATATTGGTTAAGTATTATATTGATTTCGCAGTCTTTAAGACACATTCATATAAAACATGCATACAAGAGCGTAACGAGGCTAGATGGCGCCCGGGGCAAGAAGCAAGTTTGACGCCCCCATGTTCGGACCTGAGGTATTTCGGAAGCAAATGTACTGTATTGAAGAAAGTACTTGAGACATTGTCAAGACTTTTCGGAGCCCCAATAGTGATTCGGCGCCCGGGGAATTGCGCCCGCCTTGTTCTGCCTCTGCATGCATAACAACTCGTCAGAAACATCGACATAATACATTTCCAATCTTCAGAAGCATTTTCCTTACGCATAATTCTACTGTGGTACATTTGTTTCTAATTTAAATACATCGAAAATTGTTAGAGCAACAGTAAAATCTTGGCAGTATTCTTTGCACCATGCATGGTCATACACCCTCGTCAGAAGAGATTTGTGATGAATATGCAGGTCAGACAATGTTTAGCCAAAGCCAAGCTTTTCCGACTGAAAAAAGCCAGATTTTGTCAGCATTAATGGCCCCTTAACTTCTTGTGCCGTCAGGAGGTAGCCGCAGCGGAACTGCGAGCCTTTGTTTCGTCATAAAGGGTAACGCATGGTGGAAACCATTTCCTTCCGATGGTTACTATCGTTGTGTCACATAAACATATGAAGCTAGCTAAGCCATTCACACCACATGTTATTGCGTGGTCTGTCAGAAAAGATGTTAATCAGACGATCTGTAGAACAAAAGAGCAGGAAACGAGATTGCAGTGTTAGCTAGGGTGATGTCGAAATCTGCAATGACATCAGCAGCTAAAAAGCGCAAAGTTTCTAAGGAGAAAAAGCGCAAGGATCTGGCAGTGTTAGCTAAAACGCCGCGACTGAATCGCTTTTTCCACCAAAACTTTCAAGCAGCAACGTGGCGTTAACCAGACCATCTGAAAATTTAGGTGAAACGCACGACATAAGCTTCGAAGCACCTTTCACACTCAGCCTGGCTGGTCATATTGACATGTTATTTTTCCGGTGTTTTTGTTTGTAATCTCTGGTTTCTGTTTATTGCTCGGGTGAAGTGTTGTTTCTTGCCGAGTCATTTCTGGTCTTTGAAATATTTTTTCTTAGTAAGAATACACTCTAGTCTTTATATCATAAACTCTCTTCTCTGAGGTAACTGCACGTGCAGTTGAGTAAGCACATTCTCGACTATCGGAAAAAACAGGCGAGAACCTTGTGAATCAGCGAAAACGTGATTTTTACTAACGATGACGTTATGAATTACGTAATAGGGGCCCTACAGTGAAAATGGCCCTGGCCCCCTTACCCTTTAATCCGGCCCTGCATGGTGTGAAGTCAGAAATTTCGCTTGACACCGGGTTGGTGCCGACGTTCCATCTGTGAAAATAGAAACTTACTGCTTCCTTTGGGTCACACAGCAGTCCGAGGTTGTTGGATGTTGCCCAGGAGTCAAGGCTAGCAGAAAAAAAAAATTTTCCAGACTTGATCTTTTGACGTGCATTCTGATTTTATTCTGATATTTTTGATAAGATTGATAATTTAACATGCATCATGTTAACTATCGTATGTCTTTCGAAAAGGTTGTTTGGAAAAAGTCCTGAAAGTCGGGAAAACGTCTGGCAAAAAGCTGAAAAAATTTGTTCAAAATTGCGTAGGAACCCTGCGCTGGTGTCTGATTAATAAAATTTAGGACATACTTTGTGGTTACCGGTTGATTTTGTCATAAAAAAAGTTAGAAGTGTGTAGCAAATTATTTTTATGCAGTTTACAACTTGCTGTTTCTCTGAAAACATTGATGGAAAAAATATACATTTAGCCCCAATTGCTTCCCAACCCCAAAAAAACTTCATCCCCGATAATCTATTTGATGCGAATTCCCATGGAAATATATTATTATTTGTAAGTAAACTGTGAAGGAAGTAACCTTGAGGAAATTGTATAGAAAGCTGCAAGAAAAATTGTTTTAATTGTCGGCAAAATTTTTTAATTGCATGAGTAGAGAAAAAGAGTGAAACTGGGTATCATGACAACATCCTTGGGATTTGGGTGATTGACCTTAATTAATGTTGGACATAACCCGTGCCTCTAACATGTTGGCGTTCTACGACGAGCGACATTTTGGAAAGTGTTTCCAATCACTGGAAGTAGCCGAAGTTTGTGGTTCGTCGAAGTTCCCAATCAATTTCTGATGTTGCTTGGTGTGCTTGCATACTTGCGAGCCTGGACGTGTATACGCCTGATTACACGGACATGTAAGCTTCCAAGACGTTGTGGTATCTTGGTGCGAATTTAGTTCAAATGTCTTCAAATCTACCATGCACACGCACCAGTGCAACATTTAGGTTTGCAGTGGAGATCCATTCTCACAGATGGTGCAATGCTGAGTCGATCAAGGGAAGCTCAGGGCCTACCTGTACATGCCCCACAGGCTCATTGTCAGATCCTGAGCAAAGTTGTCCGTATTTTCGCACTTGAATTGCTACATACACAAGAACTTGCGAACACAAGTGTTGAAGCGCAATGAGAAAGCCCACTACAACTTAGTTTACTGTATTGTTACAAAATCGTCATGTAATTTTTTTATAAGCCTTCTATTGGACGAGAACGATGCGAAAATGAAATAACCAAATCACTGCTGAGAAACAAATTTGGACTGTTCACTGTACAGTCCCGTGTCTTCTTGAAAATGCGAGTGTAATCTCGATTGATATTTTCCGCTTTAACTGTAAAGAAGCGCAATTGAACTGGTTGGTGTTTAATTCCTTATGCTCTACTTGACAAAATAAATTTTATGTATTTTTTAGTTGGCAGATACATGTCAATGACTGGTACTTTCTTGCTCAAACCCCAGCTTTGTTGTCACTTTGGAGGGTTTAAGTTTGTGGGATATTCTCGTTTTCTTTCTTTAATCCAATTGATTTGGATGTAATGTCTCGTGGACGGTTTGCCGACCCTCGGCACTTGGTCTGACAAACTTTTTGGTGAACAGAGCAAATTTGTGTTTAGATTTAATAAAGTGATTATCGTGAAGACTCACAACCCGGAACCTCGAAGCACGAAATTCAGCACCCGCTGTTGTAAACCATTATTGCGAAGTATTTTTGTCAATGTTGCACGGATGATTTTCATTGTTTTTTCGAGAGGCGATATTCTAAATTGTGTTGCCTGCAAACTTTACTAAAGGTTTCGCGTCGTATAAAGAGAACACCTTGCATATTTCACCGCTTCTACACGGACTGCAAAGACTTTGTGAATGAAAATTTGTTCAACAATATTGAAAAATGCTACTATTTTCTGATTTGTTTCAAATTTAGATACTAATCTCATGTTTTTGTATATATTGTCAGACGAAAGGTGCCATCCCGATTTCTGTCATTAAATGTATTTGAGTCTGCAGCCAGTGGCGATTCTGGAAATAAAAAAGTGGGGGGGCACTGCGGGGCCAAGGAAAAAGTAGGGGGGTAACATAAATGACTATCTTGCATGGTGATTTTTTATTGTTTTGAAGATTAAGTTGCTATAATTAACCCTACCAACCCAACATAGGCTTGTGGATATTGTTAAATATGAACTAACGTTAATATTCACTGGAGACACTTAAACGCCTCTGTAGATGCAATCACACACGTGTACTGCTATGTCGAAAATTCCGTGTTAGCCAGTGGTGTAGGAGGCGGGAGATGCAAAGACACCCCTAGAAGTTTTGATTTATTGAAAATCTTGGCAAAATCCTTGAAAATTTGGGCAAAATATCTGAAAATCCTGGCAAAAATGGCGCCCAACCTTGTTTGAAATATGAAGACCTTTTTTCATCCCGAGGTCATCCCTTAAAAGGGAGGTCATCCCAAAAAAAGGTCTTCATGATTTTTGAGGGAAAAAATTTGTAAGCAAAGTCGCCCAAAACGTTTCGGGCAAGTTTGGGAAAATTCGGGCAAAAATCTTTCGCACCCCCAAAAATTTGCCTGCTCCTACACCTGTGGTGCTAACCATGCAACTTCCACATCACTCCACATGTAAATCGAAACAATATTTTACATACACAAGTGTGCTGGATCCACGTGAACGAAAACAGTTCCACGAAACTGAATATAATTCACTTGAAAGCGAAATGATTCTAACCACAAATTCCATCCTGACACAAAGACACGTGGGCTGTTGATAGCCAACTAGTTTCATCAAAATATTCGTACTACAAAGCACATAGTCATCTTCTAACGGATTGGTGACTATTGACTCATCCGTTTTTGTGGTAGCTTGTGGACATTTTGTAATTGTGGTGTAACCATAACAATGTTATGCAACTACTATTACGAGTGTGCAGCTTGGATAGGGTGAGGACTATTCAATGCAGTGTGCAGTTAACAGCAGCAAGGTTTCGGCATCAGCTGCACGCAAGCAATACAGCAGCGCCGCAGATAGGTGTGCATCGGCGTTTAGGGCGTGTACCTGATAGCAAGATGTAACAGCAGGCGTAAAACATATTTCCCAGAATATTCCCAACAAGGTCGTTCATTTTATTATTAACACTGAATTTTCCTCTGACTGATCCTCATAAGCTGACTTTTCAACCCTGCGTTGATTTATGAATGTCTTGTCATAAGCGAAACACGCACTAGCTCTAAACCAAAAAAGATTCAGACAAATAGACAATGAGCAATATAATTCTCACACAGATCTCTGCACAGTCTATGTCTGAATTTTATATCATGTAACTTAATCCTTCGATGATTATGTCGACTGTCAAATTTATCAACGAAATCATCTAGATCTGTTTTTCAGCTGGTACTTTTATATTTAAAGCAGATAAATGTTACCCAATCTTTCATTGGTCATGGAATTTCTGGGAATTGTTTTCACTAATTTCATTTTTTTTAATTTCTCTCGCCTGAAGCGGTGGTGACGGGAAGTGTGACAGCTACCAGTAGCAACCAAACGCAGCGTTTTAAGTAGCTATACATGAAAAAAGTTGTTCGAGCGATGTAGGCAGCTTCGACTCTCTCCGAAGCAAATTCTTTGTCAAAGTTATTTCATGTTTTAAATCATTTTCACTAAATGAATATGATTTGCGATATCTTCCAAGTGTATTTCTAATGGAGATGTTTCACCTCCGTTTGGGCAGAGTAAAAACTATAGTCACGAACCACTTAAGCAAGATGTTGCGAAGTCGTATATACAAGGCAGCAGAACGCAATACAGCAGCCAGGATATTTTCAGATAAATTAGCTGATACCAATTCTTAATACTCTCACAAACCTTTTGCTACTGGGGCAAGCAACAATCTGCTGCCAATAAAATAATCCAGCTCCATCTCACACTGAAATGCACGAAAGATCAATCTTGCCATTTCTGCGACTGTTTCTTAGTTTTCAAATGAATTTTTCAACACCACGACTGCGGTCTGACTAAATTTCACGCAGGATCCGAGCAACTACAGTACTGATGCGTGTCATCATAAACAACTCTAGTTACCCAACCGTCAAAAACAAACAACACAGCTTATCATGCACTTGGGAAATATTGAATGCAAGCTAGAGGGTATCTAGATAATCGTTTAAAATATTGCTGAAAGTTATCTACTGTAGTTTTTTACTGTATATGTCAACCAAATGAACTTAAACGGGAAGTTAAGAAAAAAACTGGGGGGCCAAGCAAAAGTCTGGGGGGCCATGGCCCACCCAGGCCCCCCCTTAGAATCGCCACTGTCTGCAACGTAGGCTTAATTAGGAATTAATGTTTTTGCATTGCCTGGCTTGTATATTGAGAGAGGGAACACTAGCATCCAACTCGTGACATGTTGTTTCGCCGCATCTTGTTGTATCTACATTGGTAAAACTTCGTCCTTAATCCATCATAATTGCTTGCAAAGATATGTTCCATGACCTGCCAGTGCTTTCCTGAAAAACTCTACTCAAAAACAGTGTGAACATACAGGGTGACCCAAAAAGATGCGTACCCATATTTTGTTCGATAAAAAACCCATTTTTTAACGAATGTCTTTTCTGTTGCAGGACGTGATAGGTGAATCTATGGATGATCGTTTGCAGCTATAGTTGCCCCAAAAATGTCT